>MDSY01132115.1_pt1 | contig 12031 bp, 9 predicted proteins | sample 811131 | NCBI WGS metagenome assembly MDSY01 (sample SAMN05326643, study PRJNA326480) | marine metagenome | isolation source: seawater | place: Atlantic Ocean: South West | collected 2010
CCTGCTATGGGTTAAATTTGTTCTGTTTCAGTCCATATTATAATGAAAAATTTACATTTTCTTTTGGCATTAATTGTATCACTAGTTATTTCTACTGATGCTTTATCCCAAACCACTTGGTCTCTACAATCTTGCATAGATCACGCGTTTGAACATAATATTCAAATAAAACAAAGCGAATTAGGTAATGAATCAGCTCAAATAAATAAAAAAGGAGCTATTGGCGCATTCCTACCATCATTAAATGCTTCAGGCTCACATGGGTACAATATTGGACAAACTCTAGATCCTTTTACAAATGACTGGGCCACAGATATGACTCAGTCAAATAATTTTGGAATAAGTTCGGGGGTTCTTCTTTTTAATGGATTTAGAAACCATCTTAATTTGAAGAAGGCTGAGCTTGGCTTAGATATAGCTGCAGCAAATATCGAGCAAACTAAAAACGACATTGCACTGAATATCTCTGCAGCATACTTGAATGTCTTATTTCAAGAAGAGTTTGTAAAGTTGGCTAAACTTAATCTCGAAACCTCTATACGTCAGGTTGAAAGAGTTGCAAAACTTGTAGAGGCAGGAGCATCACCAGCAGCTGATCTTCTCGACGTAAAAGCGCAAGAAGCATCTGATGCAGCCGCTTTAATTAGTAGTGAAAATGCTCTTTTTCTTGCAAAGTTAAATTTGGTTCAAATGCTACAGCTTGAGGGTGATATGGCAGATAATTTCGAAATTGAAGCTCCTCAAATAGGTGATCTTAAAGTATCTCCTATTCCCTTAACTGCTGAAGCAGCAGTAAGCTATGCTATGAACAATTTCCCTCAAATTCGTGCAGCTAATTACAATATAGATGACGCAGAGCTCAGTTTAAGGGTGGCTAAAGCCGGCCGTATGCCTCGTATCTCAGGCTCATATAATTTAGGAACTGGTTATTCAGGGAATCGAAAAGTCTGGACTGGAGTTGATTCTTTAGATTATACTATTATTTCGGAAGAAGGAATTGAATTAGGTGGTACAGCATTAAATTATAATGACGCAAATCAGACAGTAACTCCCTTTATGGATCAGTTGAGTTCAAACGTAAACCACAGCATCTTCTTTAGCATGAGCATTCCAATTTTCAATGGATTTAGTGTTCAAAATAGCATTGACCAAGCAAAAATAAATGTTCTCCAAACTCAATACGCTAAGCAATCAACTATCCAAGCTTTAAGAACGAGCATTGAGAGTGCTTGGGCCGATGCAAGAGCTGCCCAAAACACATTAACTGCTCAAGAGGCTGCACTTTCATCTGCTGAACTGGCTTTTGCAAATACTGAACTTCGATTCGAAGCAGGTGCAGTTTCTGCTCTTGAATACGCAGATGCTAGAAATAGACTTGATAACGCTAAAATCAATGCGTTGAGAACTAGGTATGATTTGGTCTTTAAATCTAAAATTTTAGATTTCTATCAAGGAAAAGCCATCACTCTTTAATTTGATTTAGCCCAAATGAGTAGAAGAAAGAAAATACTATTAATAGTAATTGGAACAATCGTGGGCCTATTTATTCTTTCTTCAATTTTCAGCAGTAGGCCTTCTCTTCCAGTTGTTAAAACAGCTGAAGTAAGTAAGAGTGATATTATTGAAAAAGTGAGCGCTTCAGGGAAGATTCAACCTGAAATGGAGGTGAATATATCTGCTGAAGTAAGTGGTCAATTGATTCAACTTCCTGTCAAGGAAGGTGATTATGTTCAAGCAGGAGATTTATTAGCTGAGATAAATCCCGATGTCTATATCGCTGCTAAAAACAGAGCTCAAGCTGCTGTTAATACATCGCGATCAAATCTAGCATCATCTCTTGCGACAAAGGCTACCTCTGAAGCAAATCTGTTCGTAGCTGAGCAAGCATGGACTCGAAATCAGAGTCTTTTTTCACAAGGAGTAATATCACAAGCTGATTACGACCAAAGTGATGCAGCATACAAAACCGCATCTGCAAATCTCACTAGCGCTTCGGAAGGCGTGAAATCTGCAAAATTCGCCATCCTCAGCGCAGAAGCCTCTCTTCAGGAAGCAGAAGACAACTTAAGCCGAACCCTACTAATAGCACCTCAGGCAGGAATTGTTACAGCCCTTGTAAAAGAAAATGGGGAAAGCGTTCAGGGCAACGGATTCACCGCAGGAGAAATCATTATGAAAATTTCAAACCTCAACATTATGGAAGTAGATGTTGAAGTAAATGAAAGTGATATAATAAGCGTTGCTATGGAAAATGAAGCCGAAATCGAGGTTGACGCTTATCTCGGCACTACTTTCAGAGGACATGTTACTGAAATAGGCAATACAGCTCTTAACGCTAGTTCAAATGGCTTCAACTTAGATCAAGTGACTAATTTTTCAGTTAAAATTAGAATTGATGCAACCAGCTATACAGATCTCATGGATAATGGCGCTCCTTTTCGTCCAGGTATGAGTGCTACAGTTGACATTATGACTAAATATTCCAATGATGTTCTATGTACACCAATTCAATGTGTAACATCAAGAAATGATTCTCTTGGAGTTTTTGTACTTAAAGATAAAAAAGCAATTTGGACTCCAGTTGAAGTTGGAATTCAAGATAATTATTTAATTGAAATAAAGTCGGGATTGAGTATAGACCAAACAATTATTTCAGGACCATATGACATGGTAGCTAGAAAGTTGAATGACAAGGATGAAGTAGTTTCATCAGATGAGGAAAAGGAAATAGATGAAACCGGGTCGACTGAAATTTCTGTTACAATAAATTAATGGCAACCATCCTTCACATTGAAACCACTACTCTCAATTGTGGGGTGGCACTATTTAAAGAAAATCGTGTCTTAGCTTCTAAAAACTCTCGTGAAGAAGGATATTCTCATGCTGAAAATATCATGCCTTTTATAGATGATCTTTTTGCATCAACTGGGATTAAAAAAACTGAACTTGATGCAATTAGTGTAAGTGGTGGCCCAGGCTCTTATACTGGGCTTAGAATTGGTGTGGCAACAGCAAAAGGTATTTGTCACGCGCTTTCAATTCCTCTAATTGCAATTGATACTTTGTCGATTTTAATGGAGAAAGCAAAATCACTTTGCCCAAATAAGGATGCATATGTATCAATGCTAGACGCAAGAAGAATGGAAGTTTATTCAAGAACATTTACGTCTTCATCATCTACACCAGTTGAATCAATAATTATTGACTCTTCATCAAATTCAAGATTTTCAGGAATTGGAAGTATTTGCTTCATCGGTGACGGTGCTTTAAAATGTCAAGATCTCCTAAAAGGAGAAGGAAGAGAATTTATAGAAGCATACCCTAAAGCCGATTTTGCATTAAATCTAGCGACTTCAGCATTTAACGATGGTCAATTTGAAGACCTTGCTTCTTACGAACCCATGTACCTTAAAGCTTTTAAGGCTGGAGTTGCAAAAGACCCATTCAATCTAAGAGATAAAACAAATAGATTTGCTCAGTAATGAAGATCTTTAGCTCGTCATATTTCAACATTCCATTTGGTACTTTACTGATTTTTTTGCTTACTCAAGCAAGGTGTGATAGTAACATCCAAAACATTCCTTATGTTCCTGTAAACTTTGATATCAACCTTAATCTACCAGCTTACAATTCATTGAATTTTCCTTCTGAACATCTTTTACTTGATGGTGGCTCAAAAGGAATAATTGTATATCGATACACACTAGACCAATTTGTTGTACTCGATCGACATTCTACTTTTGACACAGCATTAGGGTGTCAAGTAACAGTAGATTCAGATGGGGTGTTGATTAGCGATGATCCTGATTGTTCAGAATCAAAATGGTTAATCATAGATGGATCTGTTTCGCAGGGACCTGCACATCTTCCATTACACCGGTATAACACTACCTGGAATCCACCAATTTTAAGTATTTACAATTAGTGCTAGTATCTATACTGGTTAGATTTATAAGGCCCTTCTACTGGGACTCCTATATAATCTGCTTGTTCTTGAGATAAAACTTCTAGAACAACTCCAATTTTCTCAAGGTGTAGTCTAGCTACCTTTTCATCTAGATGCTTTGGAAGAGTATAAACTTTATTCTCGTACTGATCACCTCTTTCCCAAAGTTCGATTTGAGCCAAAACTTGATTAGTAAAAGAATTAGACATCACAAAACTTGGGTGACCAGTAGCGCAACCAAGGTTCACTAAACGGCCTTCTGCAAGAAGAATAATTTCCTTGCCATCAATTGTGTATTTATCAACCTGAGGCTTTATCTCTTCTTTTGAATCTCCATGATTGCTATTTAGCCAAGCTACGTCTATTTCATTGTCAAAGTGACCAATGTTACATACAATCGCCTTGTCTTTCATCGATTTAAAATGATCTCCAGTGATAATGTCTTTATTTCCAGTAGCAGTTACAACTATGTCTGCCTCCTCACAAGCATCTAGCATAGATTTAACCTCAAAACCTTCCATTGCTGCTTGAAGAGCGCAAATTGGATCAATCTCACTTACAATTACTCTACATCCAGCGTTTCGAAGAGATTCTGCAGAACCCTTCCCAACATCACCATAACCAGCAACTGCAGCTACCTTACCAGCCATCATAACGTCAGTAGCTCTTCTTATTGCGTCAACTAATGATTCGCGACAACCATACTTGTTGTCAAATTTAGATTTTGTAACAGAGTCATTAATATTAATCGCTGGCATAGGAAGAGTGCCATTTTTTTCTCTATCGTGTAATCTTAAAACACCAGTTGTTGTTTCTTCCGATATTCCCTTTACACCATCAACTAATTCTGGATACTTATCCAGAACCATATTAGTCAAATCTCCACCGTCGTCAAGAATCATATTTAATGGCAATCTATCATCACCAAAGAATAATGTTTGTTCAATACACCAATCAAATTCTTCTTCAGTCATTCCTTTCCAAGCATATACCGGAACACCTGAAGCTGCAATTGCGGCAGCAGCATGATCCTGAGTTGAAAAGATATTACAAGAAGACCAAGTAACTTCTGCACCTAATTCAACTAATGTTTCAATAAGTACTGCAGTTTGAATTGTCATGTGAAGACATCCAGCAATTCTAGTTCCCTTTAATGGTTTAGAAGTACCAAACTCTTTTCTAATTGACATAAGACCTGGCATTTCAGCTTCTGCAAGTCTAATTTCCTTACGTCCCCAATCAGCGAGGCTCATGTCCTTAACTTTAAAAGGAAGGACAGAATTTTCAGATGTTGCGTTCATACGGGCAAAAATACGATATCTTAGTCTTAATGGAATTACTTAGCTGTCCTTCGCCACCAAAGCCTTTCAGTCTCGTTATGGCTAGGATTCCAGAATCAAATAACACTGATTTTAATCCCTACACTTTGTCAAAACATTTTCCCAAAAGGAATGTTACAGGATTGAGTCACAAGAGAGTAGTTGAACATCACGCAGTTATTGCATCTGTAAAAGAACAAATAGGCCACGATAACTGGCACCTAGAGCACGAGGAAGGAGGAAGACCCATTTTATTCGTAAATGGCAAGCAATCTTCACAAAAAATTTCTATTTCTCATATGCAATGTCCCGAGAAGGAATCGTATGCAGCTTCTTTAATAGCAGATGTGGACTTTAATATTGGAGTAGATATCGTTTATACTAATGACGATAGACTTGAAAAGATCTCTGATAGAACTATGAACAATGAAGAAGTCGGAAGCGGTAAGTTAGCTGAGGTTTGGGCTTTAAAAGAAGCTATTTATAAAGCATTTGGACCAGGAGTTGATTTTAAGAAAGACATCTGTGTCAATTTACCAATTGAAGGGACAGAAGCAATTGTTAAGTGTAGAGGGCAAAATGGGAAATGGTTAGTCCAAGAGGTAAGTTGCGTAACCCTTGCTATGGGACCTTTTTAACGCAACAAGGGAATCCAGATGGATCCCCTTGTTTGCAAATGAAATGGATGCGTTAATTAACGCGCAATTCCTTTATGACGACGCTCAGTACTTACACTAAGCTTCTTTCGTCCTTTACGACGACGAGCATTTAGCACATTACGTCCACTTGCGCTAGACATACGCTTACGAAAACCGTGCTTATTACGGCGTTTTCTTACTGAAGGTTGAAATGTCCTTTTCATCTTAATTTCTTATTACCCCGTTGAATAGGGAGTGCAAAGATAGTGAATTCTTTTTACTCTCCCAACACTAAAATAAGCACTAAATTTGCACCTCATGAAGAAGAGTAGGTTTAAGCTTGGAGATCTAAAAGGATTTAGCCAAATCTCACCTTATTTAAGGCCACATAAATGGGGGTTTGTATTTGGAATTGCTTTATTAAGTCTTAGCGGTGTTCTTACACTTGTTGTAACTAGACTTTGGGGTCAATTAGGAGGAGTTGGTGTGCTCGGCGAGTCTTCTAATGCTAACAACACTGTTGATTCAGGATTTGAGGCTGAACTTCTTAAAAATTTGGATTTAAATGATCTAAGTACAATTGGCTGGGCAATTGCAATTGTTCTTATAATTCAAGCATTTTTGAGTTTTATCAGAGTATTTCTATTTGCTGATATGACTGAGAAAATGATGCTTTCAATGAGAAAGGATGCGTTCGAAGCCATTGTGAGTATGCCCATGGATTTTTACCATGACAAAAGAGTTGGTGACTTAAACAGTAGAATTTCATCTGATATCACAGCAATTCAAGACACCTTTACTACAACATTAACTGAACTTATAAGGCAATTAATCATTGTAGTTGGTGGTGTTGCTGCTCTTGCTTATTTCTCTGTAGAATTGACGCTTTTGATGCTTGGGACTCTCCCTGTAGTGATAATTGTAGCAATTTACTTTGGCAAGTTTATAAAAAGACTTTCTAAAGAAACTCAAGATGAAATTGCTGCTTCAAACGTAATAGTACAAGAAGTACTTACAGGAATTGTAAATGTAAAGGCCTTTGCAAACGAATGGTTTGAAAGAAGTAGATATACAAAAAAAATTAAGTCAGTTAGGAGTCTCGCAATGAAAGGAGCAATGGGTAGAGGGGCATTTGCTAGTTTTATTATTCTTTTCATTTTTGGAGCTATTACTCTTGTGATTTTTCAAGGATCAGAACTTATGCAAGAAGGGAAACTTGCTTCTGAACATTTTTTCACCTTCCTATTAATGACTGGTTTAGTTGCTGGTAGTATAGGGGGATTAGCATCTGAATTTGGTTCTGTCCAAAAGGGTTTAGGAGCTGTTGAATCTCTTATGGAGATTTTAAAAGAAAATCGAGAAATTTCTGATTTTGACAACAGTATTGAGCGATTCAATTTAAGTAATGACATTGCCTTTAATGGTGTTGATTTTCATTATGAACAACGATCTGATGTCAGCGTATTGAAAAACTTTAATTTGAAAATAAAAGAGGGTGAGCAGGTTGCACTTGTTGGTCCTTCTGGAGCTGGAAAATCTACAGTAGCAGCACTTTTATTAAGATTTCAGAACCCAATTAATGGAAATATTACTGTTGGTAATCAGGAAGTAAATGAAATTGATTTGAGAGCGTATAGGAAAAGTTTGGCATATGTTCCTCAAGAAGTAATTCTATTTGGAGAGGATATAAAAACCAATATCGCATATGGAAAGATTGATGCGACTATTGGGGAAATTAAAGAAGCTGCAAAAAGAGCATATGCTCTAGATTTTATTGAAGAATTTCCTGATGGATTTAATACTCTTGTAGGTGAAAGGGGAATCCAACTATCAGGTGGACAACGCCAGCGAATAGCAATTGCTAGAGCAATTCTAAGAGACCCCGATCTACTCATACTAGATGAGGCCACAAGTGCGTTAGATAGCGAAAGCGAAACAGAAGTACAAAAGGCTCTAGAAGAGTTAATGAAGGGTCGAAGTACACTTGTAATAGCTCATAGATTAAGCACAATTAAAAAAGCACATAAAATTGCAGTCTTAAAAGAAGGAACTATTGTTGAGCAAGGAACTCATGACGAGTTAATGAAAAAACAAGGTGCATATTTCAACCAAGTTAAATCTCAGGAAATCACTTCTTAACTTAGACAAAGAATTATGGCCAAAAAAGCTCTCATAACAGGTGTTACTGGACAGGATGGATCCTATCTAGCTGAATTTCTTTTGGCTAAAGGATATGAGGTGCACGGAATAAAAAGGAGAGCTTCTTCTTTTAATACTACTAGAATTGATCACTTATACCAAGATCCTCATGAGGATAATGTGAATTTCAAGCTTCACTATGGAGATTTAACTGATGCAACTAATCTGATTAGAATTGTGCAGGAAGTTAAACCTGATGAAATTTATAACCTAGCAGCTCAAAGTCATGTAATGGTAAGTTTCGAAACTCCAGAGTATACAGCAAACGCTGATTCTCTTGGAACTCTTAGGTTACTAGAAGCAATTCGTATTCTTGGTTTGGAAAAAACTTGCAGGTTTTATCAAGCGAGTACATCAGAATTATTTGGCAAAGTAGAAGAGTCACCACAAACTGAATCAACTCCCTTCTACCCTCGTTCACCATATGGTGTTGCTAAGCTATATGCGTTTTGGATAGTCAAAAACTATAGAGAATCATATGGAATTCATGCGAGTAATGGGATCTTATTCAATCACGAGAGTCCTGTTAGAGGGGAAACGTTTGTTACAAGAAAAATCACACGCGCAGTTTCTAGAATATTTAAAGGGTTACAATCAACTCTTTACCTAGGAAATCTCAATGCAAAAAGAGATTGGGGTCATGCCAAAGATTTCGTTGAAGGAATGTGGTTAATGCTTCAACAGGATAAACCTGATGATTTTATTCTTGCGACTGGAATTCAGGCCTCAGTTAGAAACTTTACCGAACTAGCTTTTTCTGAAGTTGGGATTGATATAAAATGGGAAGGCAATGGGCCAAATGAAATCGGTTTGTGCTCAAAAACTGGAAAAACCATTATTGCAATTGACCCAAGATATTTCAGGCCCTCTGAAGTTAATACGTTAGTAGGAGATGCAAGTAAGGCTGAAAAAGAATTGGGATGGAAACCTTCAATTACATGGCAGGAATTATGTCGTGAAATGGTCCAATCAGATCTTAAAGATCTTAATTGATTGGAGCTCTAAGAGAGCCTATTAACCTTTGTATCTCAACGTATGAAGCTCTCCAAACTTGAAGTGCTTGTAATTCTTGAACCTTGGCGGATTGCAATGCAACTTCAAGAGCTCTAAAGTCTAAAGAGTTTATTACGCCATCGCTATAACTAGATTCTGCAATATCTAATGCGGTTTTTGCATTAGTAGTTCCATTTCTACTTAACTCATAAACCGATGCGTTTACTTTATACATATCATAAGCATCTGTAACCAATTTTAGAGCTTCTAGCTTTTGATCTTGAATCCCCAATTCTGCAATTTCCTGTTTAATGATTGCTTCTGAAATAGCCCTTTTTGTTGCTCCTCCATTAAAAAGATTGAAATTTAAAGTAATTGAAATTGCAGTTGTGTTATTTCCACTAGTCAAAGACCCTTCATCAGTTGAAAACACATTATCTGTTTGTCTGTATGCTGCTCCTAAACCTATAACAGGATACATCCTTGATTGAGCTAGTTTAACTCCTTCTTGACTTATCTGGTGTGTCAAGTTGGCATTTTTAATTAATGAATTTTGACTTAAAACAATTTGTTGAATCTCATTTAAACTGCCAATATTTGGTGGTAATTCTAGCTCACTTACAAGATTCCATTTAAGGTGTTCATTTTCACCCATTAATCTATTTAAATTCCTTAAAGACGTGTTCACTGCTACTTCTTGAATTAAATAAGCTGTACTATCTGCAATGATTGCATTTTCAAATTGTAACCTTTCAAAAGTCCCTGCTACTCCGTATTCTTCAGACCAAACAATTTCATGCAACTTTGTCCTACTCAAGTTTAATGATTCAGATAAAACGTTCAGAAGTTCAATTTGTATTAATGTATTATGATAGGCAAAATCAACTGCTTCTACAGTTTGTTCTATTATAAGTTCGACTTGATTGTCTGACTGTGATGCTAAAAGTTCTAGGCTATGTTTTGCTGCAAACATTCCCATTCCATCGAAGATTGTCCAATTAGCGACTAATCCACTATTCAAGCCTTTAGAGTCAAAACTTGTTCTCAGTTGAGGAACAACAGTTGAGTCCCTAGACATATCGATTTCAGATTGCGATCCATCTAATGAGATTCCAATTTGAGGTAGTGCACCTGCATTTCCCCAATGATCATTTAAATGAGCAATGTCAGAATTTAGCTGAGCAACTTTAATTCCGTAATTATTATCCAATGCTTTACCAATCGCACTTTCTAAACTCAGATCGGTTTGGGCTAAAGCTCCTGTAGAACTGAATATCAAAATTCCAGCAATAGTCATAGCTGTACCCAAACCATTTGACTTTTGATTTTCATTCTTCATTTCCTCAATTTCAGCTAGCTCTCTTATAGCAGGCTCAGCATTATACCCATCTATCCATTTCCCTTTAGATATAAATACCCAATATCTATGAAGAGGAGAAATAAACTTCAAGTAAATAGGTAAAAGAATGAGAATAATGACAGTGACAAACAATAATCCAAATGCTACTGAAATTGCCATAGGAATTAAAAACTGAGCTTGGAAACTTTTATTTAGCATTAATGGAGCAAGGCCTGCTACTGTAGTTACAGAAGTTAGAATTATAGGCCTGAATCGATTTAATCCTGCTTTGTATATACTTTCATCTACAGTAAATCCATTTTTTAAGTAAGCATTATAAGCAGCAACAAATACTAATGCGTCATTAACTAGAATTCCAATTAATGCAATCATCCCTAAAACAGAAAAGAGGCTTATTTGTGCGTCTAAAAACCAATGACCAATACTGATACCAACAAGTCCAAATGGGATTAATGCAAATACTGCACCGGCTTGAAGTACAGATCTAAAGGTTAGAACTATCACCAGAAACATCAATGCAAAAATCAATGGCATAACCCTTACAATACTGTTTTGGGATTTAGCTACCTCTCTATTTTGTCCTTCAAAACTTGCCGTTATCTCTGGATACTTTGCAAGTATGGGCGGAAGAATTTTAGTCTTTATATCGTTGTCAATATCAGTTGCACTTGCCTGAGGACCCGATAAATCTGCGCTTATTTCGACCTGACGTTTACCGTAGATTCTATTTATTGCAGTTAATCCCCTTTCAATTTTAACATCGCAAACTTCCGTAAATGGAATTTCGAATCCTTGTATGGTTTTAAGCTTAAAATTTTCAATTGAACCTATTGACTCTCTATCTGATTCATCTAATCTAACCCAAACCCTTACTTCGTCTTGACCTCTTTGCAATCTTTGAACTTCAACTCCATAGAAAGCTTGCCTAATTTGAGAAATCAATTCTCCTTTAGTAAAACCTAATTGATATGCTCTTGGTTTGAGTACAACTGAAATTTCTTTGACTCCCTCTTGATTACTGTCTGTTACATCTCTTACGTCCTCTCTTAAATTTAGTTCGGCCTTAAGCTCTTCAGTAGCCAACTTCATTGTCTCTATATCATTTCCTAAAAGAGAAACTGATATTGGCCTGCCAAATGGAGAAAAGGCGCCAAAAGTTATATTATCAGCTCCATAGACAACCCCTACTCTATCTCTAATTAGAGAACTAATATCTGTGCTTTGAATATTTCTATTTTCTCCATCTAATAATTGAATATTTAAAGTCGCCTGATGAGAAGCCGGCCCAACGCTTTTGTCTATTGCTAAAATTGTTTGAAGTGTATCATCACGCTGAGAATTGTATTCTTCATTTACTACCCAAACTACTTCTTCTATTCTATCAATTTGAGCTTTAGTGATTTCAGCTTTAGTACCCGATTGCATTGCTAGATTTACTCCAATTACATCACCTTCGATAAAAGGGAAAAATGTTGTCCTAACAAATCCACCACCAATAAGTCCTGGAACTGTAATTAGAAAAATTGCAACAATTATTGAAAATGCTATCCAAGGCGTTTTTAATGAAAAGTTTAAA
>MDSY01082181.1_pt1 | contig 12029 bp, 10 predicted proteins | sample 811131 | NCBI WGS metagenome assembly MDSY01 (sample SAMN05326643, study PRJNA326480) | marine metagenome | isolation source: seawater | place: Atlantic Ocean: South West | collected 2010
GGTGAAATTGGTAGACACAAAGGACTTAAAATCCTTGCCATTTATGGAGTGCCAGTTCGAGTCTGGCCGAGGGCACCATAATTATGTCTACTGCATCAATTAAAAAAATTATTTCTTGTAAAAAAAAAAATTTAATTGACATGATTTTAGATATTGAAAAATATCCATATTTTATACCTTGGTGCATTAACGCAAAAGTACATGAAAAAAAAATATCAAGAGATTTTATTGAAATAAAAGCAGATCTTAAAGTTGGTAAGAAATTTATAAATGAAGTCTATTCAAGTTTAGTTCTGTATTCAAAAAAAAAGGATATTATTACTGTAACTAATGTGGGTGGTCCTTTAAAGTATTTAAAAAATGAGTGGAAATTCAAAGAGATCAATGAAAAAACATTATTAGAATTTAATATAGATTTTGAATTAAAAAATAATTTTTTAAACATGATTATGAAAAATTATTTTAATTTCGGACTAAATAAAATTACTGATGCATTTGAAAATCGTGCAAAAAAATTATTTAAATAAATTTATTTATTAAATTTAAAGATTTCTTAACTGAATTTCTCCTAATTGATTCTCTATTTTCATTCTTAAAAAAATATTTATATATTCTTACTATTTTATTGATTTTAATAGCAATAAAAACTAGTCCTACTGGTTTTTTTCGTGTACCACCCTTCGGACCAGCTACACCTGTAATAGCTATACATAATTTTGTTTTTGTTATTTTTGCCAAGTTAGAAACCATGGATTCACAACATTCTTCACTTACAGCACCATATCTTTTTATTATTTTATGTGGAACATTAAGATATTTAGTTTTAGATTTATTTGAATAGGTAACGACACCAAAAGTAAAAATCTTAGATGCCCCACTCACCGAGGTTAAATTCTGAGCCAACATGCCTCCTGTACAGGATTCCGCAACAGACACTTTTATTTTTTTTTTAATAAGTTTGGTTACAATTTTTTTATTTTTTTTATTCATAATATAAAAATGAAATGATAATTAATAAAACTAATGAAGTGTATACACCTGCAATTACATCATCAAGCATAACACCAAATCCATTTTTCATTTCTCTATCAACTTTGTTTATTGGGTATGGTTTTGTGATATCGAAAAACCTAAAAAAAACAAAAGAAATTAAAGTGTATAACAAATAATTACCTATATTATTTTTATCCATTAAGCTGAAAGTAGTTAAAAGTGGTATAGATTGACCTACTAACTCATCAATAACAATTTCACTGGAGTCAACCTGATCATATAAATTGGGATAAGCATCAATTGCATAGACAGCATAAATAAAAATGAAAATTATACCGACAATTAGATATAAAATATTTATGTCAATAATATAAAAAAAAATAAAAAACAAAGAAGTTGCAAAAGAAGACACAGTGCCTGGTGCATATTTTGAACGCCCAATACCAAACATTGAAAGGAATAAAATATTTATTTTTTTAATCATATTTAATTACCGACACAATAGCTTCAGCTGCTATAGCTTTCTCCTTACCAATGACACCAAGTTTTTCAGTAGTTTTTGCTTTAATATTTATAGAGCTTGATGAAATTTGACACAAATTAGCTATGTTCTTAATTAATTTTTTTTTTAATTTTTTTATTTTTGGAGTTTCGGTAATAATATTAATGTCAATATTACTAATTAAATATTTTTTTCTTTTAATTTGATCAATAATTATTTTTATTAAATTACCTGAACTTATATTTTTAAATTTTTTACTTTTATCAGAAAATTTTTCTCCAATATCTCCCATCTTACAGGCACCAAGAATAGCGTCTATTATTGCATGTAAAACAGGATCTCCATCAGAATGTCCTAAAGTTCCGAGAGAAGAAGGAATCTTAAGCCCTCCTAAATACAAATTTCTTCCTTTTACTAATCTGTGAACATCAAAACCTATACCAACTTTTTTTTTAATATTGTAAAAATTTTTTAATAAATTAAAATCTTCTAAATCTGTGATTTTAAAGTTTTGCTTTTCACCTTTTATTAATTTAATTTTATTATTATTATTTATTAGTGAGTAATCATCGTCAAAATTTTTTCCTTTAAATTTACTATGTAGTTGAAAAATTTTCTTAGTGTTAAAGCATTGAGGAGTTTGTGTTAAAAAAAAATTATTTCTTTGTACGCTAAAAGATTTATTTATCCCTTTTTTTTTTAGTGCATCTTGTAGTTTAAGTACGGGGACAACACCTATATTTTTTTTTGAGTTTAAGATAATACTTTTTATAAGTTTTGATGAAAAATTAGGTCTAGCAGCGTCATGTATTAACACTTTGTTAATTTTTTTTTGCTTTACTAGATAACTTAATGCACTAAAAGTCGATTGATTTCTGGTTTTACCACCCTTAATAAATTTAACACCTTTTAACTTACTCTTATTCAGATATTTTTTGTGTTTCGGATTAATAACAATAACTATTTTTTTTATTTCTTTAAATTGTTTAATTTTATCTATTGAAATATCAACTAAAGTTTTTCCTGTTATTTTATGATATTGTTTTGGAATGTTGGACTTAAATCTACTACCATCTCCTGCTGCAAGTAAAATGAAAGAAAATCCCATAGTATTAAACTATATTAAATTAATATAAATTAAATGTTCTTTTTGTATGTTTAAAAAATTTAAAAATTTTAAAACTGTCATAGTTCTTTCTTTTAGCTGTATATCACTTTGTATACTTACTTTTTTGGCATTTATTAATCCAGAGATATTATTTTTCTCACATATTAATTTACAGATATTACTTGTCCTTGACGTCTTTTTACTTATTTTTATTTTGTTAATTATATTCAAGAAAAGTATCAACTTATATCACTTTAATAAAAGTAAAAAAATTGGTTCTCAGACTAGCATTAAATACATTACATTATTTGCTTTATTTACCTTTATACCATCTTTTTTTATAGCAATTTTTTCTTTGTTTATTTTTAATTACGGTTTGCAAAATTTTTTTAATATTCAAATTACAAAAGCTGTAAATAATTCATACGATGTTGCTAGAAATTATTTAGATCAAAATAAAAAAGTTTTAGAATCAGACGTTTTTTTAATGAGTGTTGGGATAAATAGAGTTTCAACATTATTTTATAATGCACCTGAGAGATTTAAGAATGTTATACGCTCTGAAAAATTATTAAGAAGAGTAGATGATGTATATTTAATTGACAGCTCTTCCAATATTATTTTTTCTGACACAAATAATGTAAATAAATTTACTAAGCCAAGTGAGATAGAAATTAGTAATGCACAAGAAGGATTTACAGTAATTATTACAAATGATACAGAAAATAAAACATCAGCAATGATAAAATTGAATAGCTTAATAGATACTTATTTATTTATATCAAGAGATGTCGATCCAGAAATTATTAGATACTTAAAAGAGACGGAACAAGCTGTTAATTTTTATTACACCATAGAAAACAAACAGCTCGGCATAAAAATAACTTTTGCAATAATATATATCTTATTAGTTGGGCTACTTTTATTTATTTCAATAGTAGTAGCAGTTTCTTTTGCTGACAGACTTACTAAACCAATAATTAATTTAATTCTTGCATCTGAAAATATTAGTAAAGGAGCCTTAAACACAAAAGTGCCTGAAATTGAAACTGATAATGAATTTTTAATGTTAAATAAAAATTTTAATAACATGATTGAAAGACTAAATAAACAGCAAGTCAAGTTATTAGCAGCAGAAAGATATTCTGCCTGGGAATCTGTGGCAAGAAAATTAGCACATGAAATTAAAAATCCATTAACACCAATTCAACTCTCTATAGACAGACTGCAAGAAAAATTCTACGAAAAAATCACAGGTAGTAAAGACGAATTTAAAAACTATTTAACTACAATTAATAGACAAATTAAAGATATTGAATCTTTAGTTAATGAGTTTTCAAGTTTCGCTAGGATGCCTAGACCAGTATTTAAGAAAATCGAATTAAGTCTTGTTGTTAACCGAGCTGTTGATTTTTATAAAATGTCATCCTTAAATAATATTACATTTAAACTGCCCAAGAAGAAATTGACGCTAAAAGGTGATGAAGAACAACTATATAGAGTTTTTTTAAATTTAATAAAAAACTCCGAAGAGTCAATTAGAGAAAAAAGAGATAAAAATATTGATTTTATCGGAAAAATCTCACTGGATATTGAAGATAATAATGAGTATATAACTGTTATAATAATTGACAACGGTGCAGGTATAAAAGACATCTCTCAAATAATGACACCATATTTTACAACCAAAAAAGATGGTACAGGCTTAGGACTGCCAATTGTTAGCAAGATTATTAACGAACATTCTGGAGATATTGTTATTAAGAATAATAATCCGGGTGTAAAAATACTTATTAAATTACCAAAAACTAAATAAATGAAAAATGAAATTTTAATAATTGATGATAATGCAGATATAAGATTTTTAATTTGCAATATTCTAGAAGAAAATAATTACCATGTAAGATCCGCTGCAAACTACAATCAAGCTATAAAAGAAATTAAATCTAAACTACCTAATTTAGCCATTGTAGATATTAAATTAGACAAAGGAGATAAAGATGGAATCGATCTTTTAAAATTGCTGATCAAAACTGATAAAAATATACCTGTGATCATGATATCAGGACATGCAAATGTTCAAGTTGCAGTTGATGCGATCAGAATTGGAGCTTATGAATTTGTAGAAAAACCATTTTCATCTGAGAAATTACTAAATTATGTTAAACGAGCTTTAGAAGCAGCTAATTTAAAAAAGGAAAAAAATAATGCAGAGAATAAGTTGTTTAGTTCTTTCGAGTTTATTGGAAAGAGCCCTGAAGTTTTAAATATTCTAAAAACAGTCGATAAACTCTCTTTAACTGAAAGTAGAGTCTTAATTACTGGTCAGACAGGAACAGGGAAAGAACTTATAGCTAGAAAAATTCACAAAAGTTCCTCAAGATCAGAAAACGCATTTATAGTATTTAATGCTGCTTTATTAAAAGAAAAAAACTATGAAAAACAATTATTTGGCGAGGAATATTCTGACGAGAGCATTGACTACGGAATTTTAGAAAAAGCAAACAATGGCACCTTGCTGTTAGATGAGGTTTCTGAAATACCCATTGAAATCCAGTCGCATATTTTAAGAACATTAACAGATCAAAAATTTAAAAGAATAAATGGCTCCAAAGATATTTATGTAAATATCAGAATAATCTCTTCAACCTCAAAAGATTTAAAAAAAATGATTTTAGAAAAAAATTTTAGAGAAGACCTTTACCATCGGCTAAATGTTGTTCCATTAAATCTGCCAACGCTACAATCAAGAGCAAAAGATATTCCACTATTGATCGAGTATTTTAAAAAAAAAATTTCTGAAATTAACGGTATTCCAGAGGCAGAAATAGATGTAAATAATGATCTTTTATACACTTATGGTTGGCCAGGAAATGTTAGGGAGTTAAGAAATTTAATTGAAAGAGTGACAATACTTGCGTTAGATGAAAACAAGAAAGATATAAATAAAATTTTGACAGATATTTTGAACGAAAGCCCTGAAACTCTAAGCGTGGAAAGTATAAATAATACACTATCTTATCCTCTTAAAGAAGCTCGTGAGCAGTTTGAAATTAACTATTTAGTCAATCAACTTAAAAAAAATAATGGCAATATTTCTAGAACTGCTGATTTAATAGGGATGGAAAGATCTGCTCTGCATAGAAAATTAAAAATTTTAGGAATTAAAGACATAAATTAATTATGAATATAATTATATGTGGTGCTGGCAAGGTTGGATTTTCAATTAGCAAGCAATTATCTTCACAAGGTCACTCAATTACAGTCATAGATCAGTCCTCCGAAGATATAAAAAAAATTAATGAAACACAGGATGTTAAAGGTGTCGTTGGAAGAGCAACTTTTCCTTCTGTTCTTGAGAATGCTGGTGCTGTTAATACAGATATGATTATTGCAGTTACAAAAAATGACGAAACTAACATGATCATTTGTCAGTTAGCCCATAGTTTATTCAATATAAATAAAAAAATTGCTAGAATAAGATCGAAAGAATTTTTAGATGGTAAATATAGCAAGCTTTATAATAAAAGTAATTTACCTATTGATGTAATTATTTCTCCTGAAGTAGAAGTTGCAAAATCACTTTTTAGAAAACTCGAAGCCCCAGGTGCACTTGACAATGTTCCTTTTGCTAATGATAAAATTAAGGTACTAGAGATTTTAGTTAACAAAAACTGTCCAGTTATTGGTATTTCTTTAAAACAATTAACAATTAAGTTTCCTGATTTTAAAGCAAATATTCTTGGAGCTGTCAGAAAAGATAAATTTATTTTTTTAAAAAAAAATGATGAATTAATGGAGGGAGATAAAGCTTACGTTGTGGCCAGTACAGAACAGTTAAATCTAATTTTAAAATCATTTGGACATGAAGAGAAAGCTGCATCAAAAATTCTTATTGTTGGAGGTGGAAATATTGGGTTAAATTTAGCAAAATTATTAGAATCAAATTTTGAGGGTGCACGTGTAAAGATTATTGAAAAAAATAAGGAAAGAGCAGAACTATTAGCAACAGAATTAACTTCTTCGATTGTTATTTGTGGTGATGCTTTAGATGAAGAAATATTAAAAGAAGCAAACATAGAAGAAACAGAAACAATTTTAGCTTTAACAAATGATGATGAAGATAATATTATGGCTTGTGTTTTAGCAGAAAAATACAATCCCAATAAACGTACTATAGCCATTGTGAATAAAACAAATTATAGCTTGTTGCAAAAATCTTTAAACATAGACGATCTTGTTGATCCTAGATTGACAACTGTATCAAGAATAATGGAACAAGTTCACAAAGGTACCATAGAAACAGTTTATTCTTTGTTAGATGGCGAGTATGAATTTATTGAAGCTGAAATTTTAGAAAAATCAGAACTCTTGAATAAGTCTATAAAAGATTCAAATTTACCTGAGCACATACGAATTGGTGCGGTCCTAAGGAGCAAAAAAGTCATTATACCAAGGTCAGACTTTATATTTGAAAAAGATGATCTTGTAGTTTTTCTTACCAAAAGAGAACTCTTAAAAGAAGTTGAGAGTATCTTTAGGTTAAGTTCAATATAGAAATGAATATTAGAGGTATTTGTTATTTTCTAAGTTTATCTTGCTATCCTGTCACGTTCTTGTCATTTTTTAATATTCTTTATTCATCATATTTTGATCATTATTTAAATTTCAATTCATACATATTAACACTTGTTATATCATTTTTGTTTGGCATAGTTTTTTTTTACTTTAGTAGAAATAGTGAAAAAAATATTAAGTTTTATGAAAAATTAATACTAATTTGCTTGGTGTATTTTTTTGTTTCTTTACTAATTTCTATTCCTTACTACTTTAGTAACTATCAGTTAAGTTTTATTGACTCATTTTTTGAATCTGTTTCAGGTCTAACAACAACAGGGTTTACAGTTTTTTATAACGTTAAATTTTTAGACCCAACACTAATAATTTGGAGGTCATCTTCCCACTGGATAGGCGGTCTTTTTTTCTTAATTTTTTTAATTCTTATTTTTTCGAACTTCAAAAATGAGTATAAATTAACGCACCTTGTATACAATCCAGATAAAGCAACGAATATTTTTAATGATAAGCAGAAAGTTATAGTAAAAGTTTTTTTTATTTATACTTTTCTAACTGCTTTATTTTTTATTTTATTTACTTTCTCAGGAATTAGACTTTTTAATAGTTTTAATTTAGCTATGACCGTAAGTTCAACTGGTGCCTTTTTGCCTACTAATGAACTTTCTGAGATTATAAGAAATTTTTCACAAAAAATTATATTAACTATTGCAGTTACATTTTCTGCGTTAAATATTTACTTTTTTTATAGTCTTTTTAACAACGAAAACAAAACAAAAAAACATCAAGAAGATTTATTAATTTTACTAGCAATACTTTTTTTTAGTTTTATACTTTTTTTTTCAATAAATGAATCTTCTTTTTTAAATATTTTTTTTAGTGTAGCAAGTAGTTTAAGTAATTCTGGGCTATCAATTTATGAACCACCAGAAAATTTTTATCTTTTCTTTATATTTATAACAATTATTGGAGGTTCTATAATTTCAAATTCTTCAGGAATAAAATTTTTTAGACTATATATTCTTTTTAAATCTACAGTCATTGAGATTTTTAAGCTCGTATCACCAAATGTAATTATCGATCAAAGAATACTAAAGACTGAACATAAAATTAATAATGAAAATTTAAATTTATCTTTTTTTATTTTTATTTGTTTTTTTATAAGTATTTTTATACTTTCTAGTATTTTAACAGCTGGTGGTCTTAACTTTGAAAGCTCTTTCAAACTTTCTATATTAACCATTACTAACACTGTTAACTCTAGTTTATTTGGTTTAAGCAATATAGACTTTTACAATTTATTAACATCGACTAAAATATTTATAATTTTATTTATGGTTATTGGCAAAATTGAGTTAATATCATTTTTTTTAATCATCAAAAAAATAATTACGAGAAATTAATTTTATGTCTAAAATTGTTATTATTGGAGCAGGTGCAATGGGTACAGCTTTTGCATTTCCTTGTTTAGATAATAATCATGATATTAACATCATTGGAACGCACCTAGAAAACGATTTTCTTGACCAGTTAGAAAAAAATAAAAAACTACACCCAGGTCTTAATACCACAATTCCAGAAGGTATAAATATTCATAAGTTTGACAAATTTGACGAAATTTTAAATTCAAATGTTGATCTAATTGTTTTAGGGATTAGCTCTAAAGGGATCGAGTGGGTTGCCGATCAGTTGCAGCGAATTTTTAAAAATAAAAAACTTCCAGACTTGCTCATGCTAACTAAAGGATTAAGCATTCATAATAATAATTATGAATTATTAGTAGATAAATTGGATCGTTTACTTTCAAAAAAAGGTATTAAAGAACCAAGTATATCTGCCGTTGGAGGACCGTGTCTTGCTACTGGTTTGGCTAATAGAGTTCATAGTAGCGTAGTTATAGCAAATAAAGATATTTTAATTGCAAAAAAAATATCATTAATGTTAAACACAATTTATTATCATACTTCCTTTTCAGATGACGTAAACGGAATAGAAGTATCTGCGGCTATTAAAAATATATTTTCAATGGCTGTTGGTGCAGCAAAAGGATTATGTAGTAAAAATATCTCAGAGGAAGTCCGTGAAAAAAATTATTTAAATACAGCTTCAGCTTTAATCAAACAATCAATTCAAGAAATGGAAATTTTTGTAAAACACCTGAACGGGAGAAAAGAAACAGTAAAAGGTTTAGCCGGTCTAGGTGATTTATATGTTAGTTCTGGTGGAGGAAGAAACAGCAAAATGGGTGCTTATATTGGACAAGGCATGACATTTTCTGAAGCCAAAAAAACAAAGATGGAAAATATTACTGTTGAAGGAGCCGACTTAGCTGTTGAAATTGGTAAAAAGGTAAACGAAGATTTTGATAAAAAAGAACTTCCTTTAATGCTAGGCATGATTAACGCTATAATGAATGATAAAAAATTAGAGTTAGACTGGCAGTATTTTAACTAGCAATGAAAGAATTTATTATTTCAATCGACCAAGGAACAACGTCAAGTCGTTCGATCTTGTTTAATTTACAAGGCAGACCGATTTATTCATCTCAAAAAGAATTTAAACAGTACTTTCCAAAAAGCGGGTGGGTAGAACATGATCCCGAAGAAATTTGGAATACAACAAAAAAAACTTTGATTGATGTTATCAATAAAGCTAAAATACTAAAAGGTCAGATTTTGACTATCGGTATTACCAATCAAAGAGAAACAACAATTTTGTGGAATAAAAAAACGGGTAAGCCAGTTTATAAAGCGATAGTTTGGCAGGATAGGCGCACAGAACCATACTGTAAAAATTTAAGAGACAATAATAAAGAAACTCTCATATTTAATAAAACTGGTTTATTGATTGACCCTTATTTTTCCGCAACAAAAGTTAAATGGGTTTTGGAAAATGTTCCTTTGGCAAAAAAAGTTAATGAAGAAAAAACAATTATTGTTCGGAACAATTGACACTTTTTTAATTTGGAGGCTTACAAAGGGAAATATTCACGCGACAGATGCAACCAACGCAAGCAGAACTATGCTTTATAATATTTCCTCAAATAAATGGGATGAAGGTATTTTAAAACTTCTAAAGATAGAAAAAAATATTTTACCACAAGTCAAAGATAGTTCAGATGACTTTGGCTCAACTCATTCATCAATTACAGGTAAGTCAATTCCAATTACCGGTGTAGTTGGAGATCAGCAAGCTGCTACAATTGGACAATGTTGTTTTGACCCTGGTTCTTTAAAATGCACTTACGGAACAGGTGCTTTCGTTTTACTTAATACTGGTTCAAAAATTATATACTCAAAGAATAGGCTACTTACTACTATTGCTTATCGTATCAAAGGAAAAACTACTTATGCAATGGAAGGCTCTATCTTTATTGCTGGTGCTGGCGTTCAATGGTTGAGAGATAAAATGAAGTTTATCAGTAAAGCTTCTGAAACAGAACAAATTGTAAAATCTTTAAAAGATAATAAGGGTATTTATCTTGTTCCAGCTTTTACTGGTCTTGGTGCACCCTATTGGGATGCAAATGCAAGAGGTGTTTTATGCGGTCTTACAAGAGATACTGGTCCAAAAGAAATTATAAGGGCCACTATTGAGTCTGTTGCCTACCAAACAAATGACTTGTTCGAAGCAATGAAACATGATGGTTTGAAACCAAGTCTTGTTAAAGTTGATGGCGGAATGGTAATGAATAACTGGTTTTCACAATTTTTATCTGATGTCGTTAATGTTAAAGTTCTAAGACCAAAAGTTAGAGAGACTACTGCGCTGGGTGCAGCGTTCATGGCAGGACTCCATATTGGTGTGTATAAATCTTTAAAAGACATTTCTAAAAATTGGAAGTTAGATAGAAACTTTACACCTAAAATAAATTCCAAAACAAGAAATATTTTGGTTAGTGGTTGGTCTGCGTCTATTAAAAAAACATTAACAAATACAATCTAAAATTGTATTTTTTTATTTTTACCCCCATTAATTACTCTAAATCAGCTTTACATGAATCTAAAGATAGGTTTTAATAAACTAATAACGACAAGTAAATCGTTAAATTAACTCCAACAAAGGAAAATAATGTTTAATAAATTAAAAACAATTCTTGCTGTTGCTGTTACTTACTCATTAGTAATTTCATCTGCCTATTCTGATGCAATTACTGACCTAGCAAAAGGTGAGTTTAGTCTTTCAACTATTTCTGAAAAAGAAAGAATTAAAGAACTAAAATGGTTCCAAGGTGCTGCAAAGCCATTCAAAGGAATGTCTATAAAAGTAGTTTCTGAAGGAATACCAACTCACGTATATGAGTCTAAAGTCCTTACAAAGGCTTTTGAAGAAGTAACCGGCATTAAAGTAACACATCAAATAATTGGTGAAGGTGATGTTGTAATGGCTGTGCAAACGCAAATGCAAACTAACGTAAGTATTTATGATGCATATGTTAACGACTCTGATTTGATTGGTACGCATGCGCGTATGCAACAAGCTGTTAACCTAACTGAATGGATGAAAGGTGAAGGTAAAGATGTTACTTTACCAACTTTAGATCTTGGTGACTTCATAGGACTACAATTTACGACTGGTCCAGATGGAAACCTATATCAATTACCAGATCAACAATTTGCTAACCTTTATTGGTTTAGAAAAGATTGGTTTGATAGACCCGAAATCAAAAAAGCATTCAAAGCTAAACATGGATATGACTTAGGAGTACCAGTTAACTGGTCTGCTTACGAAGATATCGCTAAATTCTTTTCAGAAGATGTAAAGAATATAGACGGTGTTAGAATATACGGTCACATGGACTACGGTAAAAGAGCTCCTGACTTAGGTTGGAGAATGACTGACGCGTGGTTA
>MDSY01098760.1_pt1 | contig 12028 bp, 10 predicted proteins | sample 811131 | NCBI WGS metagenome assembly MDSY01 (sample SAMN05326643, study PRJNA326480) | marine metagenome | isolation source: seawater | place: Atlantic Ocean: South West | collected 2010
AGGTGCAACGCATTCTTACCCCGGGAACGTTAACTGATGAAGCGCTGCTTGAATCTAGAGCCGACAGCTCAACCCTCGCGGTAAACCCAACAAAGGACGGCATTGGATTAGCTCTTTTAAATTTATCTGGGTGCCTTTTAGAGCTACAAAAAATCAGTTCTAAGTCGCAACTTATCGATCTCATCTGGCAGCTTCGCCCAAAAGAGGTGCTGCTACCCCAAGATGCAGTATTAGATTGGCAGGAGTACGTTGGCCACGACCTTAAGGCCACTGGTGTGGATAGTGGCTACTTTGATCACGGCCAAGCGATAGCCGAGCTGCAAAGACACTTCAACGATGATGTCATTTCAATTACGGGCTTGGCGACCACAGATCCTAGCCTTGGCGCTGCAAACGCTGCACTGCGCTACGCTAAAAATACTCAGTGCCAAGATTTGTCGTTTTTACAGCGCATTTATTTTGTCGAAGGCGGACAAACTATCGGTCTAGACGCGCAATCTCGCCGCAACTTGGAAATCGACGTCCGCAGTAACGGCGCTTTGGACCACACGTTATTGAGCCTCATGGACACTACGGTAACTGCAATGGGTGGCCGCCTTCTGCAAAAGTGGCTGCACGAACCAAGCAGAAATTTAGATGTGGTAATGGCGCGTCAGGGTTGGATTGCAGACAGCCTCGCCGGTCACAAAGAAATTGCTGTTAGAGACGTGTTGAAGCCTATAGGCGATTTAGAGCGCATTCTCACCCGCATAAATCTTGGGTCTGCTTCACCAAGAGATCTGTCTAGACTTCGCGACGCCTTGCAACGCTTCCCTGAAATCAGACAAGTGCTTGGGCATATTGCAGGCGATCTAAACGCCTCTATGCATAATGCGCTGGGCGACTTTTCGGAATTAACAGAATTATTGCAACGCGCCATAATAGATGAACCGCCAGTGACCATGCGTGAGGGTGGCGTTTTTGCAGAAGGCTATAACGAAGACCTAGATCAACTGCGCAAGCTCACCACACACTCGGCAAACTGGCTAGCAGAACTTGAGCAAACAGAACGTCAACGCACCGGCATAAGCACGTTAAAGGTGGGCTACAACCGTGTGCACGGCTACTACATAGAAACCTCAAAAGCAGCCAAAGGCGATATCCCTGAAGAATATATAAGAAGACAAACGCTAAAGAGCGCAGAACGCTATATAACGCCAGCACTCAAAGAATTCGAGGAAGATGCACTACGCAGTCAGTCTAAATCTTTACAATTAGAGCGGCGGTTATTTGGCGACTTACTGAACGATCTTATCAAGCTCTCAACCCCTTTGCGTGAGGCTGCCGAGGCTATTGCCCAGGCAGATGTATTGTCGAGCCTGGCCGAGCGAGCCTATGCGCTCAACTTCGCAAAACCCAGTTTTACTCAACAAACCGGCGTAAATATTAGTCAAGGTTGGCACCCAGTAGTTAAAGCGGCGTCAAAAGACGCATTTATTGCCAACGACGTTGACCTTGATGAACAGAGCACAATGCTCATCGTCACCGGGCCAAACATGGGCGGCAAATCAACCTACATGAGGCAAACGGCGATCATTTGTTTGTTGGCTTATGTAGGCAGCTACATCCCAGCTCAAAGCGCCACAATTGGCCCCATAGACCGCATTTTCACCCGCATAGGTGCGGCAGATGATCTAACTAGTGGGCGATCAACTTTTATGGTTGAAATGACCGAGACCGCACATATCTTGCACAATGCAACGGCAAATAGCCTAGTTCTGTTAGATGAGATCGGCCGAGGCACAAGCACGTACGATGGCCTAGCACTGGCATGGGCCTGCGCTGCTCATCTGGCTGATAAGGCGCGCTCAAAGACGCTCTTTGCAACCCACTACTTTGAGCTAACCGGCTTGCCCGGAGTTTACGCAGGCGTTGGCAATGTACATTTAAGCGCACGCGAGCACGCAGGCGACATCGTATTTCTCTACCAAGTTAAGCAAGGCCCGGCGAGCCAGAGTTACGGTATTCAAGTAGCCAAACTAGCTGGCGTGCCTGCGTCAGTGTTAGCTATTGCTAGAAAACGCTTGGCGAGTTTAGAGCAAGCCAATAACAACCCTCATCAAACAGACCTATTCAGCGCGTCTAGCCGGCTCTTAGGCGAACCCTTTGACTCCGGCTATGAAGAAGAAACCTTAAATGAAGTTTCTTCACAAGAGATGGCTACTCTTGAGCAACTCAAGGGTGCAGACATAGATGAGTTGACACCACGCCAAGCCCTGAGCCTTTTGTACGAGCTAAAAAACGGTCTATCAAACATTTAAAAAAGCGAGGTTTCGCTTAGAAAGGCGCCAAAATAGAAGCAAAAATAAGTTCATAGTTAGTACATTGCCAAAAAAATTGAGCAGAACAATCCCTACGCACGCAGACAACGCTAGACAGCTAAGTTGCATCAGCTAAACTGTTCGGCTTTGAAATTATAGAGCCAGTTTTATGACATTTATCGTTGGAGAAAATTGCATCAAGTGCAAACACACCGATTGTGTAGAAGTTTGCCCTGTAGATTGCTTTTATGAAGGTCCTAACATGCTGGTCATTCACCCAGACGAATGTATCGATTGTGCGCTATGTGAGCCAGAATGCCCGGTAGACGCTATTTTCTCGGAAGACGAAATCCCTGAAGATCAACTCAACTTCTTGGAACTAAACACTGAATTGGCGGAAATTTGGCCAAATATCGTTGAGATGAAACCTGCACCGGAAGATGCTGAAGAGTGGAACAACAAGCCCGGTAAACTGGCGTTACTAGAGCGATAATCGTCCCTTGCTCAGCGGATCACCGAACCGGGGTTAATTGGATTACCGTTACGGCGTAATTCAAAGTGCAACTTTTGCCCTACTCCCGGCCTTGGCAATATTTCTGCTAACCGCACCCCTGCCCCAACGAGCTGCTGCTCTTTCACTAACACCCGCCCATTAAAACTATAAGCGCTGAGTAAATTGCCCGAGTGCTTAACAATCACCAAACGCTCAAACCCGGCAATACCATTACCTGCATAAACAACTTCACCCAAGCCAGCTGACGTGACATTAGTGCGGCGAGTTATGCCGTAATCCAAGCCATTACTGCCTTTGCCGAACTTGCCAATGGTTTTTTGTTTTACCGGCCACGTCCATTTCGAGCTCAAAGCTTTGGTTGGTTTAGTCTTACTCGCAACTAGCGCAGAAACTTTAGGTGGAGTTGGCTTTTGCACAGCCACGCTAAGCGCTTTGCTCTGTTGTGGCTTTAAGGGCGCTGCGCGGGCAATCGATTTACCGTCCTTATTACTCTTCGTAGTTTTCGCCGCAACTGGCGTTACAGGCTTCTTTTTAGTCTCCGACATAATGGGCTTGCCGCGCAGGCGTAACTTTTGTCCTGGGAAAATCACATAAGGTTTGCGAACGCCGTTAATGCTGGCGAGAGATCTATAATCCAAACCCAACCGCCAAGCGATGGAATAAAGCGTATCTCCCTTACGCACAACGTACTGCCCAGAAGAGGTTAATGTGGCGCCACTCGAGCGGTCACTGACAGTAGGCGTACCAAGGGAGACACAGCCAACCTGGGCTCCTACAACAAGTACTACAATAATTAGTCGTTGGAGTATTTGGTCATTAGCCATAACGCCAATACCCCCAGCAGCCCCGCGAGGGCTGCATATTCTGTATACGCACTGAGACCGGCAACAGACGTGTATGTAGCCGGGCTAACCAAGGCAAAAAAAACGTTCTCCGCACTGGCGTCTTGCCACGGCCAAAGTTTGAGCAGTGCACTGCTCATAAAACCAATCAAAAAAGCCAGAAGCTGATCTGCGTAGCGGTCTAAAATCCAAGCAAGTGAGCGCGCAAATAAAAGAATGCCGAGCCCACAGCCACAGGCCAATGAAGCCAATACTTGTACATCGCGGTCTGTGACCGCGAGAATAATATCGTCATAAAGACCCAGTAGTAGCAACACAAAACTGCCGGAAATACCGGGCAATATCCAAGCGCAAATTGCCAGCGCTCCAGCGATCAAAATCATTGGTAGAGAACCAGAAAAATCCGTGACAGGTAACGCCACAAAACCTAGACCCAGCATAACTCCGGGGAGCGCGTAAAATAACAATGCTCTTGTACTGCGCTGACGTGCCATATGAATTATCGATGCGCTAATCACGCCAAAGAAAAAGGCCCAGATCACCGGCGGAAAATGAGCAAGAGAATAGCGGATAATCTGAGCAAAAGTGACAACACCAATGCCCATACCCAGCCCTAAGCTGAGCAAGAAGGACAGGTTATGGTGAAGCCAAAATTTCTTGGGACGCCCAACCATCGCTATAGATTCAAAACCAAAAGATGCCAAAGTTCTAACTAATTGGAGGTAAATACCGGTCATAAAAGCGATAGTGCCACCAGATACCCCTGGCACCAACTCCGCAATGCCCATTGCTAAGCCGCGCAACACTAAGCCTATGAAACTTCCAGAACCACCACCGCTTTGTTGCATACCGCAGGTCCTATTTATGGGTAACGCCGCCTAACAACGGCACAAAGTTAACGCGGTCGTGAACATTTTCAACAAAACCTTCTTCAGTGCGATCAATCACACGCAAGTCTTGTTCATTACCGTTGCCCACAGGCACGATCAAACGTCCGCCTATGGCGAGTTGCTCAAGAAGCAGTTCTGGCAATACAGGCGGCGCAGCAGTAACTAGAATACCGTCGAATGGCCCATGCTCTGGCCAACCCGCGTATCCGTCACCATGACGCATCTGAATGTTTCTAAAAGACAACGCTGACAGACGTTCGCGGGCTTTAGGCATTAATGCCTTAATTCTTTCAATGCTTAGCACTCGCTCACAAAGACGCGCCAAGAGCGCGGTTTGATAACCAGAACCAGTGCCTACTTCCAATACCTTTGCACGCGGCACTTCGGTGACTAACTGAGTCATAAGCGCAACAATAAAGGGCTGAGAAATAGTCTGGCTATGGCCTATCGGCAAAGCTGTGTCCTCGTAAGCGCGGTGAGCTAATGCTTCGTCAATAAATATATGTCGCGGCAGAGAGCCAATTTGCCCTAAAACTTTTTCGTCAGAAATACCCTGTTCGCGCAGACGCGCTACCAAGCGGTCCCGCGTGCGCTGGGAGGTCATTCCTATGCCTTGCAAATCGAAATTACTCAACGACTATTATCCTCAATATCGAAATGCTGAGCCAACAATACAGTGGCGTATGCCCCAGGAGGTAATGCAAAGTGAAGCACCAGTACCCCGTCCTCTGATTTAGCGCAGCTGAAGTCCTCGGGCTGAACACTCAAAGGCCGCATACTTCTATCTACCCCAGCGAACTCTAGGGCTTCGCAAACCCATGCATCGGCTTCTAACGCCCGCGTCTCTAAATCTAACGCATCACCGGTCAATACAGTTCGCCCACGCCCCCAAAGAGACCCTGATGGCAGGTTATATTCATTACAATCACCATCTATAAAATTATGGCTGTTTCCCGCCGATTCTCTGGCCTGAGCTATTTTATTAAACAGCAAACTACGCAGCACTGAAAAATGCCAGCCACGGGCTTTGCGCGAAATTTTTCTGCGACGACGGTCTTGCAGCCAAGCAAGTGCCGACTCAATATTATTTGTGCCAAATCGTTGGGGTCCAAAATAGTTGGTAAACGGTTGCCCAAGGCAGGCCAGCGATTCGCCGTCCATCGCAATATCTGAGTTTATGGCTCTCAAGGTTATCTCAAAGCGATTCAGCGCATGCTCACCCCTACGCAGTTTTTTGTTATGGCGTACAGCCTGCAGAACCCGAGCATAACTTCCTTCGTTTTCTGCTAAATCTGAAGCGTTGGAGGGGTGAGGTGAATCGACAAGGCTTAACTCAGCCGGATCTATATCCAATGGCGAATGAATGCTGAACCACTGCTGAGTTACTGCAAACTTATCCTTCATGCCAGAATAGCCAACATTCATTTCGTTTACATCATATTGCTGTGCCAGCCATACCGCGACTTGAGCCGTGTTCATGCCCCTTTTTTCAACGTACAAATAAGCGTGCTCGCCCTCACCACTCCATGGCTGCCCCATGATTTCTGTCACCCGCCAATCCTCGGGGAAGGTCTTAATGCTGGCGCTATGAGTTTTTATCAAAGGCTGCACCGGAGAAACTATATCGACAGGCCCCTCAGTTTGCGACATCGGGTACGAGGTAGAAAATTTCCCCTTCCTTGACCAAACCTAATTCGCTTCTCGCTCTAGACTCGAAGGCCGCTGGATTAGCTCTAAGCGCTAGTACCTCAGCTGTCATCTTTAGGTTTCTTTGTTGTAATTGTTCGAATCGTTGCTGCTGCTCTTGTAACTGCTGGGATAGAACTTTTTTCGCAAAATAACCACTTTGACCAAAAAATATTTGGTACTGCAATGCAAACAGTGTGATGACCAAAATTGGGATTAATATCTTCATTTTCGTACCGCCAGCTTTGAGAACCCACTATACACCGATATATTGTTGACTAAGTTTGATAAACCAAGCCAAGAGTAAATATCCTTCACTCAGTTTCACCAACAAACGCTAAAGTTCAAGCCTATTTCGCGCGTATGGCACTGCGCCCTGGATAGGTAGCATCGCCGCCCAAGTCCGCTTCAATACGCAGCAGTTGGTTATATTTAGCTACTCTGTCAGAGCGGCACAAAGACCCTGTTTTGATTTGCCCCGCGCCAGTCCCTACGGCCAGGTCTGCAATAGTTGTGTCTTCTGTTTCGCCAGAGCGATGAGATATTACACTGGTGTAGCCCGCAGCTTTGGCCATTGCAATGGCATCTAAAGTTTCCGTTAAGGTACCAATTTGGTTGAACTTTATGAGAATTGAATTGGCAATGTGCTCATCAATACCTCTTTGCAAAATAGCCGTGTTGGTAACAAATAGATCATCCCCCACAAGCTGGACCTTATCGCCTAAACGTTGGGTCAACTGCGCCCAGCCAGACCAGTCACTTTCATCCATGCCGTCTTCAACCGAGACAATGGGATGCCTTTCACAAAGGTCAGCCAAGTATTCAACAAACCCAGTCGGGTCATAGGCCTGGCCTTCACCTTTGAGATCATATTTGCCGTCAATAAAAAATTCTGACGCTGCACAGTCTAGAGCTAAGGTCACATCTACGCCTAACTTATAGCCCGCCCGATCTACCGCCTGTGCAATTACATCTAGGGCTTGGGCATTAGATTCCAAATTCGGAGCAAAGCCGCCCTCATCGCCCACAGATGTAGATAACCCCATCGCCTGCAATACCGCTTTTAGGTGGTGAAAAATTTCTACGCCGCACCGCAGAGCATCGCGGAAGTTAGTCATAGACACTGGTTGAATCATAAATTCTTGGATATCCACATTATTATCAGCGTGCTCACCACCGTTGAGGATATTCATCATGGGCACAGGCATCTGCATTTTGACGCCGCCGCAAAGCTGGTTTATGTGCCGGTAAAGGGGTTGTCCGGTATTCGCGGCAGCCGCCTTACAGGCTGAAAGCGAGACCGCAAGCATGCCATTTGCGCCCAATCGCGCCTTGTTATCAGTGCCGTCTAGTTGTAGCAAAAGATTATCTATCAGCTGTTGGTCAGAACAGTCTCTACCCACCAAGGCGTCCCGTATTTCGCCGTCAATGTGACCTACTGCCTGCTGTACGCCTTTGCCCAGATAACGAGACTGATCGCCATCGCGCAACTCCAGAGCTTCACGGCTACCGGTTGAGGCACCAGAGGGCGCCGCTGCTAAGCCTTGGTAGCCATCTTCTGTAATCACTAGTGCTTCAACGGTCGGGTTGCCTCTGGAATCTAAAATTTCCCGTGCGTGGATATCTACGATCTTCGTCATGCCCTGCTAATCCTCTAAATTACTAAGATGTCTATATTACTGCCGCTAAATACGGGACTAAGACTTCGTTACTTGATCTTCCAATCTTGGTTGGCCTTTTACCACTGCATCGATGGCCATTAGTTGCACCAAAAGATCGCCGACCATATCTAAAGGCCAAGAATTCGGCCCATCTGACATGGCCTCCGAGGGGTTTGGGTGGCACTCCATAAACAACCCTGAAATGCCTGCCGCTACGGCAGCTCTGGCTAACACCGGCACCATTTCTCTCTGGCCGCCAGAAACAGACCCCTGGCCGCCGGGCATTTGCACTGAGTGGGTTGCATCATAAACAACTGGACAGCCTGTTTGCCGCATCAACGCTAGAGAGCGCATGTCAGACACTAGATTGTTATAACCAAAGCTAGCGCCACGCTCGCAAACCATGATTTGCTTGTTCCCTGTAGATTTCGCTTTATTGGCCACCTGCACCATATCCAACGGCGCCAAAAACTGACCTTTTTTTATGTTCACCGGTTTGTCCAGGGCACAGACGTTAAGAATAAAATTGGTCTGGCGACATAAAAACGCTGGAGTTTGCATGACATCTACAACACTGGCGACCTCATCTAGGGGAGTGTCTTCATGCACGTCGGTAAGCACGGGCATGAAGAGTTCGGTTTTAACCCGCTCAAGAATGCGCAAACCTTCTTCAATGCCTGGACCACGGTAGCTGTCCATGGAAGAACGGTTGGCCTTGTCGAAAGAGCTCTTAAAGATCAAAGAAACGCCCACCCTCTCACCAAGCTCCTTAAGTGCTGTGGCCGTTTCCATAATGAGCGTTTCCGACTCAATCACACAGGGTCCAGCGATTACAAACAAAGGGTTATCCCCGCCCACTTCAAAATTTTCTAGTTGCATAAATCTTAAATCCAAAATGAATGTAGTAACCATTTGAGCAGGCAGAAATTGCTCTTATAAATCTAGGCTATTTTAATGTACCTTCAGAAAAAGCCAGTCCTGCCGAAATAAACCCAGAAAACAGTGGGTGACCGGTTCTTGGCGAGGAAGTAAACTCGGGGTGGAATTGACAAGCCAAGAACCATGGGTGGTCTGCCAGCTCTAACATCTCTACTAATTCGCCATCTGCTGAGCGACCGCCCACAATCATGCCGCTCTCTATCAGCCGATCGACATAATGATTGTTAACCTCATAACGATGCCTATGACGTTCACGCACCTCACCCTGGCCATATACTTCAGCAGCCAAAGTACCTTCTTTAAGCATACAAACTTGCTCCCCTAGGCGCATTGTGCCGCCCATATCACTGGCAGAATCGCGCAATTCTACTTGCCCACCTCGGTCTGTCCATTCGGTGATTAGAGCAATGACGGGGTCTGGCGTATCTTGCTTAACCTCTGTGGTGTGGGCATTGACCATGCCTGCACAGTTTCGCGCGATATCGATCACCGCTGCATGTAACCCGTAACATATGCCCAAATAAGGCACGCTGTTTTCTCGGGCGTAACCAGCGGCCAAAATTTTGCCTTCAAAGCCTCTACCACCGAATCCCCCCGGGACTAAAATTGCCCCCACATCCTGAAGCAGGCCAGTGCCCTCCGCTTCGAGGCGTTCGGCATCAATAAAATTAATATCGACTTCAGTGAGGGTTTGAATGCCTGCGTGCTTAATCGCCTCGATAAGAGACTTATACGCATCCAGCAGTTCAAGGTATTTGCCGACAAAGGCAATGCGTACTCTATGCTTTGGATTCAGTTGAGCATCTACTACGTCCTGCCAGTCGCTTAAATCAGCCGGCGGACAATCTAGTTCTAGCTGCTCAGTTACATACGTGTCTAAGCCTTGGTTATGCAACTCCAGCGGGCCACGGTAAATGGTGTCGACGTCGACCATAGAAATTACCGCGCGCTCTTCCACGCTTGTGAACAGTGCAATCTTGTCACGTTGAGATTTTGGAATATTCATTTCAGACCTACAGACCAGTATGTCAGGCTGCAGGCCAATGGAGCGCATTTCTTTAACGGAGTGCTGGGTAGGCTTAGTCTTGATTTCTCCGGCTTTTCTCAAGTAAGGTACATAAGTGAGGTGAATAAACAGCGCGCGGTTGCGTCCTACTTCCATACGCAGTTGACGAATGGCTTCAAGAAATGGCTGAGATTCGATATCGCCGACCGTGCCGCCCACTTCGACAATCAAAATATCTACGCCCTCTGCGGCAAGCCGAGTGCGACGCTTGATTTCATCGGTAATATGGGGAATAACCTGAACAGTGCCGCCTAGGTAGTCGCCACGGCGTTCTTTGCGAATCACCTCAGCGTAAACACTCCCTGTGGTAAAGTTGTTATTGCGCGTCATGCGAACTTTAGAGAAGCGTTCGTAGTTACCAAGGTCAAGGTCTGTTTCAGCGCCATCCTGCGTCACAAACACCTCACCATGCTGAACAGGACTCATAGTACCTGGGTCGACATTGATATAAGGGTCCATTTTTAGGACATTAATGTTGAGGCTACGCGCCTCCAACTGAGCAGCAAGTGAGGATGTCAAAATGCCTTTCCCTAGAGAAGACACTACACCTCCGGTAACAAAAATATAACGCGTCATTGGACTCCATCTAATCTGCCTTATTACATGATTTGCAACCGGAAATCGATTCACATGAACCTAGGCAAGATGGAAGGAAAAGTTAACAGAGCGCCGAGTTAACCTCAATCAGATTGACAATTTATTGCGACTATTTTCAGCTAATGCGCGCATTTTGAACAAACTCGCCACAAAAGCGCTCAGTTACGCAAAATGCCTCGACACCAGACCCTAGGATGTCCGTCTAACTGCGTATCAGCAATTTTTAATCGACTCGCGATGCCAGGCACCGCTACAAGCTCATCCTTGCACATAATTAAGGGGTATTCATCTCTGCGCCAAGGTGGAATATTGCCCTGTTGAAATAGTGTTTTAAGCGAGGCCGAACCAAAACTTCGGCTAAGTGAAACATCATTCAGTTCACCCCGACAAACAATTTCAACAGGGCCTGAGTAAATAAACGCGTCCTCCTCATCTGAGTTGCACTGGACCAACTCTAAACACCCAAAGCAACCAGACACGCTCTCCCCCAAAGCCAATAGCGCACCGTCAAACGCTAACACTTGAGTCCGCTTTGAGTAATACAGGCCTCCTCGCCAACTACGTAAAAATCCGCTTTCATCAAGTTTCAACTCGGACTGCTCTGCGCTTTGTGCCTGCCTCAACCATTCTGATAACGCCCGATCACTCACTGCAAAATGCCCCCGGACAGAAAGGTAAGTGCGCAGCCAAAGTAGCTGACTTGCCGTATCATCAGGCAGCTTATTGAACGGGACCTCATCAGCGAGATCCTTTATCAAATGCCGTAGCAGTGCCTGCTGTGCACTGGTTTGGCCTGTCACCCTAAGTAACGCTTGGGTTATACCTGGCCAACGCTTTTGCAACATTGGCACAATTTGATGACGCAAAAAATTGCGATCAAATCTAATATCGCCATTAGAGGGGTCTTCGACCCAAGTTAAATTGCTGGCTTGGGCGTATGCCACTAAATCACTTCTTGAAAGGTTTAAGAGTGGGCGTAAAAACTGACCAAGGCCCAAGCCACCTTGATGACGCATTGAAATTAGACCGCGGCCCTGAAACAGGCGCAAGAATGCAGTTTCTAGTTGATCGTCCGCATGCTGCCCCAGCAAGAGCAAATCCCCTGCTCGCATATTATTGGCGAAAAATTCATAGCGGGCCTCGCGAGATGCACCTTCTAAATTGCCACGGACCGCCAGCACTAAATCGGCACAAACAAAGTCAACACCAAGTCGCGCGCATTGAATCTCACAATGCTTTACCCAGTTTGAGGACTCAGTTGAGATTTGATGATTGCCATGCAATGCGATGACAAGCGCGCTAGAAGGTAGAATTGCCACCAATGCATGGAGAAGCACTGTCGAATCTACCCCACCGCTTAAGGCCACCAGATAGCGTTGGGGAATTGGTTGCGCCGCCAATGCATCTACAAGTTGGGCTTCAAGAAAAACGTTGGCCGTCATACTTGGGAACAATTTGAATTAGCCAAAATTCCGCCCTTGGGGGTAATTGAGACTGACTTTCTCGTCGCCAAAATTTTCTTCTAAATCAAAC
>MDSY01107066.1_pt1 | contig 12025 bp, 14 predicted proteins | sample 811131 | NCBI WGS metagenome assembly MDSY01 (sample SAMN05326643, study PRJNA326480) | marine metagenome | isolation source: seawater | place: Atlantic Ocean: South West | collected 2010
GGATAGAAGCAATTTATCATAGCGACTTTGGTTGCTCCAATAAAAAATGTATCAAAATTATTAGCATTTATGTTCTTGCGTTTATGTTCCACAAGAACAGATAATAAATTGTTTTTATTTAAAATAATGAAATCAACATTACAAAACTTATCAAGCGACTTTTTCATTTCATATTTATCATCTTGGAGAGCATTTAACGTGCGACACATAAAAATTTGTTCCGTATCCAAAGTCCATTCATTACCAATACCATTTATCGTGTTATATTTATAATCACTCATTACAATAACACAATATTTTATTTTTCGTCCTAAAATATATAATTATCTTATTTCATTTAGCAATATTTATGATATTTCCTATTTTTTTAAAAAATTGATATAAAAATAAAATATGTTTGTATATTAAAATGCCCCCTATTACAAAACATAGAACGTTAGAATGGGTTGAATTTGCTAAATCACAAGAAGATAAAATAACAAAAAAGACATTAGATACATATTTTAATGATTATTTGCGGTTTAGAAAAGAGATGAAAGACAAGCGAACTATTTATAATACCCCCCAACGAGATATTAAATCAATAGTTCAAAACACGGATTACAATAAACGTGCTTTGTTAAACATAGCAATTGTAATTTTAAAATCAAAAGATAAACCGATTGATATGTTAATGAAATATAGAGATGATATTTATAACGAAAAACAGACCAACCAAGCAGAGAAAAATAGAAATATTATTAAAAATAGTCAAGTGAGTTATGATGAGTTAATATCAACCATAACAGATGAACGAGTGGGTAATTATGTTATTACTGGGATTGATTACATTTTGTTCTACTTGTTAATTAATTTTAACACTCGTAATAAAGATTTAGTTATTAAAGTAATTTCAAATAAAAATAAAAAAGAATTACTCAATAAAGAAGAGAACTTTATTATCGTATCACCAAATAAAGCAACGCTGATACGTAATGATTATAAAACCAAATCGTCGTATGGAACGAAAAAAGATGTTATACGTAATTTGAGATTTAATAAATATATTAAAATGGAACTGGCGAAAGACAATAAAGCGTTATTTGTTAATAATAAAAACAACCCATACAAACCATACGATTTTAGTAAGATGATTTCATCACGCTTTCAATATTATCTTCCTGAAGCTACAAAATTAACTCAAGCGGTTATTTATAAAATAATTACAGCGAACGCTCACTCAAACGGAGATATAAAAACGATGAAAAAAATAGCAGATAATCGTGGTTCATCATTACAGACACAAATGGAACAATACCAAAGCAACGACTACAAAGACGGAGCAGAAGATTTTGGAAGCGATAGTGATTAACACAACATAATTTATATATATTTATGGATATAGACACAAATATATATTATGCGAACTGGATATAAAGACATAACATATTATTTATATAGATTAAAATGAAATTATCACTATATAAAATTATTCATAATAATGGAGAAGTTTTTTATACCAACGACAGACGAGAATTAATTAACAACATAAATGATGCGAACAAAAACGATGCGGACTTTCATAAAGTCAATATTAATACAATTAACGGACTATTATATAACAAGTCTAAACAGACACGTGGTTTTAAAGAAATACATAGATACGACGCTCAAGAGTATTTTAAAGACTATCTTGATGTATATGTTGATGGATTAATGAAAAAAAAAGATTATGCCCCACAGACAATTTTGCGGTTTAAAAATCATTTTACTTCTTTTATTAATGCGATTGAACTTGAGGGAAGAAATAGCGGACAGAACGACCAACAGATAAGAGAACGTATTAATGCCGTTGGATTAGTTAAAGTATGATATATTATAATATTAATGGATTTAAAAACAATTCATTCATATTATATAACAAAATGGATTTCATTATTAATAAAAAGAAAAACGACAAACTTATTACCAAACGATTTGATAAATTTATTAAACAAGAAAAAGATTTTAATGACGATATTTTTGGCGTCATTAAAGACTTTATGATTGATAAAACTTATTTTCAATCATACCGATTTGTTGAAAACAGAGAATTGCGTTATTGTAATAGTGATGTTGATGCGACATCATTTTATGTTGGGAAACGATGGGGAAATTTAATTCAAGTTAAAAAATTGCGTGATGATAATGTTATATATTATAACGAACCATATAAGATGTATAAAATAAACACGTTGCGAGTGAAAAAAGACGAGAACAATATTATTTATATTGAATTTATTACAATTTTGAGTGGGACAGATTACGATGAAGAAGATGGGACGATTAATAATATTTTTTATATGATTGGAGCAGATAAATTTAAAAATCCACTATGGACTGATGAAGACACTATTAAATATAATATTTGGGTTCGTGAAACAATAGAGCGTGATGAAGAAGAAGTATTTGAAGAGTATATTGACGAAATTGAAGAAATGATGTATTAACACAAAAACGATTATAATATATTTGATGAACTGGATATAAAGACATTTTATCTTTATATATAAAAGTGATGAATGGGGCGACTTTTGATTTAGATGAACCACCACCAAAAATAAAAATCAATAGACCAAAATATAACGGCATCAGCAGTTCATTATCAACATTAATAAATGGTTTGAGTGTTAAAAAATTTATATTATCACGAGATACTTTGAGAACCGAAAACGATGAGAAAAAGTATTCCAAAGAATTTTTCCATCTTACCACATTAACAAATGTTAAAAAAGCATTAGAAACCGACGACAATTTATATGAGGTGTTATGGAGCAGAATAAGAAAATTATATTATGATTTTGATGATATTGATTACACACACGACGAAGCTGATAAATTTATTACATATTTTTTAAAACTCTTGGAAGACGAATTGAATATTACAATAAACGATAAAGAGTATATTGTTTTGAAAAATGAGAATAAAACCAAGAGCGGAGAAGCAACCGATAAAATACACTCATTACATATTATCATAACAAATTACAAATCCAATATTACCGACCAAATGAAAATAGCAAGATATTTAAATGCGAAATACGATATAGCGATAGATGAGAACGTTTATAAAAGTAATAATCAATTTAGATTAATAAACCAATCCAAGTTAAAAAATGGTTGTATTCTTGTTAATTATTATAATGATGAGATTAACATTAAAAAATCTCTTATTAATATTACAGACAAATGTAAATCCGTTGAATTTGATAAAGTTTATGATATTATTGAATATTATAAAGACCAACAAGACAATAAACCATTATACGAAATAACCAAAGACGAGTTAGTAGATTTTGCGTTGGGTAATTTAAATAAAGAACCGACATTTGATATTAATAAATTTTTTAATGATAATCACGATTGGAAAGCGACCACAAATATAATATGTAAATTAAAACTTGGTTTTTATGGGAATTCAAAGCAGTTTAAATTTGATATTGATGAGTGGAATAAAGAGAGCGTGAGAATGGGAAATAATGAAAAATATACATACGAGCGAAATAAGAATTTTATTGATAAAATAGATGTAGATGTTGTAAGAAGTGGAATACCGATGTTATGTAAAATCATCTCAAAATATTCATCACATAATATTTATACGACACCATCTATTATAAAAGACAACACATTAAATTTATTGCGTAAATATTATGATGATGATACTATTATAAAAATCAAAGAACAAATATTAGTTATTAAAAAAACAAAGCAAATAGATGAGAATGAAAAAGTAAAATTAAAACAAATTGTATTACATAATTTTATTACAATTGATAATATTGAAACACAAGTAAATGTTAAAACTGGATTTATTAATTTTAAAGACAAAAGAAGTCCAATAAATATGTTTTATGATGAATTACCACCCATAATAGAGAATATGTTTCAAAATGTAGAAACCATTATTGAAGCAAAAGAACAAACTATTAAATTTTTAGATAGTAATAAAAAATTACTTTGTTTAAAGTCAAGATGGGGAACTGGTAAGACGAGCAACATAATAAAATATATACTTGATAGATACAAAAATAAAAGAATTCTTTTAATTACAGAAAGCACAACTTTGAATAATAAATTAACCGAAGATTTTAAAGAGTTTGGTTTTGTATCACACTTACAAACACAAAAAGACCCATCAATTTTATTATACTCTTACGAGAGAGTAATATGTTCTATCCAATCAATTCAAAAAGTTCATCAAAATAAATACGATATTGTTATAATAGATGAGTTTGAGAGTGTTTTTTCATCTTACACGGCAACAAAGACATTTTTATCCGCCAACACATCAAACGAGAGAGCATTTAACACGTTAATGAATTGTTTAAAACGGAGCAATAAAGTTTTAATTACCGATTGCGATATTAGTGAAGACAAATTAAATATTTTAAAGCACGAGTTTGATGAGAAAGATATGACGATAATTAAAAATAATGAAAAAGCATTCCAAATGTTTAAATTAAATATTATGACCGATAGAAACCAAGCGATTGATAAATTAACTCACTTACTATATGATGAGAATAAAAAAATAGCAGTTCCGTCCGCCACAAAAAAATTAATAGAACAAATTGAAAAAGCAATTCTTACTATGGAACAAGAAAATACAGAAGCTCCAAAGATTAAAATATTAGTTATACATCAAGAGAATGTTATGATTATACAAGACGGCGTTAAGACCGAATACGATAAAGAAGAAACACTCAAAGATGTTGAACCATTTATTATAAAACATAATATACAATTATTTTTATACTCACCGACTATAAAGACTGGGGTAAGTATTAATAGTAGTTATTTTGATATTACATTTGGGTTTGCGAGTTCTTATTCTATATTGTATAATGAATTCATACAAATGCTCTTTCGTCAAAGAAGACTAAATGATAATAAAGTCTTTATTTGTATCCAAGAACAAGAATTTGCGAACAACCGAAGAAACAAACATATTGAGGAAGTTAAAAGAAAACAACACGTAGATAGAGAACATTATAAACAGATAGTTGGAGATGGCGATTTAATAATTTATGATGAGAGCGATGTATCCGTTGGATATTATGAAGCACAATCAATTAATAATAAAAACGCCACGAATTCAAGATATAATTATGCTTTTAATTTTTTTCAATTAATCCAATACCATAATTTAAAATATGAATACACAATATCATCATCTTATAAAGAGCAACAAATTGAAATAAATAATTATAATATTGATATTGTAGAAGCGACAGAATTATTATATATTGAGAGTTTGGAGAATTGGATTAATACCGAATTACTGACTTATAAGCATTACAATAAAATATATTCTATACCAAAAAATAATCGTTATGATGATTTATCAAAAGAAGAAACATTACAATATAATAAAACAAGCACGATATACTCATTATTAAATGTTAAAAAATCATTAAACCACTCTTTAAAAGCAATTGAAAAGATTGGAACTATTGATTATAAACAATTTGATATTGACGATTTAACCGACTTACAATCAGAGCAAATAGAAACAACAATTCAACATATTTTAAAAGATAATGGTTTTAATAATAAATGTTTTTATGATAAATATATCAAAGACAAACACGATGAAAATATTGATTGTATATATAAATTATATAATAATGGAGAAACATATTATACGGCAACCGATGAAGATGATAAAATGTTTCAAAAATTACACAGCGAGAAATTATTACAAATGTTAGGGTTATATGATAATAAGACTAAAATATTTAAACCAAAAAAATACACCAATAAGCAATTCAAATTATTTATAATAGAAAATTTGGATTATTTTAAATCACTATACACAACAATAATAAAAAAGAATGTTGTATTAGACGTCAAAAATAAATTACAAGTCAAGACCATATACCATAAGATAAAAGAGATATTGTTATATATAGACATTCATATAAAATATGACGACCAACACCATACGACAAGAGATTATGATACATTTTCAATTACAAATATAAGACCACCACACAATCAAATATATAAATACAAATCACATAAAACAAGCGATACTCTCTCAACACTTTATAATAAAACCAACACAACACCAATTAAATATATATTAAATGATGATGCCGATGATTATTACACGTTAGAAGAGATAAACAAACGATTAAAAAAAGTTAAAATTACAAAAAAAGAAGCTCTCAAAATACAACACTCATTATTTTATCATAGAACCATAACAACAAATTATCACGACATATCTATATTATGGGGCAAACCAAGTTATAAAAATACAAAAGAAGAAAACGAGATTATCAAAAAAGAAATTATTATTAATGAAGCATTTTATAATCCATTATTGGATATGAAAACAATTGATAATAAAATAATGATGAATAAGACTTTATACGAGATTGATAATAAAAAAGATAATTATTCTTTTGTAATTGATAAGGGAAAACACAAGAGCGTTAAATTATACAAATACAAAACCAAAACGAGAACATATTATAAACCATATAATAGTGAAATACCGACTATTATTACAGCATCAAACGAGCATTACGATAAAACAATTAGTAATAAAAACGATGATGATATTAAAATTGATATAGAACACATAACCAACGAATTTAATGATAAAACAAAATACCGAAGACAAAAAACGATTAATAAAAAAGAATTAAATATTAACAAAAAAGAATGGTTCAAGTGGATATTAGAAATTACTGGGAAAGAACCACACGACCAATATGTAGGGTATAATTTTTATGATGAAAACAAAGAACAATATTTATACTGGGATATACAACATCTTGATATTAATAAACCACTTATGGACGAAATAAAACAACAAAACCAAATATCCGTGCTGGGTTATTAGTAATAAATCCGTTGAATGCGGATTATAAGTATTTTAATACTTTTAGATTTAATGAATATAAAAGCAAATTATATTTATTAAATATATAGATGGAATGTTTAAAATTAACAGAAAATAACATAATACAACGATTTTATTTTTTAAACCGAACAGATTTGAAAACTTTTAAACGAGATAAAAATATATTAGTTGAAGTCTTTGATGAGTTGATTTGTAATGATGTTGAAAGACGTATTAATATGACGATTAAATTATTTAAAACAAATTGTAATATACAAAAGCAGTCAATTGAGAATACAGAAGCATTTGAAGATTATATAATAACCAAATGGGATTAAATAACTCATTTATAATATTAGAAACAATTATAAATCGTATAGTCATTATGTATATTTAGATGGAAACGCCCAAAATTATTGGATATTGGGATTATGCCCCAGAGTTAATACATAAGAATACATACACAGAAGCACAGGGACGAGCAACAGCAAAATGGCGTGATAAAAACAAAGAATACTATAATGAGTATCAACGTGAGAAACACGCTCATAAAATGCGAACCGATTTAAATTACCGAAATATGAAAATGGAAGCGTGTATCAAATCAAACGCCAAACGTAAAATTAGAGTAGATGCTGATAAACAACTTTTAAAAGATTTGTTGGAGAAAGAGAACTCTTGTATTTAGAAAATATTTTATTAATTAAAGACAATATTAATAATATATATAATGAAGCAATCAATCTATTATATGAGATTAACAGATGGGACAGAAATATTATCTATAACGAGAATTGATGCGGTTGAAAAAGTTAATACTCATTATATAAATGAGAAACACTATAAACCAATCACGATGGCGGTGTTAGATAGATTAATAATGACTGGGAAGAGAAATTCTTTTATTGAGAGAACCGCCAAACAACCATCAAACGAGTATTATAAAGAAGAGATTGATTTATTTATTAAGAATGATAAAAAAGATAGAACGGAAGACGCTTTGAAGAAAGCAATAAGTCGTTATGTAAATAAGTTATTTTATGGCGGAGGAGAAATAAAGCAGTCTATAAAGACAAATAAAATAGTAAATAGTGATTTAGGGACATTAAAAAATGATACAAATAACATAATTGATATTATAACTGATGAAACAGATATAACCGAAGACAAAATAATTAATGTTGTAAAGACAGATAATACATTAATTAATGATTTAACGACAGAAAATAACGATTTAACGACAGAATTAATAAATACAGAAGCAGAACTGGAAACGCAGATTATAACTTATGAAACGAAACCGATAAATGATATTATTGATGATGAGATAAAGACGTTTGATATTAGTAATGATGAGATAAAGACACTTGATATTAGTAATGAAGAGATAAAGACGATTAAATTATACGAAGACGAAGAAGAAGAAATTATTAATAGTGAAGATGTTTTAAAACAACTATGTAATTATTTGGGTGAGTATAATTTGAATAATGATATTAGTAATGTTAGATTGTATTACGAGAATAATAAAGACGAAGTAGAAACAGCATATAAGAATAAAGAGTTGGAATTGAACCAAGAGAAAAAGATAGTTAAAGCCAAAAAAAAGAGAAAGAAAAACATATATAAGTCGTTTAAGACATCAATTAAAAAACAGAAACAGAATAAAAATAAATCAACGATTAAAAAATAAATTGGTTTGGGTAATGGATTTTATGTATATTATTTAATATTAGTATATAATATAGAATGAATTATTCTTTAACTGGTGGTAAAAGACGTCGTCGTAAGACAAGCAAATCAACACGCTCAAAAAGAGTAAAACCGACCAAATCAAAACGCCGTGTAAAACGCAGAAGTTCAACACGGAAACGCAGACGTTAAGTTTTTAAATAGAATAAATGAATTAAAAGTATTAACATTTAGTAAAACATAATAATGAGTTCCAAAACAAAATTAAATAATTCCAAACCGAGATACGAAGAGCAAAAAGAATACTTTTGTATCAAGTGTGAAGAATATATTGATTTATTTGATGGCGGAGCAACTTATTATGAAACAGATGACGAATATATGTGTGATGATTGTGTTATAGAATTATTAATTAACGATGACGAAGAAGACCAAAATAAAACAGAAACAGATGCCGAAGAAACAGATGCCGAAGCAGAAGAAGAATAATTATATTTTTTATTTAAATTGAATATAATTACTGAATATAAAGACAAAACATTAATATTAAATAGTATGACGATAATGTATTTGTATAAAATAACATCAACGAAAGATAAAAATTTATTTTATATTGGTTCAACAGACAACTTTGAAGAACGTAAGAAACAACATATTTATAATTTATATAATGAAAAAGCATCTCAATTTTTATACCGAAAAATTAAAGATGTTGGTGGGGGATTTGATTTTAAAATAATGAAAGCATTTGAATGTGATAAATCAACATTATTAATTGAAGAAGAACGAATGATAAGAGATTTAAAACCAACATTAAATGTTTTATGGAATATTGATAATTCTTTAAAATATGAGTTTGATAGAGAAACTGATTTTGATAAACAATTAAGATTAAAAAAAGAACACGTCTTACAAGACCCAAAAGAATGGGAACGTAAAATTAATATCTTTCTTGATGATTTAAAAATCAATCCACCAAAAGAAATGGGTATTATATTTGTTAATAGAAAATACGAACATCTATGTAAGAGTGGTAAAATTAAAACAATAACAAAAAAAATATTAATTTGTAAAAATGAATTTATGATTACAGACAGACCATATTTTGAATTAAAAAAACAAAATGGCGACATAATAGTTTAATTTATTAACCATTAAATTGAAGCACTTTTAAAAATTTATTTTAAATAAATACAAAAGATATTATGGATACGAAAGAATACCAAAAGATTTATTACGAGAACAATAAAGATAAAATTAATAAGAAACGAATTGAAACTCATAATGAAAACCCAAACATAAGAAAAAAACAACAGATGAAATTTTATGACGAGAATGCCGAGAGATTGATAGAGCGACAAAAAATTTATAATAAAGAGAACGCCGAGCGAATTAAAATTTATCAACGAGAATATTATGCGAAAAATAAAGATAAGATTAACAAAAAGCGTGATGATTACAATAATAAAAATGCTGATAAAATTAAAGAACGAAAAATGGAACGAGTGATTTGTGAATGTGGTTGTGATGTTGTTAAAAATAGTTTAAAACGACACCAACGAACACCAAAGCATTTTAAGTTAATGGATTTAAAAAAATGTGTTATAATTAAAAAGAAAAAGAAATTCAAGCGAAAGTTTTTGATTATTATTAATAAATAAATGTGATTGAGCTGATGGTGTTTTTTTTATTTAATCACTAAATTGATTTGGATTTAATCAATATATATACATCATAATAACAAAATGAACGACGACGAACAAAAAATGAACCGATTTAATACGATTTATAACAACCGCCATAATGATGATATTAATTATGCTATGAAGAACATTCTTGAATGGAACGAATTTGCTGATGATGATGAGCGAACTGATATTAATTCATCAATCAATCCATTTGCGACTATTAATATGATGATTAAAGAATGGGACGAAGAGTATTTGATGGAATGGGATAAAAATAATAAAAAAGATGAAGAAGTAGTTAATGCTTTGTATAAAATATTGAACCAAGAATGGAATACTGGCGAAGCAAGAGGACAGGATTATTTGGAAGAGAACAAAATTGATTATCCAACCATTAAAGCAATAGAAAATATGTATGTTGAGATAGAAAAAGAAAGTGGTGATAGTAAGGGTAAATACATAGACGATACACTTGAAAAGAAACTTGATATTATATTTTATAAACACGCCGAGCGTTCATTTATTAAAATTATTAAATCCAACGAACTAAATATGGATTATTGGGGATAAATAAAACATTATGTAGTATAAAATAAATTAAATAATATTATATTTTTTATTCTATTATGTAAGTATAAATTTTATGTTTTTTTATTTAATGTATAAATTGAAACACGATTACTCACGTTATATATATTAATAATGACGAACGATAATATTGATAATAATGATGATATTGCGACGACAGAGATGAGGGATAAAACAATTAAAACTATGAACGAATTTATTGATTTGGTTTTAAGTAGTGAAAAACTTACTCAAGCAGAAAAAGATTTTATGATGGAGCATCTATTAAATATTATTAAAAATGTTTGTGATGAGAATGTAGTGATTATTATTGATGACGAAGATACAGAACAATTTAATTATTTAAAATCAAAAATTATGTATATTCCAAAAAAAGAAGATACACTTATTATTGATGATAATGGTGATATTGTTATTAATGCGTGAGTAAGATAAATGGCGTTTTTTTATTTGTTGTGTTTTTGGTATAATTGGGTGGGATTTTCTATATTATGGTGGTTAAATAATTTAAAGACATTTATAATAATATAATTAATATGACTGACGAACCGATAGAACAAAATAAAAAAAGTTATTATGAGAGGAATAAAGAAGCGATTAAAATAAAAAGAAAAGAGTATAACTTGAATAATAAAGAAAAATTAAAATTACAAAGACAAGAATATAAATTAAAAAATAAAGATGTGATAAAATTAAAAAGTAAAATTTATTATGAGAACAATAAAGATAAAATTAATGAATATTCAAAACAATATAAATTAGATAATAAAGAAGAACAAAGAATTAAAATTACTTGTGCGTGTGGTTGTATTATAAATAAAAATCAATTAAAGTATCATCACGCTTCAAACTTACATAAAAACAATATTAACGAATTAAATTTATATGGTAGATTACTAACTGAACTTGAACGTAGTAAAAGTAAATATACTTGTGAGTGTGGTTCTATTATAACTAACAAACATTCAAAGCGTCATCAAGCAACAAACTTACATAAAAAACATATTAACGAATTAAATTTATATGGTAGAATACTCACCACTTATGAACGTAGCAGAAGCGATAAAATAAAAGCAAAACTATTACTTATCAAGTAATAATATAAAAGTCAATAAAATAAATAATTTATAAATTATAAAAAATTAATTTATAAATTTTGAGATAATTGAAATACTAATATTTA
>MDSY01069234.1_pt1 | contig 12023 bp, 11 predicted proteins | sample 811131 | NCBI WGS metagenome assembly MDSY01 (sample SAMN05326643, study PRJNA326480) | marine metagenome | isolation source: seawater | place: Atlantic Ocean: South West | collected 2010
AGTATTAGTTCCTCCAGAGTAGCTGAAGGTATATCTCTTCTGAACCGTAAGAGATAGGTCTGACACACCATTTATTGTTGGTCGAGTAGATGGAAGCGGGAACAAAAGAGAATTATTTGATGTTTCTTTTAGCTGTGCAATCCCATCCTCAGTTACGATATTAACGTGATCTGTAGCACTCGTTCCAAAGCTTCTTGTATCTCTAAAGCTCTTACCATTATACATGTTAATATCGAACAAGAAGAATTTATGAGCTGAATCGGCTTCCTCTACAGCCCGCACTCTTGCACCACCAATTGCTGATCCAGTGTGGCCAAAGTTATCCATCAGGTTGATAGAATCAAAATTATCAATGTTCGGTAATCCTTTGTTATTAGCCGTATTACCAATAACAAAACTACCGTATTGAGCAATGATCGGTTGATTATTCTCAGTGATAGTATCTCTAGCCTTTTCAACTCTAAGCGTTGTTCTAGGAAGCTCTAGTCTATATCCATCAACATAAGCTGTTCCACCGCTTATCTCTAGGTCTAAGTTTGAGTCATTACCACTAATCTCATTAAATTTAGCAATGAAATTATTAACAGTATAATCACCAGACTCTTCTTTCGTTCTAGTGGCCATTAGATCATAGATCGTGTTATAACCGTTTGTAGTCGTAACTTGCTGTGAAATTTCTCCAGAACTAATAGTTGCAAGATATACAAAATTTTCAGAGGCTGTTACTTTTGATTTTTTAGCTAGAGATAGCGTTATTCTATATCGATCCGCGCCTGGCGCCGAAATGTTTGGTGATGAACCTTGGTTATCAAATAGTGCATCATCATCGTCAGACGTAATTACTTCTTCTACTATTTTAAAACCAACATCCTCATTAATACCGAATGGCTCATATTTTCCTAATACTAATTCTTGACCTTCATTTGTTACAAAGTGATTTTTTACAAAGAAAGTTCCTGGAGCAACTTTTAATATCGTTCCAGTATTCGCAGCGGCACCAACTGCTGGACTATCAGCTTGAAGAGTTATTCCTAAAGAAGCATTTGTAAAAGATGCACCATCAGCAATTACAACAGATCTTGTCCCTGAAGTTCCTGCAGACTTACTAGTGTACTCGACAAAAAGAGTAGGAGGATTGTTTCCAGTACCATCATCTCTAGCCGCCGCAGCAAATGCTTTTCTTACTATAAACTTAATAGCGGTCGTAGTACCAGTAAATTCTTTGCCGACAAGATCAGAGAAAGAAAGACCAGCTGCACTTAGTGTAGTAGTAGCTGCGGTGGTAAGTTTAATTGAATCAAATCTAAGAACATGTAAGTTACCGCCATCAACGGCTGCACCCTCTACAAAAACGTTACCGCCGAATCGACCAATTTCTTCTTGAATGATCGTCTGCATCTGAGTAAGTTCTCTTGCTTGAAGAGCTCTACCCGCATTGAACAATATACGATGATAGTGATCGCTATCGATAAAATCATCTTTGTATGTAGTTCCAAATGTTGTTGTAGTAACATTAGTAGCCATAAATTTTTAACCTTAAATGGTAATGATAACCTTAATATCTTCAGTCTGTGATGCTGATCTTGCAACTGCGGCTCTATTTTCTATGTAGAGAAGATCACCGCTGAACTTATCTATAGTGAAATTTGGTGCCGCAGAGTCAACTGTTCCTGTTCCGCTACCACCAGTTTCTGTTGCAGTCTCGCCATTTGAGAATGGCTTAAATCCTGTTGCTTCAGTTTGATGATAGAACACACTACTATCCGTGATTCCATCGATAAATGCAGTAGCACCAGACGTTCCGCCTACGATCTTATTATCGACTGTAAACGTCGCTGCACCAGAACCACTAATCTTCAAAGAGCGTAATGCGTTTGCAGATGCACTAGTATATATTGGTGTAGGTTGCCCTGAAGCACTATCGCCTACTTCAAGATTTTTAAGTAAAAGTATCTGTCTAAAATCTTGATTGACAATAAAATTACCACCCTCTGTTCCAGCAGGCTTTGCATTAAACATAATCGAACTGGCTCTTAAATCATCGCGAGGATCGAACCCAAGACCCTTGTAACTAGTAATGATAGGTCGATAACTAGCACCTGTTCCACCACCACCAGAGAAGACTATTTCAGCTAGATCATAACCTGTTCCACCAGCTTCTGCACTATCTAGCTCAACCTTTACAACTTCGCCACCACTTACTGTAGCAGTCAAACCTGCAGTAAATCCTGTTCCATTTACTGTTACAGTTGGTGCGGACGTATAGCCTGATCCACCGCTTACTTTAATCGCTCCAGTGATCGCACCGCCAACTGCATTTGCACGAACGTCGGCCTGGAATCTTTTTGCATCTGTTAATGATGTATCAGCTGCAGAGTCTGATAACGGAGAAAACTGAGTTGGGATAAATCCAGATGATAAGAAATTATTAGCAGCAGTAGCATCAACACTATATAGGTACTTCCAAATATATCCATCAGCTGTTTTGAATGGTTTTGTCTTAGCCACACTAGCATCAGCAAAACTTGGTTTAACAGTTGAAGGCTGTGCAACTCCTGCACTATTCTTCCCTTGTTGAATAACAATATAGACGTCGTTATCATCTGTCAGCACATAATGAGCTGGAGAACCGTTAGTAGTTTCAGAATCTGAGTATGCAGGATAAATTGTAGACGTTGACCAGTTATGGCGAGCCACTACGAACGAGGTTGCATTTACTACCTTAATAGACTGAAGATTTTCACGAGCAAGTCTTTCCTCACGAAGTGTACGTACTGGATTTACTACAGTATCACTCGAATCATATGCGTCAGATCTACCGATTCCAATATAATACTGATCTGAATCAGTAGCATTTGTCACTTCATCTAAGAGAAGATTTACTACCTTTTTTCGAAAAGAATCAGTTACAGTTGCTGTCATGTTTATTTCCTATTAAGCTAGAGTTATTTCACCCTGATTTCCGATTAAGAACCAATTTGCTCCGTCCCATACGCACTGGCATCCGTCGTTTTGTGCAAGTGCGAATGAGGTTCCTTGTGCAAAATTTGAAGGAGTAACAGTCATAGCGCCAGCGCCCTTATTTGTAAAGATCTTGTACTCACCAACCGTTGTTCCATCTCCTAAAGTTGCTGCAATAGCAGTTCCTTTATTGCCTATGATGAATGTTGCCGAATCCATAGCACTAGCTGCTACAGTGTCAGATGTCAGTGTTACGGCACTATAAGCAGCTTTCTTAATTTTTATAGACCCAGTTCCCTTCGAATTAACATCTAAATTAATATTAGCGTTTGTGCCAGTTGCTGAAACAGATGGATGGCCACCAGCTGCAGCATTACTAATTGTTATCTCATTTACTGCAGATCCTGTTCTACTCAGAATCAGCATCTCGTTTCCAGATGAATCGTTAATTGACTGTTGAATAATTGGTCTATATACAGTTGGATTTGTAAGTGTTTTATTAGTTAGTGTATCTGTTGTTGCTCTACCAACAAGTGTATCCGTAGCGGTAGGCATAGTTAATGTCGTACCTCCGGATGGTTTTAGTGATGCGATTACAGGTGTTGTGAGTGTCTTGTTTGTTAATGTGACCGTGTTTGTATCAAGTACAATATTACCTGATGCATCTGGTAATCTGGCAACATTATCTGCAGTAGGATTAGTTACCCCGAGACGAGTTTCAAATGTATTTGCTGATGATCCTTCAAATGCAATAACGCTGTCTTCGATCGTTACTTGAGAACCAAGCGTTGTACTGTCACCACCAAGATAGGTGTATATCTCAGAGAAGTTGCTGTTAATTTTAACAGCAGCTTGACGAAGGGTATCACCGGTCTTATCGTTCGCAGAAGAACCTGTGCTAATATTTTGCTTTGCCATATCTACCTACTAAAAATCTATAGTTTTATTTATATCAGAAATTCGAGTCACTTAAATATCTAGTAAACATTGATGCATCCATTGTCTCAATTGTAAGCGTAGTATCCGGCCCAATTGAGTCTGCACTATCATCAAACGTGAATGAGTTCGGTGATATAATTTGTAATACGTTATCATACGTACTTTCAAGTTCTGTAGCAGTCACTGAGCTATAGTTGCTGATCAAGTCATTCAATGTAGCTCTACCCGTACTATCACCAATAGTAATTAATGCAGTCATTGGTTCGTCGAATGAAGCCAACGATAAAGATGCACCGGCTCCAACAATGCTCACTGCTTCAGCTGAATCTAATGGGTTTTGTCCCTGAGCAGTCGGAGTGATTGTTGCTGGATTCTCTAACTGTACTTCACCCTCAAAATAAAATCCAGCCGGATGCACAAATTTTTTGTAAAGAGTCTCATAGTCCCTTACAGCTAATCCTGTTTTAATCAAGATAGAAAAGACTTGAAATCGTTTATCGTTTGTAATAAACTTCTGACTTTCAAATCCTATCTTGTGAGATAAGAAGTTATTATCTGCATCATTAATAGTAAGTGTATCCTTTTTAGGATACTCAACTGAAACCTCTTGATTGAAAAACCCTCTAAAAAATCCTTCGGCTGAAACTAAAGTTCCTTTTGACTGATAAAACAAAGCTAGCAAACGCGTCATCAGTCTTGGCTGTTTAAAGAAAGCAGCATTTGTAAGGCCATTGCCTATCTCTGCCAGAAGGAAGTCTAAATATTCAAGCTCTGTTTGAGTTGCATCTTTCAATGAAAAAATGTCATGAACTAATCTGTCATATGATTTATTGTCTTCACCACTTATGAAGTCATAGTATTTCTCTAGAAACGTAACAAGGTTAGGAAAATCTTCTTGAGCGTACTCAGGTAGAACGTCTTTCACCTTTGATTTGAAAAACGGAAGATCTCTCCTATTTGTATCTAGGGTGTGTGTCATGATATAGTAGCCGCAGTGTTTTGATAATCAAGTACAGCATTTGCGAATGATACATCAGTATCGATAGTTATGATGTAATTTCTTATCGGTCTAATCGTTGCTTGATTAGCAGGAGTAGCAGTTACGTGAATATTTGATCCAGCGAACGCACTCGGATTAAATCCAGTAATGTCAACTTTACCTGTGGTAGGATTATAACTACCAGCGTTATCTTTTATGACGTCACCTTTCTCGTTAATAACCTCAAGAGTGTTTGATGATAATCTATTTCTCAAAGTGCACTTTTGACCGTCTAGTGTGAATGACGTAGATGTGATCCTATGTTCTACGTCGTCATTTGTTGCAATTGCAACCGGGTAACTTAACGAGTAATCAGCTAATATATTGACTGTTGGAGAAAATCTTAGCTGCATTTTAACATCCATCTTTGAATCTAACACAGCGGTAGATAGCGCATCAATCTCTGCAAGTACTTGTGATCTCCGAAATACTTTATCAAAAGTGTTTAAGTTAGAAGAGATAAAATCATTGATAGTTGCTTGAACGTTTGCCTCAGTGGTCTCTACAGTTGTTCCAGATAAGTCAGGATCAAAATTAAATTCTGTTACTAGCTCTAGGAAAAGATTTGTCGGATCACTGAATATTGTATCGATTGACATGATAGCAATGTTTTCACCGAGCTCGGTTTTGATCTGGTTTTTAGTTGTAGTCTTTGTTTCTTCAGTGATACCATCTTTAAAATTAAGACTTACATAAACTCTTCCATACACAGGTGGAATATTATCGTTTCCTCCCCAGGCAGATACATCTGATATCACCGATGAGTACTTTGATTTAATTAAAGCTCTATAGTCTTCAGCTGTCACTAGCCTTTGTTGTGTAGCAAACGAGAGAGGAGCATTGCCTTTGATTGATGCGATAGACTCTTTTTCATCACCGCCTGCAGAATTACTGACAGTAGTAACAGATAACGTATAATCAACGGATGGATCACCAAAGCTTATCTGAGCGTTTGGAGTAAACGTAGAAGCTCCATTTGCATCTGCACCAGAACTTGTAAGATATTTTACCTCGATCTTATTTCCAGAAGTCGGTGACTGACCTAATACACTACCGTCGCTAAAGATTAAATCATAAAACCCGTTCGGTGCCTCTCGTACGATATAGACAGTTGAGGTTGAATCAATCCTAGCTACATCGTTTACGTTCACATAAGTTGTTGAGGTGCTTGATGTAGTAGTGTCAAATACGCTCACCGTAATCGTGGTAGTATCGATCGTCTTATCAGGAATGACGTAAACCTGTTCTCCTGTTGTATCACCAACTAAGAATGTTTTTGTCTTAAGTGTTCCTTCACTAATCGGTATTGTAGAACTTCCGGCCGAAGTCTTAAACTGAAAATTGCCAGCGCCATCGTTTGTCGCTATGTAGTCTTCTAATGTTTGAAACGTATAAGAGACTTCATCTAGTGTAGTGGTAAACTTAGTATTCTTTTCAAGTGTCACGGTCGAGGTTGTAGTATCGCTACCTGAAACAGATAATTGTACATTAGCAGATGAGGCAGTTTTAGATCTAGGGTAATAGCCTAAGTTTTCTGCGTGAGTAACAACAGAACTTCGAAGCTGTGCGGATGATAAGAACGACTCATTGATGCCCATGTTTGCAATGAGGCCATTAATGTGAGTATTGTACGCAAGCACATCTAGTATGTTAGAGAGACCAGAGCCCTCAAAATCATAATCAGCAAACTCTGATTCAGCTTTAAGATATGACTTCAGACTTGTTTTAATCTGATTAAAGTCTAAATCAGATGAATTAATAGCGGTACTTGACATTTATCTCAACCTCACTAGATCGACTTCTAATACTACGTTTTCAAGAGTGGTAATTATCGAAAACTCAACTCTTACTGACATTGAGTTAAAGTCAGGATTTAAGTTAACGTCCACTGCCTTCACTACTGCTCTTGGCTCGTAGTTTGAAATTGCTTGTGCAACTTGTTCTTTAATATCTAAATCAGAAAAATCATCTGACAGTTCGAATAGAAAATCATTTAGCCCACCGCCAAAGTATGGGTCAAAAGGCTTTTCAGTTCGATTAGTCAATAGAATATTTTTAACTGACTGCTTTACGGCTGCAGCATCTGTTTTTTTAAAGATATCACCAGATGACTTCTTCGCGAAGGTCAAATCGATGTCTTTATACGGTTTTGTAATCGAAGAGACAAGCGGTACTTTCGCTAGATTGCCGTCTTCGATTGAAAATGCTTTTGCCATAGTAGAAACTCTTTTCTTTTATTTATAACTCTTTTAAGTGATTGCTGTTAATCTCCAATAGCTATGTTGCGCAAAAGTATTGGCGCCACTGGTGACATTTGGATATTGCATACCAAAAGTACCCTGGTATAATCGTAGGGTACCACCGCCATCCATTCCTTGAAATTTTATTTGTTTTGCTTCACTCCAAGTATTCAATTGGCCATTAGCGGCTACAGCTCCACTACCAACAACATCGATGAGAATATAATGAATGAGATGATGAGAACCTACTGTACCGTTATGCCAACCAACATATTGCTGTTGTTTAGTAATTGCAGTGCCATCAACAAAGGGGATAATACCACCTCGATCATTACCAGAAGCTTCTACCCAAAGTGCAGTCCATTCAATTCGGACATGCTTTGTTCCAGTTGGTGGTTGATAACTAAATTCTGTTCCTGGAATATCAGCCCAGGAACCTGTAAGATCATGGAACGTATTTCCAGTAACAAACGAACTATTGTCCGGTTTTGTGATTGTTCCCTGTTGTGTTACCAAATTTGTACCATCTGATTGGAAAGATAAATCTTCTAGTACCGATCCGGTAGGTACATTAGTTTGTGCAATTACATTTTCATAGGTAATTGATCCAGTAACATTTAAATTGTCACAAGAAACCGTACCTGATGTTGTAATGTTACCAGACGTATTTAAATTGTCTACTGTTAAATTACTCATGGTTACTCCTAATGTAAATCAACCCAATCAGTTCCGTTATATCCCTGGAACTTATTTGTTGTTGTGTTAAAAATAATTGTACCTTGTGTTACATCACTAACCGAATCTCTTTCTGATGTTGTGACATTTGGTACAGGCTCATAGGCTTCTAATCTTACCTTTCCTTCTTCACTCATTTAATTCTCCTACTATGATGTTTCATAAATTTCTGATATTTTTATTGTTGACACTCCTACTGCATCTCCATTAGCATGTGGCGCGCCATTATCTTTATTAAAAGTAAAAGTGACATCAGCATTGGTTGTAGCGTGTAATAATAATCCATATGTTATTTCGTTTGTAGTAGCTGGTTTATCGCAATACGTAAACGAATGATGTAATGGTGCTCCATCGTCTGCAGCTTTTATCAATCTGGCATACGTTGCATATCTGTAATTACCCGCTGCGCTTGTAGTTACATCTAGGTTAGCAGGAGCATTATAACCTTCATATCCTGAAGTAGAAATAACAGATCCATCCTTAGATATTCTAACTCCACAATTTCCTGTACTTGCTGCTCCCAATATATTATATTCTATAATTATTTTACTAGTAGAATATCTAGGTTTGAATTTTGTGTTAAATATTGTCATGGGCTCGCCAGGCCATCCTGAATAGTGTGCATCGAAGTAAAAATATGTGCCAAAACCATCAATTCTATATGTTTGTGTTTGAACGATTTCTCCATCCCTTTTATATTTGAATAGAGATTCAAATACATCAGGAGAAATAACAAATAAATTAGCAGAATCATCAAGTGTTACGGCAACACCAGATGGAATCGTCAATGCGTCTGCAGTAAAAAGCGCACTCTGACCAGCAGACAAACTAAGATTTTTAGTAATCTGATTTGATCCTAAACGAACAGGTGGATCAGTAAATTCTACAATTTTGTTTGCATCGGTTGATGCCGTTCGTGGTAAAAAATAAATCACCTCACCGCTCGAATCAACGAAGGCAAGCTTATTATCTTTTACGAGCATGTCAGTCATATTTTATTCCTAATTTGGTTTGCTAGTTGTACCAGCTGCAAGACCAGCATTATCAGTATGCGTATGATTAACTAATGAGATACCATTTACAACAACATCACCAGTTCCACCGGTAATATTTACTGTCGACCCATCGACGTTTACATTTGTGGCTTTTACATTTGCATTTGTTCCAGCATCAATATACACGTTTGTAGTCTTAACAACAACACTACCATCGGGATGAAACTCAACAAACGCACCAGACTTATGTCTGACGTGAATTCTTTCAGCGCCATCAGTATCATCAATCTCGATGATGTGACCAGAAGATGTCTGAGTCACCTTGTTATTCGGATACACGGCTGCGTACGGGTCACTCGGTGCACCTGATACACTCACGGACTTTGTCAGTGTATTCTCACCGCGAGCAAGCTTATTGGTCGACGGTGTGTCTCTCTTATCACCTTCGTATTTTGGTAGAGATCCGAGCACTAATGGTAGTTGAGAATTAATACCATCAAGAAAAATGCCAAATACCAAAGCATTAACTTGAACACCTAATGGGTTACCTAAACCATTGGTTCCGCCCTCTGTAATTGGTGCCACTACCTGAGCAAATGGCAGATCGTCGTCTGTAATTAAATCGTCGTCATGTATGCCGTATATCCTTACTTTGATACGAGCAAGTTTATTTGGATCATTAAGATCAACAACCTCTCCTATAAACCATCTTGTCTGATCACCATAAAAATCTATCATAGAGGTAGGTTTCCTAACTTAAGACACGTTAACCTGACGTCACAGCCTTCTTTTTTAAACATGTATTGAGAAGCAAAAATAAGATAATCGCCGGACTTTTTACTATCAATCGAGATTTCCTTAGATTCAGGCAGTGACGATAAGAACTCAAGTCTAATATTTTGTCCTACGGTTGTGTTAACATCACCATCAATAAAGTCAATTCCGTGCAAATCTACTTGCATCGGTGCTTTCTTGAGTAATTCAAACATAGCGTCAGATATTACATTTAGTTTATACTCTGCCTTACTATCACACTCATTATACGACTTAAGTGTATCAAAGGCTGACGATCCTCCAACACGTGTAATGGATCGAGATGTATGCTCGTTAAACGGCTGTTCGTCATACTTATATCTAGGCGAGTACATAGGATTCGGCTGATTTGATTTTATAACGTTTGACTCAATAGCTGGTTTTAACAAATCCTTTGCGACATCAAAATGAAATTTATTCTTATTATTTTTTAGTGTATCAATGTATTGATAGTTCGAACCTATTAATCCCTTCCTGATGATACTAAGTAAATTATCGGTATCATTCTGTGTATACCCTCTAATAATTCTTCTGTGTACATCTCGATTATCGGTTTGTAGTGAACCAGTGTTAAATCGATATGGTATTTCAGCATTTATTACATTCTGTTCTAGAAGCGAACCTAGATCAGCGAAAATTAATTTATTTCCAACAAGAGTAGAATACGTATAGAATGGATAACCGCTCGAAGTCGTTGCTCTATTTGAAATCCATTTTATTGCTTCTAGCGGTCTTAAATTTGGAATAATGACTTTGATTGATTGTTTATCAGTTTCAGTACTGAATATTTCTTTTCCGAGATAATTTTTTGCAATCTTCGTTATGATCTGAGTACAGGTATTTGAGTACGGTCTATTAACATTTTGTAGTGATGAGATATATCCGATGTCTTCGATTAGATGAAGAATAACATATTGATTATTATCATTCATCTTTTCACTTAGCTTAATGACATCAATGTAAAATGTTTTAGTAATAGTCTTTGCTTTCTTTCGTACGCTCTTTATATTGATAGTGATTTTTTCTGCACCTAAAACATCCGCTCCAGATATGAAGTTTTTAGAATCCTCAAATCCTATTACTGCAGTAAGATATGGTTTATTCAAATGTTCATATATGTCTAAGTCAGTGACAGATGGAGCTAGATCAATTGTACCATTAATTCTGTCTGACTCGAATATTACACTTTCAAGTTGAAAGTCTTTTGCGGTCTCTTCTGCGTATATCAACTTGCCATAGCCTCACGGAATGCATTAATTACTCTAGTAACAGAATCTGGCTTAATGATTCTTATATCTTTTAACTCGTCATTAAGAGTTATGTATCTGCCTTCATTAGTAATCTCATTTACTAAAGCACCAGGTCCAACTGTAGGATCAATATCAACATATTCACCAGCCGAGTTCTCATAATGATGTGCCGCAAGATATTCGAGCGATGACGATTGCAATGTGATTTGTTCTAAAACACCATCACTGTTTGTTGATGAAAGAAGCTCTCCTGCTGAAAACGTTCCAACAGCATTTGATATTACTACTTGACCTAAGTCAAGATCTTTATGAACGATAGTTCCGGTAGCACCAGATGTTACACCCTCTAATGTCTGACCTACTTTAAATTTTCCCGCTAGAGCTGATCTTGTTACAAGTGTTGTATTCGGAAAATCAGCTTTTGCCTTTGCTACAATTTCTCGATTTGTCAACGGCCATCCTCTTTCACGAATGTGATCGTTGAGTGCAAAAAACGTCCAATGATAGTCAGTAGTTCCATAAAGCTTAAATGACGTTTGATCTGGTCTCTCAAATTCTGATACAGTATAGTCAAAATAAAATGCAACATTCTCTCTAACAACGTCTACAACATTAGCATAAAGCGACAGATTAGTAAATCTATCTGGAAGCGTTTCATTACCAAACTTGTAATCAACCTTTTTAAAATATTCAAAGTATGGCATTAGAAGGATCCTTCTGTATTAGTTGATGCATTTAGCACAGTAGTCTTAGATCCTCTTGTAGGCGGATTTGAAGTAAGTTCAACTTTAATTCCAGGACCACCTCTTCTTTCACCACCTGATGCTGCATCATAAGGACTATCAATATCACTTTTACTGAGCGTCTTATGCTCTAGGAAGTTCAATAATATATCAACCTCGGTTGGTGTTCCGTCTGGATGGAATGTCGCAGATGTTGGATTAAATGTAGTTGAAATATTTTCAAGATAGCAGTCTTTCATGTGAGTACCATTCTGAATATACTGACCGTTAACTTTAGTGAATGCTTTAATTCTAAAAAGTTCAGGGTA
>MDSY01095083.1_pt1 | contig 12023 bp, 9 predicted proteins | sample 811131 | NCBI WGS metagenome assembly MDSY01 (sample SAMN05326643, study PRJNA326480) | marine metagenome | isolation source: seawater | place: Atlantic Ocean: South West | collected 2010
TACCTGAGGAAGACAAGTGGATAACCCTTACTGTTTCAACAGCTACTCTAAAAACAATTAACAAAAAAGGTATTTCTGCTGTTTTGAAAGAAGCCAGAGCTAAAGGTCACTATAAAGGTTAATAAAATGGCAAAAAAAGGAAATAGAGTTCAAGTTATATTGGAGTGTACTGAACACAAAGAGTCAGGTCGTCCTGGAACCTCACGTTATATTACTACTAAAAATAAAAAAAATACACCTGAGCGTTTAGAAGTTAAAAAGTTTAACCCGATTTTGAAAAAAATGACGGTCCATAAAGAAATAAAGTAAGTCATGGCAAAGAAATCCGTAGCAACATTACAGACTGGTTCAAAAAGATTAACAAAGGCAATCAAAATGGTAAAGAAAAGTGGTAGTGATTCCTATAGTTTTGTAGAAACTATAATTTCTCCTGATTTAGCCTCAGATTGGTTGAATAAAAAATAAATTTTTAATTCTTATTTTAGATAAAAGCTACTTAACCGGTAGCTTTTTTTATTTTTATACATAATGGGAAAACTTAAGAACTTTTTTTCAAAACAAGATCAGCAGAAGCTAGAGACAGGTTTAGCTAAAACAAAAAATTCTTTTTTGTCTCGTTTAGGAAAAGTAGTTGTTGGTAAAACAAAAATTGATGAGGATATTCTCGATGAACTTGAGTCAATTTTGATTCAAGCTGATGTGGGAGTAGCTACTACTTTAAAAATAATAGATGTTTTAGAAAATCGTACAAAAAAAGAAAAATACTTAGGTTTTAACGATTTGATAAAAATGCTAAGGGAAGAAATTTCCAGCTTACTAACTAAAAATGAGATTGATGAAAAAGTTTCTGAAAATGATAATCATCGTCCCCATGTTGTTATGGTAGTTGGAGTAAATGGTGTCGGAAAAACAACTACTGTTGGTAAACTTGCTCACCAATTTAAAACTCAAGGAAAAAAAATAATGTTGGGTGCGGCTGACACTTTTAGAGCTGGTGCAATAGATCAATTACAAATTTGGGCAGATCGTGCTAAGGTTCCGCTCATTCGACAAGAAATGGGTAGCGACCCTGCTTCTGTTGCCTTTGATACTTTGCAAGCTGCAAGTAGTAAAGATACAGACTTAGTATTTATAGATACTGCTGGAAGGCTACACAATAAAATTAATTTGATGAATGAACTGTCAAAAGTAAAGAGAGTTATGTCTAAAGTTGTTCCTGGTGCTCCTCATGAAGTATTATTAGTTTTAGACGGTTCAACTGGACAAAATGCTTTTGAACAAGCTAAGCAATTTACCGCTGCCACTGAGGTAACTAGTTTAGCAATAACTAAATTAGATGGAACAGCAAAAGGAGGAGTATTGCTCGGGATTTCTGATCAATTTCAGATTCCTGTTAAATATATTGGTGTTGGAGAAGGTATAGAAGATTTACAAGATTTTAATCCCCAACAATTTATTCAGACATTATTCAGCTAAAAATATATATATGAAAATCATAAAGGGAATTATTGTATTTATCTTAATATTTGGAGCTTTATATTTAGTAGGACCCAGTGTTGAAACTCCTGAATTAAATATGGAAGCTGTAGAGGTCCCTTCAGATTTAATGATTTTGAATAATTGGATTGAAGAAAAAGAAAATACTCTTGGAAATGTTCGACCAGATAATGCTTCAAAGATTATTTTCAACGATTCGTTGCTACCTAAAAAAACTAAATTTAGTATATTATATCTTCACGGTTTCACTGCCTCTGGTATGGAAGGTGATCCTGTTCATCGCAATATTGCAAATGCTCTAGGTTCTAATCTCTATATTCCTCGCTTGTATGGGCATGGACTAGATGAGAAGGAACCAATGTTGACTTTTAATAATGATGCTTACTGGCAATCAGCTAAAGAGTCGATTGCAGTGGCTAAGCAATTAGGAGAAGAGATAATCCTTTTAGGAACTTCTCACGGCGGCGCATTATCATTGAGTTTAGCAGAAGATCCTAAGATTAAAGCTATTTGTCTTTTTGGCCCAAATATAGCAGTTTTTGATCCTCTATCTAAGTTACTGTCTAAACCTTGGGGCCTGCAAATAGCACGTTTAGTTAAAGGAGGTAATTATCATATTTGGGAAAATACTAACTCTGAAAAAAAGAAATACTGGACGACAAAGACACGATTAGAAAGTGCGACACATATGCAAAAGTTTTTAGATGTAAAAATGCATAAGTCTACATTTGAAAAGGTAAAAAAACCAGTATTTATGGGATATTACTTTAAAAATAAAAAGTTCCAAGATTCAGTTGTATCCGTAGAAGCTATGTTAAAAATGTTTGATCAACTAGGAACTCCGGAAAACTTAAAAGTCAAAAAGGCTTTTCCAAATGCGGGTGACCATGTAATCACTTCTTATTTAAGTGGTGATAATTATGATAAAGTAACCCAGGAAACACTTAGTTTTTTGAATAAAGTCCTAGAACTATAGCTAATGCTCAATTTCAGAATTATTTAAGTACAAATATGCGAACAAAGTCAGCGAAAAAAAATACTATAAATGTAATTACCTTAGGCTGTTCAAAGAATATATACGATTCAGAAGTTCTAATGGGCCAATTAAAAGGCAGTGGTAAGAATGTTGTTCATCAAAAAGAGGGTAATATTGTGGTTATTAACACCTGTGGCTTTATTGATAATGCAAAAGAAGAATCAGTTAATACCATTTTAGAACAAATCCAAAATAAGGAATCTGGAAAGGTTGATGAGGTTTACGTAACTGGCTGCTTAAGTGAGCGATATAAGCCTGATCTGAAAAAAGAAATTCCTCAGGTAGATGAATATTTTGGAACTTCAGACCTACCACAACTTTTAAAAGTTTTAGGTGCAGATTATAAGCATGAATTAGTTGGAGAACGTATTTTAACTACTCCTAAACATTTTGCTTATTTAAAAATAGCAGAGGGTTGTGATCGACCATGTTCGTTTTGTGCAATTCCGTTGATGCGTGGAAAGCATCGTTCAACTCCAATTGAAGAGCTCGTTCAGCAAACAAAATATTTAGTAAAAGATGGAGTTAAAGAATTAATTCTAATAGCCCAAGATTTGACTTACTACGGTTTGGACATATACAAAAAAAGAAGGCTGGCAGACCTTCTTCGTGCCTTAGCTTTAGTTAGTGGAATTGAATGGATTCGCTTACATTATGCATTCCCCACAGGATTTCCAGAAGATGTTCTGGAAGTTATTAGAACTGAACCTAAAATATGCAATTATCTAGATATCCCTCTTCAACATATTGCTAATCCGATTTTAAAATCAATGCGTCGTGGTACTACTCAAGAGAAAACTACTTCACTTTTAAACAAGTTCCGTTTAGAAGTGCCAGGAATAATTCTTAGAACCTCATTAATTGTTGGTTATCCTGGAGAAACTGAATCAGACTTTGAAACCCTAAAAGCTTGGGTTAAAGAAATGAGATTCGAAAGATTGGGTTGCTTCACTTACAGTCATGAAGAAAACACACATGCCCATCAACTTAATGATAATGTACCTGCAGAAGTTAAGCAGCAACGTCTAAATGATATTATGGAAATTCAATCTCAAATCTCTTGGGAACATAATCAGATATGTTTAGGGAAAAAATTTCGGTGTTTAATTGATAGAAAAGAAGGTATTCATTTTGTGGGACGTACATTTATGGATTCTCCAGATGTAGATAACGAAGTTCTTATTGATGCTTCTAAATATTATTTAAAACAGGGAGATTTTGTTGATATTGAAATTATTGATGCAACCGACTATGATCTAATTGGGATACCTGTTTAAAAAAAGACTGCGTTAGAAAAAACTTGTTTTCCATTATGCCAAAACCCTCTAAAAAGCATATTATCTACTAAATAGATTAATTTACCTTCTCCGTGTAGTTCTTGTCCAAAAAGCAAAGATGTTTTTTGATTTTCTCTTGCAAGGTGGCCGATAAATCCAGCAACAGGATTTGCCCTTGAATTTAGAGTAAAAGCATTCCCTTCATCTTCAAGAAGACTATATGCATCTACATCTAGTTTTAGAGTATAGTAACGTGAAATACCAAAACTTAACGGATGAGTTTTATCAATAGTTGCTTCATAAATACTTCCGGTAGTAATGTTGCTAATCTGATTACGCTCTATTTTTGAATAAGGAACCATAGAATTGTTCTGGATTGGATTTTCCTTCTTTTTTAGATTAAAAGCATCAGTATTTGCAAAGAGATTTAAAGCACTAGATAGAGCCAATATCTTACCACCTTTATTTAACCATTCATATATTTTTTTTTCAGTTCTGGAGTTTGACCATTTTTCATAAAATCCACCTGGAATAATTAGTATATCAATATTAGACAGTATTTTTTCCAAGCTATTATAATTCACTTGAATTAGTGGATATTCAAGCTCTTTTTCAAAAAAATGCCAGATCTCACCGTATCGATTTGATGAAGTAAAATCATTTTTAAATACCGCTATTCTGGGTGACTTAATTAATTTTAATTCATCAGATCCAAGATCAGGGCCTTTATCTGAATATCCTGTTTTAATAGGATAAATTATTCGGTTGTGTTTTTGGGCTAGTTTCTCTAATTTATTTGTAAAGTTTTTATTTTTTATATTATCCCCTTTCAATATAAAAATGGAACCTTCTTCCCAGCTTATTCCACTATTGATGATTGGAATAGTATTTATTCTAACACCAAGCCCCTCCTTTAAAATAGAAGCCAAAAACTTACTATCCCTAAAACTTTTATAAGGAAGTGCATATCCATATGTGCCAATATCAGTTTGAATAACTTCAACCTTTCTTAATTTATAACTGACAGTTTTTAAACTTTCCTGGGTAGCATTTGCTTTTAGTCCGTATGCATAAGGTAACGACCAAGCTGTAATATCATATGTAAGAGAGTCATTGAGTTTTGTTTTGGGCTCTAATAAAACATGAGCCAATTTTCCTTTGGTTTGATTAGTTGAGATAACTAAAGCATTTTTGGAAAAAGTTGTAGTTGTATTTATTTGCTTTTGGTAGTCAAAACCGCGTACGGAGGTATTTTTTAATAATCTTTCACTTTTGATTTTGTGTTTATCAAAAAACTCTGAGATTGCATCCAACTTGTCTTTATTGCCATCAAGGACAAAGTTCCTGTACTTTAAGTTTTTATCATTGAAATAAGCTTTATAGTTTTTAATAAGTTGTGTTTTTTTTATAACTGCCATTTCAACTGTTGAAATTCCCGTGGTATGGTGATGTTTAATTCTATCTTTTAAAGTAAGCTCAATGTTTTCGTCATTATAAATACTTAGCCCAGCTACTCCACCTCCAGCCTGTTCATATGTCATTCCAATACCTCCTAAGTACATGGGATAACTGTCGCCATAGCTTGGATATAAAATATCAAAGTGCTGTTTGGTGAAATAAAACCAGCCTTCTTTATCAAAGTATTTGGCATGATTTCTTCCAAGGGCATCTTGAAAGCCTTTTTGATAATCAGTAATTACTTCATGTAATGGTTCTGCAGCTGGCGCAAAATAATAAGGACTATTTATTCCTTGCTCATGAAAATCTACATGGATGTGTGGCAACCACCTATTATATTGTTTAATTCGTTGTTGAGATTCAATCTGGGTGAGCCATGCCCAGTCTCTGTTAAGATCAAAAATATAATGATTTGTTCTTCCGCTATGCCATGGTTCTTCATGTTCTCTTGTAAATCGATTAGTGTCATAAGGTTTACTTTTGATTTGATTGAAAAAGTTCACATAACGATCTCTTCCATCTGGATTGATGCAAGGATCTAATATTACTATTGTATCCTTTAGCCAACCTTGATGTTTTGTTATTAAAGCATAGGCAGTTTCCATAGAGGCTTCTGTGGATGAAGATTCATTTCCATGTACGCCATAACTTAGCCAAACAATTACTTTATCATTATTTTTTGTACCGATAATTGAATTGCTATCCAGAAGATGAGTAGTGCGGATATCCTCAATATTTTTTAAATTTTCAGGATCTGAAATAAAGATTAACTGCAATATTCTTCCTTCACTTGTCTTTCCATAAGGGACTAATTTAATTCCAAAAGAGTTTTGATCTAAATATTGAAAATAATCAACTACTTGGTGATGCCTACTAAAATTACTGCCTAGTTCGTATCCAAAAAATTCACTAGGTGATTCAATTTGCCCTTTAAGTCCAGTTAAGAAACTAATTAAGACTAGAGATAAGATTCTACTAAACATAAACTATATTTTTATTTTAAAAGTACACTTTCTGTTCAAACTATAAATTTCTTTTTCCCAAAAAACGAATATCTTTACATAAATTGTATCATGCGAAAGCAACACATTTCCTTAAAAAATACTGGCCGTTTTTCTCAGTTAATTTGTGACTATTTAATTGAAAAGAAAAGTCTCAAAGAGTTTTATGGGTATTACCCTAATTTGGAAAATACTCATATTCAAATGGAACTTAAAAAAGACCATTATTCAAAACAATCTCGAAAGGTTTTAGTTAAAGCATTGAATTCTCAATATGCAAAAATGACTCCTGAAAAAGCAGTCACAAAAAATCTTAAATTACTTGCTAACGAAAATACCTTTACTGTCACTACTGGACATCAGCTCTGCCTGATGACTGGCCCTCTTTATTTTATTTATAAAATAATTAGCACCATTAATCTATGTAAACAACTTAAATTAAAATATCCAAAATCAGAATTTATACCTGTATACTGGATGGCCAGTGAAGATCATGATTTTGAAGAGGTTAATAGTTTTTATTTTCAAGACAAGAAAATTCAATGGAAAAGAAAAGCAGCTGGTGCTGTTGGAGAATTACCTTTGAACGATTTACAAAAAGCTTTAAATCTTTTTGAAACAGATTTAGGAAACCATCCTGAAGTCTCATTTATTAAGGAGTTATTAGAAAAAAGTTATCGTAAATCAGTAAACTTATCTGAGGCAACTTTTAAATTAGTAGATCAACTTTTTGGATCCTTCGGCCTTATTGTTCTAGAGCCAAACCAAAAAGATCTCAAATCTCTTTTTTCACCCATTATCAAAGATGAATTGACTAATTCATCTTCTTTTAAATGTGTTACTTCACAAATCAATTTAATTCAAAAGAATTATAATAAAAAATATACACCTCAAGTAAACCCTAGAGAAATTAATCTGTTTTATTTAACACCCCAAGGGCGTTACCGAATAAAAAAAGATAAAAATGGTTTTTCTTTAATTGGAGCTAAATTAAATTTCACTAAGGAAGCTTTTTTTAAAATTTTGAAAGAATATCCAGAGCGATTTTCTCCAAATGTTATTTTAAGACCCTTATATCAGGAAATAATCCTACCTAATCTTCATTACATAGGTGGAGCAGGGGAGATAGCTTATTGGTTACAGCTGAAAAAAAACTTTGATCATTATGAAGTTCCATTTCCATCACTTTTGCTAAGAAATTCAGCTCTAATTTATTCAAGTAAATTAAGAAAAAAAATAGACAGACTAAATTTAACATTGTCAGATATATTTTTAAAACGCGAGGTATTAGTTAATAAAAAAATAAGACAGATCAGTAGTATTGATCTAGATTTAAAATTTCTTAAAATCCAATTAGAAAAACAATTCAATCACCTTAAATATTTAGTGTCTCAAACTGATAAATCCTTCGAAGGAGCTGTTAATGCACAATTGAAAAAACAAATGCGAGGTATAGATTATTTAGAAAAACGATTACTTAAAGCACAAAAAAGTAAACTTTCTGATCAGGTTCAAAGACTATCAATGTTACACAGTCAATTATTTCCAAATGACCAACTTCAGGAACGCAGTTTAAACTTTGTTTCTTTCTACCTCGAAATGGGAGAACAAATGATTCCTTCACTCGTTGAAAACTTAGATCCTTTAAATCCTGATTTTACTTTAATTGAATATTAACAATTCTTGTTTATTAAATTTGAGATTAGCTATTAAACCCTTGTATTAAATCGTATTTTTGTTCATGCAAGAAAAAGTACTTATTCTCGATTTTGGATCACAGTATACACAATTAATTGCCCGCAGAGTTAGAGAGCTTTTTATTTACTGCGAAATCTATCCCTTCAACAATCCACCAGCCGATATTTCAAGTTTTAAAGCAGTTGTTTTATCTGGATCTCCTTTTTCAGTTAGATCAGAAGATGCCCCTCATCCTGACTTAAATAATATAAAAGGAAAGTTACCGCTTTTAGGGGTTTGTTATGGAGCTCAATACTTAGCTCACTTTTTTGGTGGAGAAGTAAGTCCTTCTAAAACTCGCGAATATGGGAGAGCTCAACTTTCTTTATTTAATGATAAAGAACCTTTTTTTAAAGACGTATCAGATAACAGTCAGGTTTGGATGAGTCATGCCGATACTATTATTAGACTTCCAAGCGAAGCTGAATGTATCGCAAGTACTGAAGATGTCAAAAACGCAGTATTTAAGATTATTGGCGAACAGACCTATGCCATTCAATTCCATCCTGAAGTTTATCACTCTAACGATGGGAAACAGATTCTACAAAATTTTTTAGTTGATATAGCTGGTATTAAACAAGAATGGACTCCAGATTCTTTTGTTGAAACGACATTAAAAGAATTAAAAGAAAAGATAAGAGGTGATAAAGTAATTCTTGGTCTTTCTGGAGGTGTCGATTCATCTGTCGCAGCAATGCTTCTTCATAAAGCAATTGGGAAGCAGTTGAATTGTATTTTTGTCAATAACGGTTTATTAAGAAAAAACGAATTCAAAGCTGTATTAGAGCAATATTCAGGCATGGGACTCAATGTTAAAGGTGTTGATGCTTCAGATCAATTTATGGATGCATTACAGGGAGTAACTGATCCGGAAACAAAGCGAAAAATTATTGGGAAAATATTCATCGATATTTTTGATGCAGAATCGCAAAAAGTTGATCGTGCGATGTGGTTAGGGCAAGGAACTATTTATCCTGATGTAATCGAATCTATATCAGTTAAAGGTCCTTCTGCCACAATCAAATCACATCATAATGTCGGAGGTCTTCCTGACTATATGAAATTGGACTTAGTTGAACCTTTGAGGATGCTTTTTAAAGATGAAGTAAGACGTGTTGGGAAGAGTATGGGAATGGATAATGCTTTATTGGGGCGTCACCCATTTCCTGGTCCGGGTTTAGCTATTCGAATTTTGGGAGATATAACACGAGAAAAAGTTAATATTTTACAAGAGGTAGATGCCATTTTTATTCAAGGACTTAAAAAATGGGATCTGTACGATCAAGTATGGCAAGCAGGAGCAATTTTTCTTCCTGTTAATAGTGTTGGAGTTATGGGGGATGAGCGAACTTATGAAAATTGTGTAGCCTTAAGAGCAGTTCAGTCTACTGATGGAATGACTGCTGACTGGGTAGATTTGCCTTATGCTTTTTTACAGAAGATCTCAAATGAAATTATTAACAACGTTAAAGGAATTAATCGAGTAGTCTATGATATCAGTTCAAAACCACCAGCTACAATAGAATGGGAATAGTTTTTGTATCTATATAAAACATGAGAAAATTCATATTTATTTTTTTCTTTATAGCAGGGCTTCAATTGAGTTTTGCTCAAACCCCTGAACGCATTATAAGTCATCGCGTAAAAAAAGGGGAAACATTAATTCAAATTACCAAAAGGTATGACGTCAGCCAAGATCAAATTATAGAGTTTAACCCCTTTTTAGAAAATAAAGGAGTCAAACGTCGGATGAATCTTCGGATTCCAATATATTTAAAATCGAATATTTCCAAAAATCTTCCAATAATTAAACACAACGAAGTTCTTGATGTTCATACAGTCATGCCAAAGGAGACAAAGTGGCGTTTAGCTTATCAATATAAAATGACACTTAAAGAGTTGGACTCTCTTAATCCTCAAATCATTGAAGGATTAGAAATTGGTCAAGAAATTCGTGTTCGAAATTTGGAGTATCGAAAAATATTACCTGAAAAAGACTCAATATATAATTATTATAAAGTACTTAAAGCAGAGGGATATTATCGTATCGAAAAAAAATTAGGAGTAGGTCGCAAAGCGTTAGATTCTTTAAACCCTAGTTTATCTAAAACTGGACTTCAAGTGGGAATGATTTTAAGAATCCCAGACTCTTTAAGTGGTAAACTAAAAATTGAGAATGATCTTTTAGTAGAAAGAGTAAATTTGTTAGATTCGACAATTCAAAGAAATCAATTAAAGTTAGGGATCCTGCTCCCCTTTAAAGTAAAAGACATAGTTTTTGATTCTATAGAAGACACTAAAAAGACTTTAGCTGGAAGAAATCTACATACACTTTCTCTTGACTTTTACACAGGAGTTCTATTTGCCGTAGAAAGGGCATCCAAAAGAAGTGTTCAAATTGAGGTAAAAACCTATGATACAGGTAATGATAAATATCAAATTAAAAAATTTATTGATGCTAAAACGTTAAATGATTTAGATTTACTTATTGGACCTTTAATACCATCAAACTTTGATTTCATGTCTAATCAACCGAGTTTAAAAAATATTTATAAAATTGCACCATTATCTACACGCTCTGTGGAGTTTCGTAAAAATGTATTTCAATCCGTTACGTCAGAAAATGATTTTCGAAATAAAATGTATGAGTATCTGGAGACTAAGTTAGACAGTACTCAAAATATCATCATTGTTGCTGATCATTTAAATCGTAGAATAGAAAAAGAACTTCAGGCTCGATTCCCTTGGGCAATAAAAATTAGACCTGAAAAAGCAGATTATATTATTCCCGAATTGGTGGATTCTTTATTAATCGACTCTATTCCAAATAAAGTAATTCTGGAGACACAGTCTTTTCCTCTAATAGCTAGTGCTATTTCTCAGTTTAATGCTCAAAATACACAAGATCGAGATGTACAGTTATTTACTACTTATCGGAGTAATGCTTATGATAACGATAATCTATCAAGAAAAGTTTTGGGTAGTTTATATTTTACTTATCCAGCTGGATCTAAACCCTTAGACAGACCTATTGATGATCCATTTGTTAAGAGCTACATCAACAGATTTGGAAAGCCACCAAATAAAGAAGCTGTAAGAGGATACGATATTACTTTAGATGCTGTATTAAGAATTGCTGTGTCTAAAGATCTTAAAAATTCACTGGATTTAGGTGAGACTCAATATGAGTCTAGTAGATTTTTGTACAGAGAAAATAGTAATGAATCTTTCATTAATCAAGGGCATTATATTTTACAGCACGACGGCTACGATATAATTGAGATAAAAGATTAGATCCCATAAAGCCGGAAATTCCTCTTGATTTTGTAAATTTGAGCCCGGTACGTTAATGAGTTAAAACAACCGGATGTCCAAAACTAAATATATTTTTGTAACAGGAGGGGTTACTTCATCTTTGGGAAAAGGTATTATAGCTGCTTCTTTGGCTAAATTGCTTCAGGCACAAAACATTAAAGTAACAATCCAGAAGTTCGATCCTTATATTAATGTTGACCCTGGAACTCTCAATCCTTATGAACATGGAGAGTGTTTTGTTACTAATGATGGTGCAGAAACAGATTTAGACTTGGGTCATTATGAAAGATTTTTAAATGTAAACCCCTCTCAAGCCAATAATGTAACCACAGGGCGTGTTTATCAAAGTGTTATCGAAAAAGAGCGAAAAGGAGAATTTTTAGGAAAGACTGTCCAAGTTATTCCTCACATTACTAATGAAATAAAAGAGCGCATGCGCTTGTTAGGTCAGTCGGGTGATTACGACATAGTAATTACTGAAATTGGAGGTACTGTTGGTGATATAGAATCCTTGCCGTATATTGAATCTGTGAGACAAATGATTTGGGATCTAGGTAGAGAAAATGCTCTGGTTATCCATCTAACATTAATCCCTTTCCTAGCTGCTACAGGTGAACTTAAGACAAAACCAACTCAACATTCAGTAAAAACTCTCATGGAAAGCGGAATTTCTGCAGATATTATTGTTTGTAGAACTGAGCA
>MDSY01002551.1_pt1 | contig 12022 bp, 5 predicted proteins | sample 811131 | NCBI WGS metagenome assembly MDSY01 (sample SAMN05326643, study PRJNA326480) | marine metagenome | isolation source: seawater | place: Atlantic Ocean: South West | collected 2010
AATTGCTTCGCATTGAAGATTCTAAACTTTTCTGAAATAATAGCTGCCATTGTCTAATTGCCGTGATTTTATAAGACTGAATCTGGTTTATTTATACGTATTTATTACGCACTTCTGAAGTAGTCACCTGCGGTATGTGCTTTGGCACTTGTGCCGTTTGCACCTCTAGTACATCCTGTAAAGCGATCACTAAGTTTACCAGTATAAGTGATCTGTTCTGCTCCTAATTGTATTGTCCCTGTTGCAGGGAAATCATTGGTAGATGCCACCATGACCACAAGGTCTCCAATAGCAAGGTTCTGATTGATTCTACCCATATAATAATTTATACTTGGATACCCAACATTAAATGAATATCCAGCATCTGATATACCCGAAGTTGCATTATCTGCAAAGTCTTCTAGGTCAAATCCCCATCTTGCCATTTCCTCAATAGTTAATGCGGAAACTCCTACACCAACACCATCTACGATGTTACCTGTATCCATGAATTTCGCATTCTCCCACATGAAGAATGATGGTCTTAATGTCATATTATGTAGGTTAGCAGGTGCGGAACTATTCCAAGAAGGATTATAATGACGATAATCAACAAATCCTAATTCAAATATAGTGGTCTTACCCACAACTGGATCTGGGGCAGGATCAGCACCACCGCCTCCACCTCCTCCACCACCAGGAAGATCGCCAGGATCAACAATACGATTACCATTTACATCAATATAGACAAATGGAATTCTCATCTTAACAGCACCACCTGTTTGGATGTGAGTAATTTCCTTGAAAACCTTAATAAGGTTAGTACCAGCATTTTCTGTAATAGTTGGCCAAGTAATATTTACTGCTCCTATATGTGAAGCACTAGAAGAAGCACTCCTAGTCATAGGATCAAATTTAACAGTAATCTTAGTGTTTAGATCAGTGAAAGTAGATTGCATTAAAACACTATTAACTATTGCAGCTCCTGGTGTTACGGGGGTTCCCCCACCGCCTCCACCGCCGCCGCCACCTCCACCGCCGCCACCGCCGCCGATGCCTTTAGTGAATGACCATATACTTTGAATATGAACAGGAGATTCTTGTGCTATCTTATTATTAAGTCGTAACTCAACAAAAGGATCAAATTTCCTATTTCCTTTTATAATATCATACTGTTTTGCAACAACAACTTTTGGTGGTTTTGTATATCCAGAACCACCATCAGTTAATATTATATCAACAACAGTACCATCAACTACAATAACTTCTGCTCTAGCACCTCCACCTTTCTGATCTTCAGGAATAAAATGTAATATAGGTGCTTTTGTATAACCAGATGTAGGAAGATTTTTATCCCAAATAATACTATTTACTGAACCAACACCAGAACCTGGAATTCCTACTTCTACTATAGTACATGTAACAGCAAGTCCAACACCCCTCTCTTCACCATTATAATTCGTAGTGGCAACAGAACCAAAGAAACTCTGTGATGGATCATCTCCAGCAATATATGTCTTTGGAGTAAAGAATTGAGGTAATTCTTTTATAGTTCTATAACCATCTTCACCATCAATCTTAATTAGATCATCTTTATTTAAATTGGCAAGGCCTTTTTTAACATAAAATGCTTCATCTGCTTTCTTTGTACCATATAACCAAGGAGATGAATCCCTTTGCATTTTATAGTTGTCATCAGGATCCTTAGTTACAGTAACAATAAATGATAAATCCAATTCAATTTCATCACTAAAATCTTTTAATCCTGAAAAATATACCTTACCACTTGAAGTATCAGGATTTCTACCAGAAAGAATAATAGTTAAATCATCGGAACTATCAATATTATAAGACTTAAGTTTACCAATAATCTTTTTAACACTACCAGACTTCTGATATGCAATCATATCTTCTTCAAGATACTTACCCCACCATGCTTCAAATGAATCAAATACTCCACTAGTACCATCAAATTTAACTGCTATTTTGTTATAATATTCATTCCTTTCAAAATCATGAAGTGTAATACTTTGTGAAAGATCTCTACCATAAGTATAGATTATTTCAATATTATTTTTAGGATATATGTTTCTAGTAAAAGTTATAGAAGGTCCATTTATTCTATATGAATCTATATCTCTTTGTAATACACCATCAATAAAGACTAGTACAAATTTACTATCATCAATACTAATAACTTCTTTATCAGATGTATCTAAAATTAAAAATGGTCCAATAGATCCAGAAGAAACATCTTTATTATTAATTTCACATCTATTATAACAACCAACACCATAAGCAAAGAATTTATCTACTGCTAAAGGTTCTTGTAATGTCTTAGTATTTGGTCCTTGACCCCAAAGAGGTGGACTAGAGAATACAACTTTATTTGGTACAGATGTTCTATCAATACTATAAGCAGAGTCATGCTGTATGACACCACTTATACCAATTAGTAAGTCTTCATTAGGATCAGTTGCTACTCCTGTTCCATCTTCATAATACAATTCAAATATTTTATTCTTACCATCAATATAATCTGGATAAGATATATCTACTGATCCAGGTCCACCATTAAAGACAGATCTTACTACACCAGCAAGAGTTGTCAATGCAGAAATAACATTAGCACATTTACTAGGAGAAGAATCTGCTAAAATATTCGGATTACCATAAGGTGCAACAGTTGTATATGTACCTGTAGGTAATGTATTATTAATTGCCTTCTTAGCAAGTTCTACTGCATATTCATAGGCCTCTAATGTCTCTTCTTGTTCTCCTTGAATATAATCAAGAAGATCATTATTATAATACTTCTCAATAGCCTCAATAATACTTTGATTACCACCAAATCTTATATCATGTGAAAGTGCATCTACAATAAAACCAATGTCTCTAGCACACTTAGTTGATAGTGTACCCCAACTATTTGTAGGGAATTTATTCTTAATATACCCAAGAGTTTCACCTTGAATATATTCTTTATTTTGTTCAATTTGATTTGCAGCATCAATCCACCTACCACCTTTCTGGAAGATATTTCTAATCTTTCTAAGGTATCTTGAATTTAAAGTATTAGTTTTAAATTGATAATTTTTTCCATAAAATCTAACTCCAGGAATTGACTGACTATTCTTTGTACTTGGTCCTAATGGTGGTTGAGCAAATGTTATTTGACTACCAGAAACAGTATATGCAACACCAGGTTCTTGGAATATACCATCAAGAGTAACTATCAATGCTTGTGAATTATATGGAGTTACTATATTATTTTTATCATCAAGTATAGTAAATGTTTTTGTTCCTGTAAGATTTCCTTTATTTGATAAAGAACCATCAAACGCAGGAGTTAACTTTATATTCTTTGATTTAACTTCAGTAGTATTTTCTGAATTGACAGATACAGATCCAACACCTTCTTCAATAGCATGAGTTTGTGTAGATACAATATATTGAGTAATTTGTTTTCTTGTACTTTGTACTGTAATATTAGCTTTAAGTTCTACGTAACTATCATGAGTAGTAGTGGTAGTACTACTCATAGGAACTAAAGAAGATGATTCAATATCAACTTCTCCAAATAACTTAAATCCAGCTGGATGTGTAGTTTCCTTTATTAAAGATCTCCAAGAATCTATTGGAGTCTTTGATTTAATTAAATATGAAAAATCTTGATAGTAATAAGAATCTGTAATCTTTTGATTAGAATCACCAACTTTTCCAATATCAGATGTATATTTTCCAATATTATCAAAATATGTTTTAATAATAGGATTAAACTCTGTATAACTAATATCTTCAATTATTGCTGTATTATTTTTTGCTAATCCAGTAATAGATTGATTCTTTCTAAAAGCACCCTTTACTCTATCAACAACAAGAATATTAGATCCCTTTCTCCAAGAAGTTACTCTAGCCCTAGCAATCTCAGTTGTTCCAGATTTCTGAACTACTATTTCTCCAACACTAAAAGCATTACTAATAAATCCAGATAATTTAATAATATAATTTGATCTTACACTAGATTTTATTGTCTGATCGTTGTGATATGTTCCACCATTATTTTCAATTTCAATACTAATAGGAACACCAATATCATTACTATTTAAAAATGCAACTGGTGTTTTATCAAGTGTTCCATCTTTATCATAGATTCCAGTTATGACAGGAATCTTTTTGTAATCTCTACCTATATTAACAATCTTTAATGAATTAATTTCACCAACAGAAAATAAAGATTTTGATGTATAACTTATAGTTCCAGTACCATCATGAGAGGCCTTAGTATCGGTAGAATATAAAACCTTTGTAGATGTAATATAAAGACTAGTTTTTTCTCCTTGTAAAGGATCATTAATAACATTAAAATAAGAATGCTCTGAATTAACTATCCCATCTCTATCGTAATAATAATACTTTCTATATGGAATCTCTTTTTTAACAGAATAATTATTAGAAGATATTCTTGATCCAAAACCTAATTTAAGATCAACAATATTTCCCGATATAGTTCTTTCTGGAGTAACAAGATTAAAATTCCTACTGGGAGATATATCAAAACCAACTCCACTCATTGAAACATGAGATATATCAAAATTATATTTGTAATACTCTTTAATATTAAGATTAGGATTTCTTGTAAATGTAGTATTATCAGAAGATAATTCAAAATAAGTATCTGGAGAAGTAAATGATACTATTTCAACTAACTTCTTATCAGTACTATTATCATAAAATACTGTATTAAGATCTATATTGGTAATAGTAGAAACAGTCTGATCATAATCCCATGCAAATACTGCTTTTTGTGTAATTGAATCATATGATACAATTTTTGCATTTTTAGAAGTAGAACCAGTAGCATGACCAACTGGAAGTGTATATCCAAAATTGTATACTGAAACAGTAGCACCATTGAAATGATCAACTGCTGTAGTTGAGTTCTGTGCTCTCTCAACAGTTAAAGCAGTACCAGATTTACCAGTAACTTTTACAATTTCACTGCCAATCTGTAAGTGATCGTTAACTGTAATATTATCAGCATTAGCAACATTTAAAACTGTGTTCTGAATAGAGAATCCTACATGATCTACACTCAATTGAAGGTCTGGTTTAGTAGATCCTCCTGCTTTACTCAATGCAGTACCAGAAACACTAAGAACATCAAACTGTTTATATCCAGTTCCTTTAGTTGTAATAGTTATCTCATTGACGAGACCAGCAGAAGAAACAACTATCTTTGCTTTGGCATCGGATCCAGATCCACCAGATAGTGCAATGTCAAGATACTCACCAGCAGTATAATCACCACCACCATTCAAAATAGCAACTCTACCCACTCCAGTATCACTGAGAGTCGTTGATATGACTGGGTTCTTGAGGACTGCTTCTTGATAAACTCTCTTTCTTACATACCAAGTTGTTGTAGATGCTGCATCACTTGGATTGATATCAATATCAATCTTCTCTCCTATTGCAACACCATGTGCATCGGATGTTGTTAATATAGCGACATTATCTTGAACTTTAAATGGATTTAAATTATCACTTAAAGAATTGATTGAAACAATTTTAGATCCAGTAGTATTAATTAAATTAGTACTAGTCAAAAATAAAGTAGTAGAAGCAGAAAAAGTTCCTGTTAAAACCTTAACTTTAACACTATTCTGTTCTGAAGTAGTTTCAAGAACTTCTCCTGTAGCTACAGATGCATTAACACCATCACTTAAAGATAAAACAGCAGTCTTACTATAAGAAGATTTTTTATCTAAAATAAAATTCAATACCTTAGTATTTGATGATAGTACATCTGTACTATTAAAGGTTCCTGATACTGAACTTAAACCAAATTTCTTGGAAGAGAATACATCACCTACAATCGTACCTGTAGCACCTGTATTTGCCTGTGTAATAGTATCAGCATCAAAAAGATATGCAGTATTACTAAGTTCAACATAAAGTGCCTTAGTAGACTGAGATTCAATGGATGATACTGTTTTTCCCTTAACAGATTCTATTTCTCCAGAAGCCCCAGATCCATCTGTACCACTATCATCAATAACTAACTTATTTCCAACAGAGAAATTGGATCCACTGCTAATAATTGAAGCAGAAGATACAGTACCTCTAGTTACATTCTTAACCTTAGCAATTGTCTTAACACCATTTTTACTAATACCAGAAGTTCTTAATCTATTCGCACCAACTGGTAAATCATCTTGAGATATATTAGAATTGTAATTAGAATCTAATGGTAATGAATAATAGTTCTTTCCTAAGATATATGGAAATCTTGGATCACCAGAAGAATCTACAGTTATAAAATAAGCATAGGTTCCATCAGGATATTCTGGTGTAACACAAAAACGTCCATTATTTTGATCTAGTGTGCCAGATCCATCTGTAAATACCCAATCCTCTATAAATGTTCCAACAGGATATGTTGTTGTAGAAGGACCATCAGGTCTAGTAGTATTACCAAGATAACTAGAAGTCATCTGTGTGACAGTACCAGAACTGTCTAGTGGGTCTGTATAACCATAAGCACCATATATGGGGTTACCATCATACGCAAATCCCAAAATAGGTGAATGGGATGCTCCTGTATCATTTACTCTTAATGTAGTAGGAGATGCATAATAAGCATATCCATTTCCTTTAGCAGCATCAAAGTTTTGGAACCAATAACCATTTTCAGAATCTAATAAATTCTTATTCTTATAATACTTGTCCTTTCTCCATTCTTTAACTGTTGCAGTTGCAGTTGCACCAGAACCTACAGGAATTATCTCAACAACAATATTTTCTTGTGTATAATAATTACCACCATTTATTTTATTAAAAGAAGTAATAGCACCAGAAACATTTACTGTAGTAGTGTATTCAGCAAATCTACCCTTCCCTGCTGAGTCTCTAATTCTAACAATGGGTGGTGAAGAATAATATTCACCAGCATCATTAATAGTAATACTAGTAACTACTCCATTAGTAACAACAGCAGTTCCAGTAGCATTTCTACCAGAAAGAATTTCTATAGTAGGAATACTGGTATACTCACCTGCATTAGTGATAGTAATTGATTCTACAGTTTGTCCAGAACGAATTGAAATTGCTTTATTTTTAAGGCCATTAACCAACACAAAAGGATCATCTTTATATCCATTTCCTTTTGAAGTTATCGCAATCTTTTGTAATGGTCCATCTAAAATATAGTCACTATCCTTATATCCTGCAAACGGTATACCATTAACAGCAATACCAACGTCTCTGTACTTAGTCTCATATATCTCAGTTGTTGAGATGGGTTTCTTTCTAATAATCTTTAATGATTTTTGATCTGCTACATCAACAGGAGGGTTTGCTGCAACAGCATGTGAAGGCCATCCAGAAGACGCTATGTAGTATCCTTCCCCATCCTCATAGATCGCTGCTACATTGGTGTTTAAATCGCTCAGAGCAGGGACTTGGACTGATCCAGTAGTCTGAATCCATCTGAGGTTATTTTGAGAATCAAAGAGTCTTACATCACTTGTTGTAAATCCTGGTTCGGATATTTCAAGAATATCACCTATATTAGAATAAGGTGCTTCTGTCTTATTGGTTACATTATAGAATATTCCATACACAAGTAATTCAACACCAGAACCAGAAACATTTGCTCCATATGTAACAGCAGTTCCTATAGGATAAGTTGAAGTACCTGCTCTAGTTTTAATAATAAACTGATTAACATTCTTATCTTCAAAAGTAATCTTATCACTACCGATATTAAGTTCACCTTTCTTACTCCACCCCATTGTGGATTCAACATCAATTCTATCACCTATAGTATCACTAGTAAGAATAGATTTTGTTAGTTTAGTTCTAGCAGCTGTGGAAAACTCTCCATTTACACTTGCTTCATTAAGTATGATTTCATATAGATCCTCCCCATCATATGTGCCATCAAAACGTACATTGTCAACAATAGCAGAAGCATGTGTACCACTGGTTTGTGTGATCTTTTTACCAATAAGATCTTCTACTGTACCAGAGAGAACTTTAACTTTAAGTGAATAATTATTGACCCAAGTTGATTCTGAGCTCTTTAAAGTAAACTCACGTGGATATGCAACCTCTGGTTCTGGATCATCTTTAACTAAACACTTAAATAAAAATTTGATAGACTTATCTGTTCCCTTTGATTGATAGAATGAACTTATATTCTTAATAAGTGTTCTCTTATCTACCGCATCATTTAAATATTCTTGTGGAAAATCTGTAAGATACTCATTTTCAAAATTTTTAATTAATGCATATAAAAATAAATTACTAATATTGAGTACCTGAGATCCATTGGTATGACTGGATGCTTGGGTAGTAACAAATGTAGATGCGGAATAAAGATCACCTAATTCCGTATTACCACTTACACCACGACTAACTTCTTTAAATTGAGTATCTGTTCTACTCTTATAAAAACAAATCTCATCATCTATTTTAATATATCCACCATTTTTAGGGAATGATGAAGCATCTACTACATCTATTGTAGTATCTCCAACATTTACAACTCCATTTACACTTGTAGATTGATTTAAAAGATTATTCTCATAGAAATCAATATCACGATAAGTTTGAATATTTGTTATAACATCATAAGGTTGTCCTTGAAGTTCAAGCTGCTCATAATACTTCTGTATGAACTTTCCAAACAGTTCATACTCTTCGTTGATAAAATCAGGTAATTGTTGATCAACTAAGAAGGAGATCTTATTTGCAGTCTTTAGCATCCCTACTCTTCTTTATAAGCGACAAATTTACTCTTTGATATATCTACATCTAAATACATCTCACGCTTAACTTCAATATCCTTGTTTGCTGGTTTTACTCTTAATTCAATACGATTATCGGAAAAACTACCTTTCAAGATTGTAAAGTTACTCATTGTTATCTCACCTTTGGTGTAATCAATAGTTCCTACTGAATCATTCAATAGAACTTTCTCACCAGTTATAGAATCTAGTCTATATAGGACTAACTTACCATTTCTATCTTCTAAGTATGAAGTAACTGTGGGAAATTCAAAGGTTGTCATACCAGTTGATGAAACTACAGGATTATTGCAGTCAATATAAAAAGGATTCTTATAACAAATTTCATAATATGAAGATGCATTTATTTGTGCTATAAAATCCTTTCTCATAGTAACATTAGTATCATTTGAATTTATAGCACGATCTGCATTATCAATAACACTAATAAACTTACTATATCTAAATTTACCGTTAAATTTCTCAGTTCCAGAAGTTTTTAAATACTCTGTTATTGATGTTGAGGCCTTTGCTGCTATCTCAGTAGGAAGTAACTTAGTTTTAGTAGTATTATAATAAATGCTACTTACCAACTCCAAATAAAGAATAGAAGGATCAACAAACTCAGGTCTTATAGAAGCAACAGTATGTTTCTTCAACTTTTCCTTTAAGTCAGTTTTCGTAAACGCTGACAATGCAGCGGCCTCAGTGGGTTTCACGGAAAGAAATACTTTACCATATGCAGGTGGTTCTTGCTCTTCACCACCAAATACAATGATGTCGCTAACTGCTGGATATAGATTTCTAACAATTGCTTTGTAATCATTAGATGTTACTGCTCTATTCTGAGATCCATAGAACTTTGGAGCATTAAATTTAATCTTATCAATACTTTCAATTGCTGCTCCACCTGATGCTATATTCTTTGTTGTTAATGTAGTAATTCCAAATGGTACTGTTACAGGAGTATTGTTCTCATCTACTAATAGACCATTAAATGTAAAGATTTTTGCTCCATTAGTAGAATCTCCATTAGTAATTACGTAACTAATTTCAACAACATTACCATCTTCTAATTTCTCACCAAGTACACCATCACCAAAGAAGATCTCATAATTTTCATCTTCTTGCTCACTGATGAAAAATACCTTATCAGTAGCACCAATATCTAATATATTACTTGCAAGACTATAATCATAAAATACAGTAGAATTGGCAGATTCAAATACTCTTACTTTTACTGTATTTGTATCTACACCAGAATTCTCAATAATAAATCTTTGACTCTTAAGAGTTGTATCAACTGTTGTATTAGTTGTAATATAAGACCCTTCATTTATCTCAAGATCAGTCCAGGTTGCAACATTATTAACAACAGGAATTTTTGTATCTTTTGTTACAACAAAACGATATAAAGAACCATCATAATTACTTACAAACCCACTACCAGCCTTAAGAGTTACTGCTGATGGAGCAGTCCCAGTAAATGTAATTCCAAGATCAACAACTGCCTTTGGTGATGTAATTGATTTTGGTGTATAACCTAGTTGCTTTGCGAGAGACACCACATTGTCCCTAAGAGTAGCAGAATCAAGGAATAACTCATTTGATACCATATTGGTATTAAATGCTGTATAATAGGTATTATACGCCAATACATCAAGTAGATTGCTGATAGCAGACCCTTCAAAGTCATAATCAGTAAAATCTGTTTGTGCTCTCATATATTCTCTGAGAGCTACTTTAATGTCAGCAAAGTCTAAATTGTTTAACTGGGTATATGGCATTATCTCGTCCTATTTAAGACCAACTCCACTTGTACAGGTGGATTATCTGAACCTACTATTACATATGTCATATCAACATTAAAAGAATTAGTATCATAATTTGGAAATGTTTCCATTGATAATACATTAATCCTTGGTTCAAACTCAGATAGAGTATTTCTGATACTTAATTCTATTTGACCTGCTGTTGCAAAGTCTAATGGTTCAAACAAATAACTTCTTATATTAGATCCATAATCAGGGTTAAATGGCCTTTCTCCTTTATTCGTCAACAATAAATTTACAATTGCTTGTTTAATAGCAGAAGCATCCTTACTGACAACTAAGTCACCAGTAACAGGATGCTTCTTAAAATTAATATTAATGTCCTTGAAGGACAACGTGGCCGCCATTTACCGACAATATACGAAGTCAGTAGTTATTTAGCGACTTTTATTAGAAATAGTTTTTATTACCTTTGGTGATTGAGGTAAAATGTTAAATGAAATGACTGTACGCTTCATATCTGAGTCGTGTCTAGTCATTGAATGCCATACAAATGAAGGGAAAATTATCATATCTCCTTCACGGACATTTGGAGTATATGTATCAGCAGCATTAAAAAAAGTAGTACCTTGATGTATGGTAGGATCTAAATTGACATATATCACTCCAGACCAACCATCTCTACCATGATTATGAATACCATGATACATGTCTTTATATGCAGTCTGATACCACATCTGAAAAATATTCAGTTCACCAGTCCTCATTAAAGGACTTTCCAAAAGAACTGGTTTAATAATTTCCGTTACCTGATCCACATAGGCAGGTATTCCTTCTTCAAAGTAATCCGTTATTATATTCTCACCAAAAGCATTACGTAATTGTTCATCTGGTAATAGATCCGTTATTACTTTTTTATTCCTCTTCCAATCAGGTAAGGAGAATTGAAGACATGGAGTCGGAAACATATCATGTCTTTTCATTATACTTTATAAAAGGTATACTTCAAAAATAACTCTTCTCCCTTCTTAATCGGTTTAATCGTCTTCATATAGTAGATTCTACCCGAATCTTGGTCTTCATACCATTTAACGCAATTGGGGTCTTCAGAGTGATTTACGAACCCTCCTAGAGGCGTTCTTATTATCTCGTTATCAACTATCACGTGGGATACACCAAGATACATCATAGCATCTATATCTTCTTTCGCAAAAAGACCTTGACCTGCTATAGGACTATCTTTTACATGTAATTCATTTGGTAGTGCCTGATACATTATTCAAAGTGTACTGGTTTTCCGTTTTCATCTTTATAAGAATAACCCTTAACCACAAAATTTATAGTAACTGTGATTCTATAATCATAATTCTTTGGATGAGATGATGAATGCCATGTATCACCATTCATTATAAAGCATCTTCCTTTCTTTGGATTTATCTTTTGTACTACATCACCACCTCTAAAGATGTTTGTAGGTCC
>MDSY01149552.1_pt1 | contig 12019 bp, 15 predicted proteins | sample 811131 | NCBI WGS metagenome assembly MDSY01 (sample SAMN05326643, study PRJNA326480) | marine metagenome | isolation source: seawater | place: Atlantic Ocean: South West | collected 2010
GGACTTGAATGAAGAACACGACGTGGTTCCACCGGAAATGGTTCATCAGCAACCACGCAGCTATTTCGTCGTCAATTTCGTTGCCCGCATCCATCAACACCACAACAACATCTCTGTCATCATCACCGGCGAGAATCGCCAGGATGCGAGCAAGTAGGGGCGGGCGCTCAGCAGGAGCGAGATCGGAAAATGACGCAATTTCAGACATAATTGTAGGTAGTAAGGTATATCGTAAAACGATTTGATAGCTGTTATATGCTTACAACTGAATAAAAAATGTTTCAATTTTTTTTTTGCGTCACTCATTTCTGAGTTAGCTTTTTGCAAAATGAAAAAAGTGCTATATAACAAAAGTAACCCCCCATTCTCTCTTATCTCTTAATCTCTGTTGTTCGCGTAACCCGTGGCGCACCATTGTGACACTGTAGTCTCAGTCGAGCGTTTCATTTCCTGGACGAATTTTCGCTGTTCGGATTCGTCGAAGTCTTCTTCTCCGCGTTCGTCGGAGCATTCGCAGAACATTTCCCACTCGCCACCGAGTTTGTCGAAGAACATCTCGAGGAATATCTCCATCTTGGTGTGCGGAACTGGGACTAAGCGGTCGGCGCGCAGGCTCGATGCTGCAGGGTCGTAATCCTTGAACGCCGCACGAATTTCCCGGCGGTCAACTTTCTGGAACGAGACGCCACTTTCAGATAACTTGCAAATGTTCCAGAAAGTAGCGTTGCTCCAGTCAAAGAACTTCGTCATGGTCGCCTCAAATTCGATGTCCGGAGTTCCGTCTGCTAAAGTCGCTGCCTCTGCGCCGTATGCCAGGCGCTGCTGTTGTTCGGCTAGTTGCTTCTCGAGTTTTTCCTGATGCGCAATAATTCGTTCGAATAGTTCTGTCTTCTTCCCAGAAATAGCGAGGTTGTACCCGCGGCACACCTCCTTCAGGGCTGGAACCTTCAACTGTTCGAGAATTTCGCGCGAAATCATAATCGTAAGTAAGAATCTAGTTCTTAGGTTAGGGGTGATGTCTTTTCATTACGAGAAAAGAAAAATTTCAATTTTTTTTTTTTCGTCACTCATTTCTGATTTAGCTTTTTGCAAAATGAAAAAATTTTGTAAATAAATATTTTCAATTTTTTATTTAATTGCTTATCCGTTTTTTACAGGAAGAGACTGGCGTTCTGGGAGTTTCTCGACATCCTTGAGAAGCTGAAGCATAGCCCTTCCGTTTGGAAAATTTTTAACAACCTCGAGATCGAAATTTTGTAAATCCAATTCGGCTTTTTCTCGAGTTTGTTGAGCTATCGCAGTAGTGTCAATACCAGCACATTCAAAAACCAGATGAGGTGTATTTTTTGATTCTTTTTCAAGGGTTTTTGTCTCATTTACTCGAGCGACGTACTTAATCCTCTCTGTTAGAACAGATTGAAAATCCATTTGTGTATATGTTTGTGTCATAAATATTTTACAGATAAACAGATTCAATTTTTTAAATACTTTTATAACGTATTCTAAAAGATACTTCCTTTTAATTCATCAAACATTCCATATTGTGCGAAAATTCGATGTTTAATAGGATAGTTAATAACTCCCGCAAATTTACCAAATGCGCTATTTCTGTGGCTATAATGACACGCCAGTAAACAGCTACGAATAGCTATTCTTGCTGAAACTGTTTTACGTGCTCTATTAGCCAAAACCTTTAATTTTAATGCAAAATAAACAACAAGTATATTGAATTCTGTTCGAACGAGTCGAAAATCAATATTATTTATGCTTTGATGACACAATATATCGTGTTTTGTGGATTTCCATTTTATAATACTCTTGCAATTAATTTTCCAATCTACATAGTGCCACCCTAATTTAAAATTGTAACCACTATGTGGTTTAAACATTTCAATGGAAAACCAATGGTCATTTTTATTTTGATAAGGACTAATTCTATAAGTGCCATTTATTTGCGGAAGAAATTCATATTTGCAAGATCTAAGAAGTAGACACCCTTGAATATATTCTGGATTAAACCACCGCTTTTCATTATAATAAAAATTATAGTGTTTTAGAAAATTAATATATGATGGATTTTTTTTACTTCTAACAATACAGTCAGGATTTAAACATTCAAAACAATTTTCAATGAATTTTCTGTTTTCATTATAAAAATTTTTAGTAATTTTGCATTCGCGAAGACGAAAAACCATACCTGGTTTTATATATTGTTCGGGAACTTCGCCCGGCATCGTATATTTAGTTATTAAAAAATAACTAAATAATAGAATCAATTTTACACGCAAATAAATAGCTATTTAAACTATTGTAATTTTAGCTTAAAATAATAAGAATAATACTATTAATATGTTTGAGTTTAAGCATCCAAAAAATGTATGTATGACATACTTTACACACATGAGGCTTTCTTTATACCTTTCTTACTTATTGGCAAAAGCTAGCACTAAAGCTATGGTGCATGCTTTTTTACCAGATACATTTATAACTTCTACTAGTGATTTAACCGCAAAGATTCAAGATATTTTAAAAAAAAGTGGGTGTAATGACAATGATAAATCAATGTAAATTATGTATAATAATAAAGTTAAACAAAATCATAATCATTTAAAACAAAGCTTTTTACATTGGTACTTGTGCTTGAGCTTTTAAGAATTTCGTCCATAAAATGATCTATTTTTTCTAAAAATGTGCGGGCTTTTATTTTTTTATTTAAATGAGGAATAATTAAATCATCGGTATTGATATTATAATTTTTTTTATGAACGATCATTTCTATTAAACAGTGTAAGTTATATGCATAAGAAACGCCATTATAAGTGATAAATAACAGATTTTTTACACGATTATCTTGTTTTGATGGAACTGAAGTAGGACCTTTACCAAAATCATCCCATGCGCCAATTTTTTCATGATTTATAAGACATACTCCGTTAAGATTTAGTGTTTTCTCAAGTTTTTTGTTATAAATATCAATAATAACACCTGTTTTTTCAAGACAATTTTTAGGCATAAGCATATTCATTTCGTGTAGGTATATAGAGCATTCGTTGTCATTTCTGGAAATATGTTTCCAGAGTGGCTCTAACGCATTTTCTATACTTATTTTAATTTTTGTAGCAATTTTAAAAGAGGATAACGCGTAAACAGGGTTTTGTTGTAATAGGAATTTTAATAAATCTAATAAAGTATAGGTTTCGTTTATTTGGGTAACAAACGTTTGGCGTCCATGTAAAAGTGATACAATGTGAATATTAAGTTTTTTGTTTTCCAACCGTTCAAAGAACTCTCCCCAAGAAGCATCTCCTGTTGCAAGGCAACTCATTTTGGATGATTTAATTTATAATATTTAGTTATAGTTCAATTTATTGGAAAAAATAAAAAAAGATTGGTTCTAGATAATACAAAATGTTTTTGCGCGCGCTTTCTCTTTCTATCTCTCTATGCGTCGGAGCTTGTTTCGATGCTGCCGTCCTGTCCGAGCATCACCGCGAAGTCGGTATAGAACTCCTTGAGTTCACCAACCCAGTTCTCGATTAGAGAAGGGGAACCCATGGGGCAATTCAGAATGAGCTTCTTGAATTTGTGGAATTTTTGCTCGATTTCGTCGGTATCGACTTCAACTGAAATGTCGTCGGAATCGAGTTCAACTGAATCCGGAGAATCGTGTTCACCCGATTCCGCATCCGCTACAACGTAGTTTCGACTAGACTCGTTGCTATTGATTTCAGCCTTGATTGCGGCAGCCTGGGTATCGGGATCCTTCCCGAAAATCTCGATGAATTCATTATCCTGTACCGCCTCTTTCTCCTGGGCCTCTTCCTCCGGAGCTTCTTCCTCTTCCTCCTGGACCTCTTCCTCCTGAAGCTCTTTCTCCTGGGGCTCTTCCTCCTGGGGCTCTTCCTCCTGGAGCTCTTCTTCTTCAGCGACTTTTTCTTTTTTGGCGGCGGCTTTTTCTTTTTTTGCGGCGGCTTTTTCTTTTTTTGCGGCGGCTTTTTCCTCGGCTAGACGCTTTTTCTCTGCCTCCTTGGCAGCCTTGGCAACGGCTTTCTCTTGCTTAGCCGCGGCTTTGGCTGCTTTTTCTGCCTCAATCTCTTCCTTGCTGCGGTTGGGCTTGCGCGGCTTTTTCTCAGCTTCATTGACAGCTTTGGCGGCGAGTTTCTCTTCTTTGGCCGCTGCTTTCTCCTCGGCTAGACGCTTTTTCTCTGCTTCCTTGGCAGCCTTGGCGGCGGCTTTCTTTTCCTTAACGGCGGCTTTCTCTGCTTCCTTGGCAGCCTTGGCGGCGGCTTTCTTTTCCTTGATGGCGGCTTTCTCTAGTTTCTCTGCTGCGACCTCTTCCTTGCTGCGACGAGGCTTTCGCTGCTTCTTCTGCTCGTTGCTGCCGTCTGCCCTTGGCGGCGAAACTTCAGTAGTGGTAGTAGTAGTTGGGGCTGAAATCTGCTTCTCGGTCTGCGCCATGATAAGATCCACTGCCTTGACAGGAGAAATCGTGGTGTTGACTGGGGAAGACATTTTCAGTAAAGTGTTGCGATTGAATCACAAGAGATAGGGTTGATGTCTTTTTGTTACAAGAAAAAACAATTTTCAATTTTTTTTTTACATCACTCATTTCTGAGTTAGCTTTTTGCAAAAGTAAAAAATTTTGAAAAATTGAACTTTTTTTTTCAAAATGACTAAAACCATAACAAAGCATTCGCTCAATAATGAGTTATTCCCTGGATTTTAATCAAAAGTTCAACTGGTTTATCGAAAATTCTCCTGTTTCTGAAAAGAAACATCAGAAAGACGGTATCCGTTGGATGTACGAGAATGAAACAGGGAAAAGCAAGAAATTTCTCAACGGAACTGAGTCGATTTACTTGCCACGCGGCGGACTACTGGCGGACGAGATGGGGCTTGGAAAAACAATTCAACTAATAGGTCTTATGGCATTTCATCCAATCAAAACGCTTATCGTGGTACCGCTCGCGCTTTTGGACCAATGGGCGAGCGAGATTTCGCGGATCGCCGGGCACCGTGCGATGGTTTACCATGGAACGAATAAGCGCAACATTTCTCTAGAACAGATATCAAATTCAGGAACAATGATAGTTATTACTACTTACGGAGAGATAAGTGAAAGAAAAAATAAATTGGGTGACGGAATAACTTCTTCTATAATTCATTTGGTAAGTTGGCAGCGCATCATTTACGACGAGGCTCATCATCTTCGCAATGAAAGGACGGGCGTACACAAGGGCGCCTTGAAACTTCAAGCAGAATACAAATGGCTTGCGACAGGTACTCCAGTTCAAAATCGCCCCAAAGACTTACAGAATTTGATGAAAGTTGTTGGTTACACGAATTCTTACTGGGATGATATGCTTTCATCGACAAAACTGGCGTTTATCAAAAAACACGCTTTTCTAAAACGAACAAAGCAAACAGTCGACCTTGAACTAGAACCGGTTATCGACGAAACCATTGTTGTTCCTTGGTCTAATCCCAATGAAAAATATTTGGCAGAAAATCTTCATAGTGTTTTTAACTTTTGTTCGTTAACTTCCGGTGCCACCATCGATTCAGCCGTGGCCTGTCTTGCGAGTGAAAAAGGAAATCTGCCGATTCTTATTCGCGCGCGTCAATCGTGTATCTTGCCTGAATTGTTGAGTGACTGTTTAAATGAATTTCTTGAAAACAACGACGACACGGATATTGATTTTAGTAAAATTTTAGGAATTTCAAGCAAACTAGATGCGGTTGAGAATCACGTCATTTCAAGAAAAGAAACCGGTAGGAAATTAGTGTTTTGTCATTTTCGAAAAGAGATAGATGAATTGGAACAGCGATTCACAGTCGCTGGGTTAAAGGTAAATAAAATAGATGGTAGAACAAATCTTCCAACACGTCGCGAAATCATCCAAGAAGATTGCGACGTTTTGATTCTTCAGATACAAACAGGGTGCGAAGGACTTAATTTACAACAATACAGCGAAGTCTACTTTGTGAGTCCTCATTGGAATCCGGCGATTGAAGACCAAGCCGTTGCTAGGTGCCATCGAATAGGTCAAACAGAGAGAATTCGTATATTTCGCTTCGAGATGGAGTGCTTCAATGAAATAGAAGGAACCGAATTTCCCGCCCAAACATTGGATTTCTACTGTAATGTTATACAAAAAACAAAAAGAGAATATTACAGCATAATATGAGTACAAACCATTTATATATAAAACTTTTTTTTTATATGTAAATGAATTAAAAGGTAAAATTAAACTATTATACAATGAGTAATTCAAAAAACACAGTTCCCGTGTATATGCTAAAAGATTACAACAAAGTATTAAAAAATTTAAAATTAATAAATATTGTAATAGATCCAAATTTTAATTTATCATATCACGAACAGGTATATCTTAATATGAGAAATGAAAATTTGTATATGTTAGTAATTGAAAATATGTCTTTAGGTATCATAATGACAAAACAAATAGCTTTTCAGTTCGATTACATAAAAAATATAGTAAATGAATATGAATCATTTAAAACCCTTTTAAATTATAACATTAAAATAGTTATGATTGATAAAAATTGGGATACAGAACGTTGGTGTCAAAAAAAAATGTTAAGATTTTACACAGGGATGAATGCTTGTGATGGAAAAACGATAGAACAAATTAAAAATGACCCATATATAAATAGAATGAATGAGGTGGATAGCAATTTTTTAGAAGCTTTATCATGGAAATCTCCTTATATAGATGATACGTATTATTTACAAGAGGATTCGAGTGGTAATTATATTCATACAAGGGTTAATTATGGTAATAATGAACCTGAACCAATGCCTTATTTTAATAATCATTGATTTAAGATATAATGCAACATTTTTTTGAATCATTAGTAGTTTTAATAGTAGTTATTGTTTTATTGTAACAACCCCATTCAGGTGTTTCTAAATGTTCGTTTTCTGTTTTCCATACTTCATATATCTGATTTGTAATCGTTTTAAAGGGTTCGTCTATATTGTATTCTTTATTATTGTCTATTTCAATATATTTTAAATTTTTTTGATTAACATACGCATTTATTTCATCTTTTGAAACAACTATATCATTAGATTTACATTTATTTCCAACAATTATAATACTTACTGTTTTTTTTGCGTTTTCATTGATTTGTTCTATCCAATAATCTAAGGATTCAAATGATTTATAATTAGTTAAATCAAACATAACAATACAACCATGCGTATTTTTGTAAAATCTTGAAATTATACTTCTGAATCTTTCTTGTCCTGCTGTATCCCATATTTGCAATCTAAAATTATTATTGTTAATATTTATTCCTGTAGTAGAAAAATCTACTCCAATTGTAGGTGTTACAAATAAAGTTTCTCCAATAGAATATAATTTTATAAACGTGCTTTTTCCAACCTGTGAATCACCTGTAATAATTATTTTAAAAGATAAATCATAATCACACATTTCATAAACTTTACAAGACATTAATATAACTATATAATATTATTTATAATATAAAACTTGTTTTTTTTGAAATAAATTCTTTTAATGATTCAATTCTTTGAATATATGTATGATTATCCTTGACGTGAGTCATTAATTCAATTAATTTATTTTTATCATAATTATTTTCAAATTCTATACCCTTTTCTATTGCATTATTTATATTATTAGCATAAACAATTTTTTTATCAAATAATTCATACACTTTAAGATTGTTTGTTATTCCCATTCTACCATAACTAATATTTTTAAATATACGACAAGGTATATAATGGTCTTTGATTTGTAATTTATCTTGAAATGCTGGTGAAATTATGGATGCTTGTATGGCTTCTTCGTTTTGTTTTATAGTTAAATTTTTATAATGTGTTTTATTAAAAGTTGCTCCAAATTGTTTGAAAGGAATCTTATTTTTACTACAATATGTTAGTGTTTGTTTCCAAGGCTCGGTAATAGATCCTACAAATAAAAAGTTTCCTGTTCGTTTATCTTTTATTTTGTCTATATTATCAATATTTTTTTGAATATCTTCAGGAAATAAATCAGTCCCCCATAACATATAATAAATTAATTGATCGTTTTCTATTGTGTAGAATTCTAAATTTTTATCATTTAAAGGTATAAATTCAATATCATTGTTTTTTCTTTTATCTCTAGTCATGTCTCTATATGCACATTTAAAATTTATTAAATTTTTTTCGTTTATCCCTTTATAATTAGCTTTTTTTTTAAGCATATGTACGAAATATAAACAATCATTTCTTTTTGGAATTTTTTTATTTACATTATCTTCTGTTATAAATAAAGAATTGGAAAAATCTACACCATCTATATTATCTTTATCGTCATACCAATGTGTATCATACCCCTTGTGTTTAAATGCAATATAAAACGCGTTATGTATGTAACTATGAGTATGCGAATGAAGATGATGTCCCCAAATTATAACTTTATTTATTTTCATATTTTATAGTTATATAAAGTTATAATTTTAAATATATAATATAATGATTATAACATCAATAAAACCACCTATAAATAGAAATATAAATATGTTACCTATATTGAAAAAATTTAATTTATTAAAAACAGCACAGTTAAAACCATTATCAAAATACCATAAAGTATGTTTATCTGTTATTATTCCACACGGTTTAACAGATTCATTAATTTATCCTGGAGATATTTATGTAGCTAATTATTTATCATCGTGCCTTTTTTTCAGTGGTTTTCCAATTAATTTAAAATTTATTATTTTTTTTCTATATTCTATATACCATATAAGGAATGATTTTGTGGGAGGTTTTATAAAAAGAATGCTATATTCTGTGGGTATCCATTTATCATGGTGTTTTTTCCCTGAATGGAGTTTAACGTATTTGGCTTGGATTCATACAGCGTTACACTATTATAAAACAAGAATGTATCTTTCAAAAATAGAAATTTCAAGTTTTATAATCTTTGGTATATTTTTATACGTGTTAATGAGTGACGAATCTACATATAAAATTATTAAGGATTATATAAAAATGGGTATGTGGGTTCCTATAATTATCGGACATATATTAAATGTAAATTAAGCCCAGCTACTATATTTACATTCTGGTTTTTTTATTTTGGTATTATTTTTACCCTCTTCCATATTGGTAATAATATTATCATAAAAATCACACGATTCTCTGCTACTTAACCATTGTTGTTCTCCAGCCTGAAACCACAATGTTTCTAAATGTATTTTATTTTCTCTATAAAGGGTTTCCTTGTTTTTAAATGGATCTAATAGCGACTCTAAAAAGGGGTTTATTTTTTCTGGGTCAACAAGAGGTTCACAACAAATGTTTCCAAAGCATTTTTCTTTTTTTTCATATTCTTGATAAGAAACTAGTTTTGGTTCGCAGCAGTACGTTAAGAATCCCCATTTTTTTTTGATTAATTCAGCGTTTTTAATTTCTTGTCTAAACATTTGATCTATCATAGAAAAGGCTGATTTCAATAATAATATATCTTTAACAAGTGCTTTTTTTTTCTCAAATAATCTCATTAATTGATATTTAAATTCTCTAGACATAACCTTATCTTTTGAATGTTCTTGTGCCTGTATAAAGTTAATATATCTAATTTCATTTTTAACATTTTTAAGAGACGTGAGTGTTTTTTTTCTTTGATCGTCTATTTTTTTTATAATTGAAAAAACATTAGTATTATAAATTACAGGATATCTATATCTAATTGCTCTTGGAATAATAAATTGATTTGTTTCTTTAATTTCTGCTATTTTTTTTTCAACATCAATTAATTTTGACGCGACATTATTTTTCTTTTTATTATTTGATTCTTCAAATGTATTAAATAGTAAAACATTACCTGATGTAAATTCAACACTGGATTGTAGTTTATCATACTGATGTGAGGAAATCTTATGTGCTTCGGACGCAGCTTCTAATTTTAGATAATTTACAAGAGCCAATAAAAACGCAATAAATCCGTTAATTCCAGAAATAACTAATCTTCCATTGGTCCATTCTTTTAATACTTCAGACAAAACTGATGCGATTGCTGAAAAAAATATGCAAGGTAACATTAAAATATATAATATTTGTTCTACATATGACTTTGATTCCATATAAATAATTTTTTGCCCTTTTAAATAACTAGCTAATATATCTAATGCCGCCGAGTATTTTTGGTCTTTATCTAAATAATATTTATCAATTTCTTTTTCCACCGCGGTAAAATTAAGTTTTTTATATTTTTTGTTTCTATTATATTTGATAAAAGTTGGTTTAGGTAATTCTAGACATTGCATTTCTATTTCTTCTGGGCTATCTTCGGTTCTTGCGTTATCTGTATCATCGCTGTTAGTATCTTCAAAACTACTTATACTTTCTGCACTAGAATGTATTATAAAATTAGTTTTTGAATCTTTCCATTTATAAAAATATTTTTTAATTAGTAAAAAATATTTAATTCGTTCTAAATTATTATTTGATATATCAATACTCATTTATATAATATATATAATAATTAGTTAAACTCCTGTGGAACCAAACCCACCTGTTCCTCGTTCAGTTTCGCCAAGAGATTCTATATCTTTAATAAGTATTACCTTAAATGGTTCTAGTGTGTTGCTACAAATTTGCAAAACTCTTTGATGTTTTGAAAGAATTAATGGATCGGCATTAGCGTGAGTATTTATATCAAAATAAGCACAAATATTTCCGCGATATCCCGAGTCTATAATTCCTACATTATTTGCAAGCCTTACGCGCGTTTTACTTATACTAGAACGAGGATAAAGATAAAATGGTTCTGGTTTTGAACCATAATATTCATTAGTGTGTGGTTCTACAAAAATATTTGAAAACATAGCTGTTTTAATTCCAAAATTAACCTTTTCTATTTTTTGAGAATTATCAACGATTTCGTTTGGCATAAATAAATCGAATCCCGAATCTGGATGTGAATTATTTATATTTTTGTTATGATTAGAGATTGCGTTTTTATAAATTTCCTCAAGTCCATTGTGTTCTGGTTCAATACTAATAAATAAAACTCTACCCTTCCATTGAGGGTCCGTTACATCTAAAGCAGTCATGGTTATAATATAATTATTCATTCCTTCTTTATTTCAGTTTTATATAGTTAAAAATTGAAATAAAAATATAATACTTAATGACAATATAAAATCAAAATGGTTTCTAATAATGATGATAAAATGATAGCAAGAGCTAGACACGAAGCTGAAAAGTCACCGTGTAAAATTCAACACGGTTGTATTGCTGCGATTAATGGTAAATATGTTAGCGGTGGATATAATCATTATAGACAGCATTCTAATAGTGGTATAATAGATAACCCTTGTAGTTGTCATGCTGAAATGCACGTTCTTCACAAATGTTTAAAAAAATTAAAAAGGGCTCAAATACGGAAATTAACTTTTTACATTATTCGACTTTCTGCTAGCGGGACTCTTAGGACTTCCGCACCTTGTAAAGATTGTCGTGAAAAATTGGAAAAATACAATATAAAACGATTAATTTATTCAACAAATGATGGTAACTGTATTTCCATAAGAAATCGTGATTATACCACTGATTTTGTAACTCGTTCAAAGCAGGATTATTTGAAGGGTTTATGATATTTACCATTTCCAACAATGCTCTGTATTTACACGATTAGTATATCCATGGGATTGATGAGTATAAACAAAATCAGAATATTCTTTAATTTTTTCTCGCGAACTCCAGTATTTAACGCATGCAGCTTGAATACTAGAATCTCCCCATCTATATTTTCTTATATTACCAGATTTTTCTACAGCGTTAAAGAATTCCTTTATTTGAGGATTGTTCCAAAAATTTACTCGAGAGATGTGAAAGTTATTATAAAAGTTTTGAGTTGGTTTAACATCTTTTTTGAAATATTTTTTGCACCACGGTTCTAATGTTTTAATGGTATTAGTATGAATATCTTTTTTTCTTCGTATATATCCATAATCATAGCCATTTTTATGCATA
>MDSY01145800.1_pt1 | contig 12014 bp, 10 predicted proteins | sample 811131 | NCBI WGS metagenome assembly MDSY01 (sample SAMN05326643, study PRJNA326480) | marine metagenome | isolation source: seawater | place: Atlantic Ocean: South West | collected 2010
CCGCGGGCGGACCAAAGTTGCTAAAGTGGGGCCTCTCCGGGCGAGGGTCAAATCTGCTAAAGTCCGGCCGACCCCTTACGCCTAGGACCCCCGGGTGGTCAGTGGTTATGACTACTTTGCTACTTGCCTCTGACCCGCAAGCACAACACGCGTGCAGACCTCTGGCCATCGGCCAGCGAGGGCCTCCGCCGCATGCGGCGTCCCCACCTGCACGATGCACACGGGCACGCCTGCGGCGGCGATGGCGGCCGCGCTCTCGAGCTTCGCAGCGAGGCCGCCGCTCACGTCGTGCGCCGCGACGCTCGACGAGATGCCAGCAGCGCCCGGAGAGCCCACTGGCCCTTGGGGGAACGAGAGCTCGCCGTTGCCTGGGTGGTCAAAGGGGAGGGGAATCGGCGATTTAAGGCAGGCACCAGTGCGCCACCGCAATCGTCTCCTCGGCATCATAACGGCGAGCCTCTCGGGCCCAGAGGGCAGCCCTGAGCAAGCTAGTGGGCCTCTTAAGCGGTGGGTAGCCGCATGGGCTGCTGCGACCAGGGCCACTTTGGCCGTGCTGCGTTGCGGCCGACGTTTATCTCGGGGATGAGCTCGGCACCTTGCTCAGACGGCGGCCGGCTGAAGACGCCCGGCACGTCGGTGAGGAAGACGGCGAGCTTGGGGCGCAGCGCGAGGCAGAGCGTCTGGAGCAGCGCGTCGCCCGAGAGGATGCCGCAGCCATCCAGCTCGTCGACGACGCAGTCACCGTGCATGACCGGCATCAAGCCCGCGCGCAGCAGCTCCCGCACGTGTTGCACGCCGGCCTTGGCCGTCCGTGCCGTCGGCTTGCCGGCGCGCTTCCGCCAGAGCGGGAAGGGCGAGAGGTGTACGGCCGGCAGCTCTTCGGCCAGCAGCGCGTCGAGGACGAGCGCGTTCAGCTTGGTGGCGGACCTCCTGGTCCTTGCTAGCCCCAGCCAGCTGAACGTTGGCCACGCCGTGCCCTTGGAGATGCCGTACTCGTGGGCCTGGAAGTGGCCAAAGGAGCCGCATCCGTGCACAAGCAGTACGCGCCCATCGCCACACGAGGCCCTGATTTGTCTCGCGGTCGTGGTCAGCGCCGCCTTGTTCAAGGTCTCAAACTTGTCCTTGCAGGTTACGGCCGAACCGCCGAGCTTAACGATGACAGTTGGGCCGGGCTCGGTGCTCGCTGTTGTGGTCGCTAGGGCGAAGAGGGTCGCAGTCGCGCGTGGCATCCACCCTTGCATTGACATTGTGAGGCCTGCAGCGACACTATTGTGAGGAGGCCTGCAGCGACACTATGCAGCCCACGAGTGAGCAGCTACCCGCGCAAGAACGATCGATCCCGTCGCGGCGTTTTGGTATCTTTGCGCGATCCCAGCTCGGTACGAGTATGGAGACCGGTCTCAAATGCCTGTGGTTCACCGCGACGGCAATTGGCACGCGCCGCATCTGTAAGTGGGCCGGCTCGATGGCCGCCTACAGCGATACAGCCTTCGCTTATCCAGGCGTCAAGGGTTATGTGGCTCTCACGATTGATGACGGGCTGTGCAGAATGGCTGGCTGCTCTCTTACAACCCAGGTGGGACAGCTGCTCAACGAGCACGACGCGCGGGCAACGTTTTTCGTCTGCTCAGATTACCTAGCCGGCTGCGAGCAGGAGGCAGCCACTCTCCTCGCTGCAGGCAACGAGTTTGCCAACCACTTGACCGCCGACCGATTGGGCCATTATCATAAGCTCGCGCCCGATGCCTTGCGGGCGGAGCTTCGGGAGGCAACGGATGCTATCCATGCACTGGGCCAAACCTCGGTCAAGTGGTTCCGCGCGCCGCAAGGCCGACTGACGAGCTCTATGCGCGCCGTCGTCGTGGATGAGGGTATGCGACACGCCTTGGGCGATGCCTACTGTGACGACTGGTGCATCTCGGACCACACGTTTGTTGCCAACACGCTTCTGCGCCAGGTCTGTGCCTCGCCTGCAGCGTCTCGACTATGTATGCACGCGTGTACGCGCGCGTGTGCGTGCGCGCAGGTGCAGGACGGATCGATCATCATCATGCATATGCCTGAGCGTGGCTTCCGCGACCACACTCTGGCTGCAATGGCACAGCTGCTTGCCGGCTTGACAGAGCGTGGCCTGCATGTGGTGACCCTGTCTGAGCTCGATGCAATGGCCGCTAGCGGGGCCAATGCTAACTTGGAACAGGCTCTGGCCTCTGGATCTGGTGCAGGTGGAGCTGGAGGATCATTTTGAATTCAGTTTACTATTCAAGTAAACTATACGGTGCTCCGGCACCGGCTAGGTAAAGTAATAGCCCGTAAAGTAATAGTAAGGCCGTATACACGTAGCACATGGGACATGCCGTGGCAGCCGGCTGGTTAGTGGTTTGAGCATTACAAAGTGAATCCTCTCTCGTAATCTCGTATTTTATCAACTCTGATAATCTGTTTGTTATCATATAAGTGTGCATTTTTTACTTATCGATCTTTATTGCCTTGCGATTTACTTCAAATTTGGTGAGGAGCGCAACTCCGCCCATGTAAGGTTGAACGGCGAGCTGCAGCTCTTCAGTGCCAAGTGAGGACGCAGCCACACCGACCTCTTTCCCGTTGAGAAAGAAGACGATCTCCCGCGTCGCCTTCGTCGCCTTTGTCGCTTTCGTTGCCTTCGTTGCCGTCGGTGTCACCTTTGTCACCTTCTCCGCCGTCCAACCAGCCGGCCGGATCATGACGCCGATGCGGTCGCCAGGTGCGTACGCGGGCCCAAACGGCACCTCGACGCCGGCGTGCGCCCAGCTCCCGTTGGCAAGGTATGCGCCAAGCGCATCGGGCGACTTGCTGATGCTCTTGTACGGCGGCCTCATCGAACTGCGCACGACGCCGACGCCAAAGCCGCCCACGCCGAAGCGGACGGCGACGACCTCCCAGGCGCGGGGCGCGAAGGAGGCGCCGGCGGTGGGCTTGGCGACGAGTGCGACGCCGTAGCCCGCGACGCCCGTCGTCGCGACCGACCGACCGCTCGCCGATCGCTCGAGGTGCTGATGGTGCCGCCGAGGGTCAAAGCACGGCGGTGGTGATGTGGCAGGCATGGCACGCTCTGCGTCCACGAAGACGGCGAGCTGCCACGGAAGGAGCTCCGAGCGTGGTGCCGGTGACGAGCGTGGTGCCGGTGACGAAAGCGCCGTGACGACCCTCTGGTGGCGCCCCTTCCAGCTCGCGGTTGCTGCGACTCCGCGGCTGGACCGGCGCGTAGGCTCAGTTGGCAGCGCCGGAGGGTCAGTCGGCGGCCTGCGGGGCTTGGATCGACTCCGCTTGGTGCCGAGCTGCGGCTCAGAGAGGCCAAGCGCGTCGAGGGCCCGCTTGTTAGCCGCAATGTTAGCCGCCCGCTGCAGCTCGTACGAGCTGCAGACCGCTGACATGCCCAGCCTGCTCGCGGGCCGTGCGCTGCGACGAACGCGCGCTCCTGGCAGGAGTGCGCGCGCGCGAGACGGCAGACAGGGGGAAACCACTGTACGCCCGCGCGCCTCGCTAACCGCACCCTTTGTGCTAAAGTCACCTAAACGTAACCAGCCGTAGCAGCGACCGCTAAACTACAACGGGGCGCCCTGTTGTTCACGGCGTGGCACCGGCCCCCGTGCCCCGGGGTAAGGGGTTGTGTGGAGCGGGGACGGGGTGTACGAGAGGAACAGTAAAGCCGTAAAAGACACAGCTTCAAAAAAAAGAAAAAAAAGAAGCATGTGATGCACAGCGGATCGAAAAAAGGTTCTAAAGTCTAAACCAGGGAAAAATGTCCTCTGTGAGGTAATATACAGCCGTGCATTCGCCCGCCTGTAGTTCAAAGGGAGGCAGCACAGGCTTCACGTGGCCCTGTTGTGGGCTGCGATGCGCCTCACGCGCTAAGCTCCTCAGAGTCGTTGAGGGCCGGGGCTGCATCAGCGCCTGCGGCGCCAAGCTCGCCGGAGCTGTCATCAGCGGCTGCCGTGCGCCCTGACGTGGAGCCTGCACGCAGCGGCGGTGTCGACTTTGCTGACGGCTTGAGCTCCTCCTCGCCATCTAGTAGCCCGCCGCGCTTGCCGCGCATCGAGGGCGCACGCAAGCGCTTGCCGTCCGGGCTGTTGTCGGCCGACTTGGGCACCACCAGCATCGCCTCGCGCATTTCACGCCGCTCAGCCTCATAGGCTTCCGACAGCTCGGCGTTCTCCGTCATGTCACGGAACTTAGCAATGCGCTCCTCGAGGTCGGTCCTCGCCCGCTTGGCGAAGTAGTTCTTCTGCAGGATGCTCGCGCAGAACTTCATGGCGGTCTCCTCGGCGAGCTCGAGCATCTTGTGCCGCACGTCGGAGCCCGAGACGGGCGAGGCGGTAGTAGCGATGCGCATGATGCTCTGCGAGCGCGACATGTCGTAGCCGAGCATCCCGAAGGAGACCTGGTGAGGGGTAGGCTTAGGGGTAGTTAGGGTGAGGGTGAGGGTGAGGGTGAGGGTGAGGGTGAGGGTGAGGGGTAGTGGTTAGGGTTAGGGTCAGGGTCAGGGGTAGGTAGGTGGTTAGGGTAAGGGTTGAGGTGAGGGTGAGGGTGAGGGTGAGGGTGAGGGTGAGGGTGAGGGTGCGGGTGAGGGTGAGCGGTGAGCGGTGAGGGTGAGGGTTAGAGCATGTCGAAGGATACCTTTGGCCAGAAGTCCTGCACACTCTTGGCCATGGCGTGGAACATGACCATGAAGGAGATGAGCCGCTGCAGGCTGGCGATGCGCCCCTCGTAGATCTCCTGCAGCTGCCCCTGCTTCTCCATGAGCTCGGCGGGCGTCGCCGCCTTGTACTGCTCGTCACTCGCCATCCACGCCCCGATGAAGCGCTCCTCGTACAGGCTGCCCTTGCCCCACAGCGGCTCGATGCGCCGAATGAAGTCTGCCCGCTCGCCGTTGCGCGTCGGCGGCATGAGGCCTTCGAAGAGGTCCATCTTGGCCGTGGAGAGGATGGACATGAGCGCCGAGGCGGAGAGGCCCGTGGTCTTGACGCCGCGGCTCGCTTGCTCGCTCTCGAGGATGTACTCGGACATGAAGAGGCGGCGCATCGTTGGGATGAAGATCGCGTTGGCGGTGAGGCCCAGCTTGAAGGGGTTGTGGCCGACGGTGATGCTCTCGCACGTGACGCCGTAGTTCTGGATGGACGAGGCCTGGTTGACGCTGAGGCAGATTGTGTTCTCCGCCGAGGTGAGCGCGTTGAGCCGCCCGTCGGGCCGGCCGACTGCGAGCAGCGCGCCGCGCACGACGCGGTGCGTGTGCCGGTGCACGAGGTGGTCGAGCGGGTTGCCCGAGGAGACGGCGATGGTGGCGATCGAGTACGAGAGCGCAAAGGTCTTCGAGACGAAGGCCTCGAGGGTCTGCGACACCCACGGGCAGTCGCCGATGAGGAGCGAGCGGCCGCCCTGGCGGTGCAGCCAGGGCCGCTTCTGGATCAGCCGGAGCAAGATGGTCATCCAGATCGGCAGGAAGGTGTAGATGGCCGCGTCGACGAAACCCACGACGTGCTTGTGCACTGGCGACTGGTCCGCGGTCGCTGCACACGTGAGCGAGAGGTTGGCGACCAGGATGGCCAGGGCGAGGTCCCCCTCCGGGAGCATCACGTCGCACGGCGCGCTCGTGCTGCCGTCGTCGACCGCGCCCACGACGGCGCCCACGATGGCCGAGAGCGGCGTCGCGCCGTAGGTCACTGTGGCCGCAATGTAGAGCATGCAGAGGATCCACACGATGGGCCCCTCCAGGATGTGCTGCGCCCAGTACCGTCCCTGCTTGAGGAGCTCCTTGCGGCTCTGGCCGTTGCCTTGCGTGAGCGACTCTATGACCGCCACGGAGTCGATGTTGAGCCCCTCGAGCTCCTGCACCTCCTGGATGGCAAAGGTCGAGCCGCCGAGGCTGGGGTGCTGCGGCATGTGGTACCGGATGGCGTACATCAGGTAGAAGAGGACCTGCGTCAGGAGCTGGTGCGTCGCCACCGCCGTCAGGCTGACAGGCTCGGCGGGGCGGCAGCCGCAGAAGGTCGTGAAGACGTAGCTGTTGAGGCTGAACTTGTTGCCTTGCCCGCCGGGCTTCCCCGCGCGCACCGAGCGCGCGATCTGCGTGTCCCACTCAGAGGTGACGACGAAGAGGCTGCTGGTGAAGCCCTTGAGCAGGTTGCTCACGTTGAGCGTGGCGAAGGTGCCGCCCGAGTGCGAGATCATCAGCACGTTGGAGTTGGCGAAGTTGTACGAGGTCTCGTTGAAGTAGAAGCCCGTGTTGGGCACGGGGAAGGCCTGACCGAGCTGCGAGAGCAGCTTGTTCGCCGAGAGCGTGACGATCTTGAGTAGGGGGAAGGCGTTGTGCAGGTCCGATGCGAACTGCTCGCCGATCCACAGCGACACCTCGCAGCCCGTGACCAGCAGGTCGACCGAGCCGTCATGCGTGCCGTCCTCGTGCTGCATCAGCCGCTTCTTGATCTTCGAGAAGAGCGTGAAGACGGTGAGCCGGTTGAGCGAGCTCGACGGCTCGTTCCAGTCGTCCTGGATCTTCTTGATGATCCGCGGGATGTCGGCGATGTCCGAGCCAACCGCGTCCTTGAGCCCCAGCTTGGGCAGCGGCTCGACGAACGGGTTGCCACCCAGCCGGAGCACGCGCTTGAACAGGGGCAGCTTCGAGCCGTTGCGCCCCGTGATGAATGTGTACGCGCGCACCGAGCCCACACCGTCGGGACCGAAGCGCATCACCTGCGCCATGTAGGCCTTCGCCTTGAGCGCGTGCTTCGTCAGCTCGAGAGCGGGCACATCGTCGATGCCCTTCGTGAGCTTGCCGCCCTCGAGCTCTCCCTTCAGCTTGTGCTTGGAGGCGTCGAGCTCCTGTCCGGTGGAGTCCTTCCCCCACCGCAGCAGCATCACCTCGCCGTTGACGTCGTCGAGGTCCTGTGGCACAAGAGGCAAGGCGGGGTCAGTTTCAGGCCCCGCAGCGCAGATCCGTCCATGTTGGTGGGTTCGACTCGCGGCCACGCACAAAGCGGAACCCGTCCAAAAACTCGGGCCCAAAGAGGGCCTCGTTCGCAGCATCGGCGGTGCCTGGGACGCTCTTGCCCAGCCCGGCCTTGGTGGCCGACGACTCGGAGCCGAAGGTGAAGAGGCCCAGGCGCGGGTAGAAGGCCACGGACATGGTCTGGCCGCGGGCCGCGACCACGATCTCGTTCAACGAGTCGATCGCGCTGGAGAGCACGAGGCCGAATGAGCCCTCCGCATTGGCGAGCAGCTGCTGCCCCGCCGCCAGCAGGTCCTGCTGGAAGAAGGCGGCCACCGCTGATCGGACCAGCTGCTCGGCTGCTGCGGCTGCCGCCTCCTCGGTCTTGCGCACCGAAGGGGGTAGGCGCAGGTCGAGGCTGGGAATCATCTGCAGCATCGTCTCCAGCATTGCGGCCTGCAGGGCGGGAGTGCTTCCCAGCTCCAGATCGCCGCCGCCTTGAGGCGCGGCCGCGACGACGCCCGACCAGGCCTTCTCAAAAGCGGCGGTTACCGAGGTGAGCGTGGCGACGCTCCACAGGTGAGGCAGCTGCCCCATCAGATGGCCAGCCGTCGCCAGCCCGCCGAAGACGTAGCCGTAACGCACAGCGGCAAACCAGATGCCCTTGGCGCGGAGAAGGTCCAGCAGCCCCGCAACGCCCATCGAGTCGACGGGCGCGGGCGCCTTGCAGCCGAGGAACGCCTCGAGGAGCGCGAACACGTCGTCCAGAGGGTAGACCGTGCCGTGCCACTCGAAGAAGTCGAGATCGCCGTTGTGCGTGATGAAGCACTCGTGGTTGACAGAGCTCTTCTCATACACGCCGGCCTGGCTACACCGCCAGGCAGTCACCTGGCGAGGTGGTGTCCAGGTGTGCGGGTGGCAGCCGGCCAGGTTTGCGATCGACGAGGTGGCGAAGCGCGTGTGCCCCTGGAAGAGCGCCGGTGCCCTCATCGCACCCGGGGCCAGCTGGCCCTTGAACTTGGCCATCAGCAGATCGCACAGGTCCGTGCGCTTTCCATTGACCACACGCTTGCGGACGCCATGGAGACTTGAACCGCTGCCCTGATAAGTGATCAGTCCCGCGCTCTGCGCGCCGCGCATCATGGTGACGCGCAGCATGGTGGAGAGTAGCTCTTTCACTTTCGGCGAGGCCAGGTGGTCGAGTAGCATCAGCCCAAAGTTGCCGCAGAAGAAGGCCTCGCCAGGCCGCCACGCAACAACATCGGAAGCCACTGCCTCGACTGCCACCAGCCACAGCATGGACTCGGAAATGCATGCCATGCCTCCAACCAGCGTTACCACGGCTGCTAGCGCGACGGAGAAGACCCAGCCGGCATGCCTTACAAATGCTTGCTGCTGCCAACTGGCGTCGAGGATGCCAGGCACGGTGGTGCTCGAAGTACCCAGACCACCGCAACTCAGGCGAATGAAAGCCCGGCGGCCGACGAGCCACGCGGCGAGGTAGTGTGCGAGCTCGTGCGCGCCGACTGCCACAGTGCGCGTGGCCGCAGCCACCCCCAAAAACGAGGCCACCGCTGACATGCTTTTTGGGCACGTGAAACCAAAAAAACCGAGTCGAGCGAGCCGAGATGTGGGAGATCGCGCTCGGAGACCAGCAGATGTAAGTTTGCTGGCTTATGCGGCTTCACAAAGCGTCGACGTGGTTTTTTACCTATTGGTAACGCATTTTTTGAGACCAGCGGTAAGTTCTTGTTGCGGCATCATGTTAAAACGGCACGTGGCGCAGCGGGCTAGGCGTCGTTCTCCTTTCTCTCTCGGGATGTGTGGCCCCTGTGGTGCATTGCATGTGCATGTGCATGTGCACTTGTGCACAAGCCTCTTGTGGGTTGCTTCGGACGCTGACTATGGCCCGCTGGTTGCGTGTGCAGCAGCTCCTGCATAGTTGTCGTCCGCTGGAATTGCTCGGCGGAGCCGAGGGCGGGGCGGCGGCGCGGCCGCGCCGGGCGGTCGAGCGAGCTGCTTCATGCAGGAGGACGCACGCGCCATTGCGGCGCGGCAAGCACTGCGCGCGCAGCTTGGCCTTCAGAAGGTGGCCGAGCAGCCCATTCCACGAATTCTGTTTGCCGGCTGGCTCACAAAGGATCCGCGGAATCCAAGCTTCTACTCGCAGCCTCGGCGGCGCTTCTTCGTGCTCACGCGTGACGCGCTGGAGTGGTTCAAGCCGGGTGAGGACATCAAATATGCACCGCACGGTCGGCTGCTCCTCGAGGGTGTGCGGGTCGAGCGTGCTCACACGAAGCTCGTGCTGCAGTCACCGGATGGCTGCAGACTCGCATTCGCTGGCGACTTGTTGGATGAGTGGGATGCGGCGGTACGCGGAGCTCTTCTTGCTGTAGGCTGCAGCTGTGCTCGCCGGCGTACTCTGTCCGGAGTAGCCAAGCGGGCAGTGGCAGAGGCCTCTGTGGCCGCCGGACAAGCTACCATAAGCATTCTCGATCGCGCGGAACACGTCGCCGATCAGGCATGTGCACCGCCACGATGCTTTGCACATGCCACGCGTGTGCATGTGCATGACAATGTGCATGTACATGTGGCATGTGCATGTTGTGGCATGGCACACACACGGTGCCCACGCTAAGCAGGCCAGGTCTATGCTGCGAGGACGGCCAGGCAAACCCAACGAGGACGGCTATTTTTGAGACGCCATCACAATACTGGTAGTCAAGTCCTCAACATGGCACGAGGCGCGAGGCACTTCAAGATAGTTAGCGGGCCGATCCCGGTAAAAGCTACTGGCACGTTCGGCCCCGAGTATAGGCCGCCACGCTGAGATGGCGAGGCGTGTGCGGGACTGGCGAGCGGCGTTGGACGAGAGGGCTGGGCAGAGAGGCTCTCGATCTGAATGAAAAGAGAGCGCGGCTTCCAGACGCGGTGCGTGTTATTTGCGCCCGCCCGCACCCGCGTGCCCGCGCATCTCGCATTTAGATGGCGGAGACCGGGCGGAGACCGAGTGCGCGCGGGAGAGAGGACGATGGACGTACGCTTTTATTAAAACGTGTCGGTAAAACGAGAGGAGAAAACCACAGTCCACACCGCCGACCGCCCCGCGGCCGCGCAGTGAGAGAGACCACGAGCGTCCGAGTCGACCCAATGAGAAGGACTGTCTCACTACGACTAGATAGAGTCTCGCGCAACTCTCGGTGCTCTCCCCCCACGACTATCATCGTAATAGAGTGGTGGGCATTAGAGCGCCCTCCGTAGCTCCGAGATGCTCCGCTATACCGTGTACTCGGCAGCAACATCCCATCGGCTGCCCGGCGCGGCGGCGCTCACGTACTTGACGAACTTCATCGTGCCGGGCGGGCGCAGCGTGAGGCTGAGCGCGTTGCTCATCGCGTGTATCGAGGTGACGCCCTCCGACGCGTCGTCTGCCCTGTAGACCTCGGCCGCCTTGGCGGTCTTCGTCTCCTCGCCCCCATCGGCCGCCACGTAGCACTCGAAGCCGCCCACGTCGCCGCTCGCCCACAGCCGCCCAGCCGCCAGCTCCGACTTCTGCGCAGCGGCAGTGTCGCCGGCGGCGGCGGCGGCGTCATCGGCGGCGGGCACGAAACAGAGCGTCGCGTCGATGGTGAGCTCCTCGCGCAGCGTGCCCACGTGCGCCAAGGTGTAGTCGAGGCCGGGGCGGAAGCGGCGCGCCTCAGCGCGCACGGAGCTCGGCACGGCGCCGCAGAGCAGCGCGAGCAGCTGCGCAAAGGTCGTCGACGACACCAGCTTGCGCAGCGCCTGCAGCAGTGCATGTGCGGTGCATGTGGTGGTGCATGTGCGGTGCATGTGCGGTGCATGTGCGGTGCATGTGCGGTGCATGTGCGGTGCATGTGCGGTGCATATACGAGGAGACTACGGCCGGCGTGTGGTGCCTGCAGCTGCGTGCCGACGCTGTCCGCGTCCGCGCCGGCCGCGCCCGAGTAGCGTGTGTACCGCTGCTTGTGCGGTGGGCCTATGGCACGCCAGCCGCGCCGCGTCAGGCCGGCGGCGTAGCGCGGCGGGCCGCCACGGCCAAGGCGGTCGGCGCGGTCGGCGGCGGCGGCGGCGGCGAGCAGCGGCGCGGCGACGTCGGCGCGCAGGAAGGCGGCGAGCTGCGCCGACGAGTGGGCAAGCAGCTGCGCGCGCACCTGGTAAGGGAGTAGTGCAGCTTAGAGTGGCATGTAGTAAGAGGGTCGGATGATGAGGGTGCACGGCCAAGGCTACTTGCGCTGCTGCTGCTGCTACTATGCGCACCGCGCCAAGCGCGTCGGCAGTGAGGTACGCAGGGTTGACGAAGCGGGCGAGCTCGCGCAGCTGCGACGGCGAGATGCCGTTGAGATCACGCGGCGCGGGCAGCGGCTTCGCTGGCGCCAGGCCGCTATCTGCCGGGCTGGCCTGCAGATAGTGGACGGATGGCTGGGTGGATGGATGGCTGGCTGGATGGATGAATGGATAGATGGATCTGCCTAACGCGACCATTAGCATGTCTGTCGATCCATCTGCGTTACTGGCCTGCAGTTGGGCGAGCGTCGCCATCTCGGCGGCACGCGGCGGCTCAGTGGCGGCGTGGAACCTGCACGGCGCACACACACATCATGCACATGCACATCATGCACGTGCGCACATATGCATGCATGCACGTGACTCACGTGCGCATGCAGACGTGCATGCATATGCGCAGGGTTAGGGTCAAGGTCACCCTGCTACCTTTACTACCTTACTAGCTGACCATCCCGAGACGGAGAGTCGCGGCTCGCCACGGCTGAGCACCTCGGCCACCGCATGGAAGGAGACGCCCGGCTGCACGGTGAACATGAGCAGTGTGCCCCAGTGGCACGGCACGACGGCGCACGGAGCTGTCGCGGGGCCTGCATGGTCAAACGCAGTGGACTCGGCGGCTCTGGAGGCGGCTCGCTTGAGCAGCCGAGGCGGTGGCTGGGCGCCCAGCGGCCTAACCTCTCCCCCTGGGTGTGTCGAGCCGACTGAAGCGGCAAGGCGCCCCCCCCGAGGAGGCGTAGGCACCAGG
>MDSY01020791.1_pt1 | contig 12013 bp, 6 predicted proteins | sample 811131 | NCBI WGS metagenome assembly MDSY01 (sample SAMN05326643, study PRJNA326480) | marine metagenome | isolation source: seawater | place: Atlantic Ocean: South West | collected 2010
ACCGGCGTCATCGCGGCAAGGTCCCTATAGATCATCAACGTGGTGCACGCAACCTCAGTGACTTTTTCAGAGTCACTCATCGATGTGGTGAGCGGCATCTCAACTTCCGTGCTCGCGAGGTTTTCGAGAGAGGGAAGACGCGCATCGATGGCTCCAGCGCCCTCTGCAGGCAGCTCTGCCAGCACTTGGGGAACAAGGTGAACCACCGAAGACGTCACGGCAGAGTCGCTAATCGACGGCGTGGACGCCACCTCAACTTCTTCTTCCGTGCTCGTGAGGTCTTCAAGAGAGGCGGGGCTTGCGTTGCCGGCTTCGTCGCTGAGATCACCAGTCGAAGCCAGGGATGCTGCATGCTGATCAGCTGGCGCATCCTCGTCGACAAAGTGCACACTCTCGAAGGGCACATGCTCATCTGGTTGATCAGAGAAGTCAATCAATTGATCAGAGAAGTCAATCAACCGGCGCTTGCTGACTCGCAGTGTGATGACGCGCTCGAGGCGTTCCGCTAGTTCCGCTACCACGTCTGGCGCCGCATCGCCACACGGTGTGTCTTCGTGCTTGCCCGCCCCATCAGCATTCCCGCGAATCGACGCCGTCGACATGGTGGTAGTAGCATGCCCTTCACGCGTCAAAGCCTATGGAATGGCAACGACGCAAATAAAGGCAACATGCTATGTTGGGTGACAAGGTAGCGGGGGTCTTCTGCTTCCTGGCGAGCCGCAGTCATACTAGATACTTGAGGCCTACTGAGGTGCCTTTGCAGCCGGAGGCGAGTCGAAGATGTCAACTGACTGCAGCGGAGCCTTCGCGATAACATCACTAGTTCTAGTACTAGAGGCGCGGCGTCGCACACGCCTTGGTACTTGAAACCCGGTTGTATTGTGGCGAGAGCTGAGTTGCAGGAGCGGCAGCTGGGGCACTTGCTCGTCCTCCTTGCTGTCGAAGAGCGCTGACTCGCTGACCTGAGCCGTCATCTCCTGTGTTGAAGGCGGGAACAGAAACCGCTTTTTCAGTTGGGATTCGCATGCATAAAAGGTTTTAAAAGATGCTCCCGCATTGTATGTATGTGAGGCAGTCCATCTTTTTCCATGCGCGTCCTGCCTTGGTCGCTGGCATGCTACATGTTGCCGAAGCCGCTGCAGCTGGTGAGCACTGCGACTCGTCCTAGCCGTAGCGATGCTCTGAGCGGCCTCACGCCATCACTGCTCCCCTCACACCTCGCCGTCATCATGGACGGCAATGCTCGGTGGGCCGAATCCAGAGGGATGCCCCGCGCCCGAGGTCACGCTGCTGGTGTGGAGTCATTGCGGCTGCTCGTCTCGAACTGCCTGTCGGTGAACATACAGACGCTCACCGTCTACGCCTTCTCCATCGAGAACTGGGGGCGTCCGCCCCAAGAAGTCGACGCGCTGCTCGGTCTGATCGAGTCAGTACTCGAGGCCGAAGCTGAGGAGCTCATCTCTCGTGGCGTGCGGTTGCGTTTTATCGGCGAGCTGGACATGTTGCCAGCACGACTCCGGGCACTCACCCAGCGCATCTCGCGCACGCCGCCCAAGGAGCAACGGCTCCTCCTCTGCGTCGCACTGAGCTACGGTGCGAGACGTGAGTTAGCGAGGGCGATGCGCGAGCTTGCTGAGCGTGTAGTGTCAGGGGAGCTGAGCGCTGGGGATCTGGACGAGGAGATGCTGACGCGGCATCTGCACGCCTCGCCTAACGCTGCGCCCACCGATCCCGATCTTCTTATACGCACCGGCGGACGAAGACGGCTCTCGAACTTTCTTCTATACCAGTGCGCCTATAGTGAGATCTCTTGTGTCGAGTGCCTCTGGCCAGATTTTGGATCTGCTGAGCTCGAGGCGGTGTTGCGCGAGTTCGGTGGGGGCGAGCGTACGTTTGGGCTCAGGCCATCTCAGGCGCATGCCGCGCAAGAGGGGCAGTAGAGGTTGACGGAGCTGTAGATCAGATACGGACGAGATCGAGAGCCGCCCGCGCCTCCTGCAATATGGAGTATAATAATAATATAAATATAAGCAATGTGGCGTGCACAGATCGGACTGTTCGTCTCTCAGTCATAGTATAAGTATCAAAACTAAATGTAAATGTGGCGATATTTTACGTATCACCGTACACCGTGACTCCTGCTATTTCGGGCGGTATATTTGTATTTGAATTTTGAATTGAATCTCTCGTTGGGTCGTGGAGCCAGCTGCATTGTCCATTATTGGCATTATGATTATTGTCATTGTGATTGCGAGGTAGGCGTGACTCGTGTTGATGTTGGCTAAACTAATAGTAATGAAAATAATAACGCAACTTGAACTTCAACTTGAATACTTTTACTTATAATATATATATAGATATATATACATGCGAACTAACTAGGTAACTCGTAACTGTAAGTCGGTAATAACTATATGTTTAATCTTAGCATACTTATAATTAGAACTATTACTATACATAGTTTATATATAGGTATCCTTATCCTATACCTCCTACCTACCCAGGATTGAGAATCAGAATATGGTTTTGGTTATGCTTATGGTACCGAGTCGAACCGTCGTACCATATTCTTTTAGATTAAGTTGTAGTTGTACACATGTCGACTCATCATGACAACGAGCATCGTCACGCTCCCATCTCGAGGCGTGTGTAAAGCCTGTATACGTACACGACGCATGGGTCGGCTGCTTCTGAGACGGGGCGGCAGAAGGTGTTCCGGCCACGCCCCTTGCCCATGGTTAGGCAGTGAGGGGCTGGCGATCATTTGTTCCGCTGCGTGTGACGAGTCGTCCACCAGTGATGGGAGACAAAAAAGGGCGCTCCTCCAAATGGGCGGGAGAAGAAGTCGAGGCGGCTGATTGGTAATTACTGATTGGCGCTCGCCTCGTCTACGAAGATCAGGTGAGCGTGAGCTGGTGTGACCAGTCAGGCGGCACAGATGCATACTTCTCTGCCATGGAGAAGCCCTGCTCCTCATACGGCGTCTGGAGTAGTCTGAGCACCGACCTGACCTCCGAGTAGTCGTTGGCCTCTGCGCGTTCAATCGCGCCGGCTGCAATGTGCTGGCGTAGGACGAAGCGAGGGTTGGCGAGGTTCATCCTGCGCACGCGCTCTTCGATGGCCGCTTCCGCCGCCGCCGCCGCCGTCTGCCCCTCATCGGCCGCCTCGACAGCTGCCTGCCGCTCACGAGCGAGCCGCATCCGGTAGTTGTAGAGCCACTTGCGCCATGCCTCCGCGTCGGCGATGCGCTTGTCGCGCGGCGAGGTATTCTGGAGCTTCTCGCGCCGCTCCGCACGCCGCAGCTCGCGGCGCACGACCGCCTCGTTGAGCCCGAACGAGCCGAGCTGCTCGGGCGAGTTCTCCATGATGCCCTTCAGACGGATCAGCGCATCGGGATGAAACGAAGGCCTCAGGTGCGTGAGCAAGATCTCGACGGTTGCGCACTGGGCGAGCATATACTCGCACACGGCGTCAAACTCCTGCGGCGCCTTGTAGCACGCCTCGGGAGTGGGTGCCGCTGGTGGCTCGACGCGCGAGAGGCCGCGGAAGCAGTTGGTGAAGTCAGCGCCAGAGAACTGCATCAACTGGAGCAGTGAGCTCAGCAGCTCCTCGTCACCCTTTTCCTCGAGAACAAAGAGTCCGAGCTTGGCGCGGAAGAGCTCCTTGCGCTCGGCCTCGAAGGTTGGCCAGAAGGCTGCGAGGGCCTCGTTGGCGCTCGCCTCGGCGCTCTCCTCACCGAGCGCCGGACGTAGGCACAGCGCAAACCTCTCGAGGTTCCAAAAGCAGATGGAGGGCTGCGCGGCGTAGCTGTACCTGCCGGCGGCGTCGGATGAGTTGGGCACGTAATCTGGGTCATAGAGATCCATGAAGCCAAAGGGGCCAAAATCGAGCGTCTCGCCGGTGATGGCCATGTTATCAGTGTTGAGCACGCCGTGCACAAAGCCGACCGCCTGCCACTTGGCGACCAGCCTCGCGGTGCGCTCGACGATAGCGCCGAGGAAGGCGGCGGTGCGTGGCGCCATCTTGGTGTGCGCCGCCGCAATCTCGGGGTAGTGGCGCGCGATGGCGTACTCGAGTAACGGCAGGAGTACCTCATCCTCGAGCCCTGCCGAGGGCCCCTCGGTCTGCCCCCCCCCAGGTTGCCCCCCCCCAGGTTGCCCCCCCCCAGGTTGCCCCCCCCCAGCCTGGCCCCCCTCCGGTGCATCCGGCTCTCTCCAGCAGAGCTCAAAGGATCCAAACCTGAGGAAGCCCTCGGCAAGTCGACACACTACCGCGCATCGCTCCATCCGGCTCTCCCCATTGTACAGCGCGTCCCGCATCACGCGAGAGTCGGAGGAGACGAGCGCCGCTGCGCGCGTCGTCGGCACGCCCAGATGGTGCATTGCCTCCGAGGCGAGAAACTCGCGGATGGATGATCGGAGGACCTTGCGGCCGTCGGCCATGCGGGAGAAGGGGGTGAGCCCCGAACCCTTCAGCTGCATCTCCCAACGCGAGCCGCCACCGTTCACAATCTCGCCGAGAGAGATTGCGGCGCCATCGCCTAGCTGGCCGGCAAACGAGCCAAACTGGTGGCCGCAGTAGCATGCGGCAGTGGGTTGGGCGCCGGACGGGAGCTCGTTACCGCTCATAAACCTCGCCATCACCGCACCCTCCGCCTTGGTCGCCTCGCTCAGACCCTCCCCGTCAAAGTTGGTCTCCAAGTCGAGTAGTGCCAGAGCAGAATCCGATGCTGCCACCAGAGATGGGTTCTTGAGCGGTTGGGGCGTGACGCGGACAAGGTGTGCGCCGCGGACGGTGCGCACGGCACCGTCCTCCACCGGGTCCACCACCAGCGTGCGCATCGCGCTGTTGTCGAACGGGAGCGAGGCGATCGCAGACTCGAGCTCGTGGTCGGCGGCAGCCATCGTGAGCCGCAAGGCGCAGCGGCTTGGGAGCGTGCGGCAGAAGGCGGCGTCGAGGCGGTAGGCCCTCGCCGCTGCGATCAGTAGCACTATTGGCAAGCCGCGCATGCGCACGAGCGCCCGCCCCATCGGAGCCTCGCGCAGCCACTCCGCACAGAAAGGTGCAGAAGCTTAAATCCCGTGGAATCACCGATTACGCTTTACGGGGGGGTCTCTTGGTTTATTGGAGGAGCAATACAGCTTTTTTGGGCCCGCGAGTCCGTCGCCAGGCGTCGCGCCGAGGGAGCGATGGGCCTCGGGTACTCGACCGAGTCGGATGGCACCATGGACGACATTGTCGGCAAGGAGTACGGCTTCCGCGTCCACCGTGTCGAGCCCAACTCGCCGGGCCAAAAGGCAGGCCTGCAGTCGATCCTCGATTACATCGTGGTGGTGAACGGCGTGCGGCTGGACACGGACGACGGCGTCTTCATCAAGATGATCCAGGAGAACAAGGGCAAGGAGCTCCGCCTCGTCGTCTTCAACACCCACACGCTCCGCACGAGAGAAACGATCCTCACCCCGAGCGACACGTGGGGTGGCACTGGCCTGCTGGGGATCACGATCCGCTTCGACGTGACGCAGGCAGTGGAGAAGCACACGCTGCACGTGCTCAACGTCTACCCGCAGAGCCCCGCCTCCGCCGCCGGACTCGACGCCTACAACGACTACATTCTCGGCGTGGGCGATCTCCTCTTCAATGGCCCCGACGAGTTCGGCGAGATTGTGCAGTGCAATTGCAACCGACCGGTGCGGCTGTACGTGTTCAACGCGCGCTCGGAGGATGTGCGCGAGATCATGATCACCCCCGACAGGTCGTGGGGCGGCGATGGCTGCCTCGGCTGCGGAGTGGGCTCGGGGTACCTACACTCGCTCCCTAGAAGGAGAGATCTCATCTCGACTCGGCGGGAGGAGCGTGTGGCGCCAACGGAGCGAACTGAGGCGGGGGCACAGGCTGAGGCGCAGGCTGGGGCGCAGGCTGGGGCGCTCACTGAGGCGCCGACTGGGGCGCTCGATGAGGGCGAGACACTGCAGCTCAGCGGCGGCGATGCAGCACCCCTCGCGGGCGTACCGGAGGGGGCCTTTGACCCGCCTGCGGACGCGGCAGGGGGCGGCGGCGTCGGGGAGCATCCGGCCGATGCCCCCGCCATTGTCATCATGAGCAATGCCGAGCCCACCAAAGCTCAGGAGGTGCCGCCCGTTGCCTGACAGGTCCAGTCCCGCCTGATCGGTCTCGTATTGTCGTCGGAGTAGACAAGGTCAAGGTCAAGGTATCACGTCGTATATGCTATATCTATATATTCTCATCATGATCATACGGATACGTCTAGATCGTAGATGTATACTTATATATAGGTACGTTTGCATTCAGTACCCAGCAACCTGAGGCGTTCGACATCTTTAATTGCATACAATCAATCGGAGCTCTCCATCTCTAAAAAGTCTGCCCACATCTCGCCAAACTGGCGCGCATTGAGCTTAGGTCCGAGGCCGAGGGCCTTGCGTTGGTCCTCACTGCACGCGAGCATGGATGCCATCACGGAGAGCACCCCCTCGTCATAGGCGATCGCCGAATCTTGGCCTGCATAGCGCACGAGCAGTTCTGCGAGCATCTGTCTGTCGACTCCCTTCTCGTTGGCAGCGGCGGCGGCCTCGGCAGCCGTAGCCTGTGCTGGCAGCTGCATCTCGAGACGCGCCTTGAGCTGAGTCAGCTGCTCCTCCTTGGCCCAATGCGACGCCGCAAGCTCCACCAGCTTGCCCTCCGCACTCCCCCGCGCCGCCAATGCCTCGCCGCAGTCCGACTCACTCCGTGAGAGCTCCGAGGCGAGCAGCTCTCCACAGATACGGAGCGGCGCTTCTTCCCTAAGCGGCTCGTCTGGATGGTGCGCCTCTCCGAGGAGTGCTTGCAGTCGCGCCGCCGCCGCGGTCTGCTGCGCGAGCGCGCCCTCGGCGGCGAGCGCGCGCTCCTCGGCGCGAGCGGCGCTCGCCTCCGCCTCCACACGCTGTGCCTCGTTGGCGCTCGTGGATGCTTCGTCAGCCATCACGGAGGTGCGAAGGGCGCTCAGCTGCGCTCGGCTCTTGGTGAGCGCCGCTTCCATCTCGTCGCGCTCGGCCGCGGCACCGCGGTGGCGCGCGAGCTCTTCAGTGGCGGCAGCCTGGGCCTCTGTTGCTTCACGGAGCTCCGCTTCCATCTGCGCCATCCGGCGCTGCTGCTCATCCGCGCGCTCCTCGGCCTGTTTGACTCTCTCAGCGGCGTCTCGCGTCGCGCTCAGCAGCCCCTCGCTCGCGGCAGAGACACCCTGTGCCGCCACGCCCCGTAGAGCCTCCCTCTCCTCCTCAGCGGTCGCGAGGCGTGCCTCCGTGCTCTTGAGCGACTCCTTGGTGCATAGCACCGCCTCCTCCGCCGTGGCTAGAGCGAGCCGGGTGCTCTCGAGCTCAACGTGCGCCTTGGTCAGCTCGGCGTGGGCCCTTGAGAGCTCACCACCCGTCTCCACGCTCTCGCCTCTCTCCTCCGCCTCCGCCGCTCTCGCCGCCGCCGCCGTCGTCTCCGCACGCGCCGCCGCCGCAGCCGCAGCCGCCGCAGCCGCCGCTGCCTCCGCCTCCGCCGCCCGCAGTCCCGCGGTAGCCACCTCCTCCGCAGCTCTCTCGCGCACACTGAGCATCTGCGCGGCGGCCTCAGCTGCGGCCGCCTCTGCTTGGCTCACCTTACGCGCCGCATCTGCCTCGGTGGCGGCAGCGGCCGCTTCCGCCGCCTGCGCCCTCTCAATCGCCTCCGCCTGCCCTTCGAGCGCCTCACGCTCGGAGGCCTGCGCGAGCCGCGTCGCCGCCACCTCGGCCTGTTCGGCTGCCGCCACGAGACCGGCCGACCTCTCGTGGGCGTCGACCGCGCGCGCCTCCGCGGCTTCCGTACGCGCCTCCGCGGCTTCTGCACGCGCCTCCGCATCGCGAATCGCTCCCGCTGAGCCCGCTGACGCTGCTGCCAACGCCTCGTGCGCTCTCGCATCCGACTCTGCAAGTTCTGCAAGTCTCGACTCCAGCAGCGCCACTTTGGTCTCGAGCGCAGCGTTGGTCTCGAGCGCAGCATTGGTCTGCGCTTCCTCCTCGGCCGCCACGGCCGCCGCTTCCTCCGAGGCTACTCCCACCAAGGTCGCTCCCTTCAATGCTTCCTCCAAGGCAGTCACCTTGCCCTGCGCCTCCAGGAGAGCCGACTCGAGCTCAGCTTCTCTCTCCTCCGCCTCTGCAGCACGCTGCGCCGCCGCTGCCGCCCGCTGCCCCTCTGCGCGCACGGCGGCGGCAGCGGCACCTGCCGCCTTGGCACCCACCGCGTTCATCTCGGCTTCGGCCTCGGCCGCCTCCGCCCTCGCCACAGCATCAGCCAACGCATGCTCTGCCTGCTGCCGCGCCTGCTCAGCCTCTTGCCGCGCCTGCTCAGCCTGCTGCTGCGCCTGCTCAGCCTGCTGCTGCGCCTGCTCCGCGCATGCCAGCGCCTCCTCACTCGCTGCCGAGTCGGCAGCAGCCGCGCGCTTCTCGTTCCATGTGGCGAGCCATCTCTCACCCGCCGCTTCTAGAGCTGCCTCCGCCGCCGCCGCCGCCGCCGCCATCTCGCTGTCGACCGATGGCACGCCGCCCACCCCTCCAGCGTCCCCTCCAGCGTCCCCTCCAGCGTCCCCTCCAGCGCCCCCTCCAGCGTCCCCTCCAGCGTCCCCACCTGTTCCCACCGGCCGCGCACCCTCCTCCCTGGCGCGCTGCTCCTCGACCCGTCGCGCAATTGTGACCTCCATCTCTTCAGCGAGATTGGCGCGTATCTCCTCGGCGAGATCGGCGCGTAGCGCCACCCGCAGCTCCGCCTCCATCTCAGCGCGTGCCAAGACACGCACCTCAGCCTCGGCCTCGGCCGTCGCCTCGGCCCTTGCCGCTGCGACCGCCGCGGCGACCGCCTGGTGCTCTCGAAGCCGGGCGTCGGCACGCTCGGCGTCTGCGGCTTCCCGCACGGCCTTGAAGGCGGCGCGCTCCTCACGCAAGGAGCCCTGGTCCGCCTGCCACGCCTCGCTCAGATCCGAGACTTCCGTCTCGAGATCCGACTTGCGCTGCTCGGCCGCGGCGAGCTGTGTGGCCATCTCTTCGTACCGCTGCTCCCACCCCTCGGCGGCGGCGGTGGCGAGTGCAGCCTTCTCTGCGGCCTTCTCTGCTGCGGCGGCGCCCTGTTCACGCGCCGCGCCCTCCGAGGCCGCTCTGAGCTGCGCGAGCTCATCCCGCAGTGCTGCGGCTTCCGCCTGCGCCGCTCGCGACTCCTTGCGCATCATCTCGACCTCCTCCATGTCGGTCAGCCGTTGCGCGGTCGCCTCGGCAAGATCAACCTCGTTTGAAAGGAGGGACTGCTCGAGTTGCTCCTCCCGCCGCTGCACATCCTTGAGCCGGATCTGCACCTCGGCCTGAAGGCGCGCGGTCGACGCCTCCTCATCCTCGAGCAGCGCCACACGCTCAGCGAGCAGCGACTGGACGCGCGCCGCAACCTCGGCCTCGTTCAAGCCCCCCCCGAGGGTGCCGGGAGTCTTGGGATTGGTGGTAGGAGCTCTCGGCGTGCGTGGTGGGCTCAGAGGTACATCCTCGAAACACACGCTCGCGCCGGCGGTCGGCGGGAGACCGCCCCCAGCAGTGCCGTTGCCGCCGGCAGTGCCGTGGCCGCCAGCAGCGCCGTGGCCGCCAGCAGCGCCGTGGCCGCCGTTGCTATGCGCGCAGCTCAAGGGGAGCCTATCCTCCGAGCGAGAGCGTTCGTCGGAGAGTAGGCGCGCCTGGAGATCGGCGAGCTGCTTGCGCAGCGCCTCCACCTCGTCCTTTGGCGCGCTCTCCAAGCTGGCCATCGGCTGCCCGTTGTCGACATCACCGTCGTACTCGTCTGTCGCCTGCTCGAGCGCGGCCGAGAGGCTCTCGCGCGCCATGGCGGTGGTCGCGCCGGCGAGTTTGGAGGCGCGGTCGGAGACAGAAGACGCCACGGACGAGGCCGCGCCCACCGCCTTCGACAGCCCACCCAGCAGGCTGCCCCTGCTCGGGGTGCCTGCGAAGTAGCTCGCCATCTGCCCGAAAAGGAATCAGCTTTCGAACTTGGTTCGTGAAATAAAAGAGGTCAAACTTGTTCGTGGACGCAAAATTTGGCGAATGGATGATGGCAAAAGCTGTACGCGGCGCAGCTGGGACGCGCCCTCAGCGTGGCCAGTGCAGAGGCGCCGCCAAGGCGAGAAAAAGAGCGCAGTGAACGAGTCCGTGCATGCTGCCGCGTGCCGTGCGACTGCGCCCCTCGCCCTGCCCTCGGAGCTCCTGAGGCCGCTCGAGCAAGTGCCGCTTGCACACTGTCTCCAGCGGCGACGTGGGCTGCCACGACTCGGCGCAGCGCTGCAGGAGGGTGTGCCTACCGAATCAGAGTCCAGAACGCCATCTAAGACCACCGGCGTGCAGCCCTTGCGCGTCTGCTACCTTGGCGGTAGCGTGACCGAACAGAAGGCAGGCTGGCGGCCCCGCGTGACCAGCTGGCTCCAATCTCGCCTGAGCACAAATGGGCGGCGGCGCGCCGTGTCCGAGATCCCCGCCTTCTGTGGGAACGCCGGCTCTAAGCTCCTCTCCTTCATGGTGCGCGACTGGGTCGTCGCGCACCGCCCAGACCTCGTCTTCATCGAGCTCGCGATCAACGATGGGGACACGCTCTTGGAGACCGACGACGAGGAATCGGTGGGCGCAGCGCTTGAAGGGATTGTGCGCGAGCTGCGCAGGGTACTGCCTGCATGTGAGCTCTGCCTCCTCACCATGTTCCTGCGCGACGACCTCCCATTGCAACGGCGCACGGGCTCGAAGGCTTGGTCGGACAATGAAGACAGCGCCGCTGCGGACACCTACCATATCCGAGCCCCAGCGGTACACAGCCGCGTCGCGGGGCGGTATGGCGTGCCCTCGATCAATCTGGTGCCTCTCATGGCGACCCTTTCTTCCCAAGCTCGCGATCTCGTCTTTAGAGATGATTGCCACCATCACAATCTCGGCGCCGAGATCACGGCGGCCGTTATCTGCGCCGCGCTCGACCGCCTTGCCAGCGCTGAGAGCGCACAAGAAGCGGTTGCGACTCGAGTCGTGGAGCGATCCCTGGCCACGTCGCTCAGCACGCCCAAGCCGCTCAGCCTACCCGAGCCGCTCCATCCGTCGGTCTGGCCCCCCGGACGTGCAGAGCGGGTGACGCCCCAGCAGCTCTCCTTCTTTTCCCTTCCGCCATCCGAGGCACGCGGAGCGGACATGAAGAGCGTGCAGCGGAGGCTCCTGGAGCGTCACACGCAGCTTGACCTCGACCCACTCCAACCCACGCAGCGCGCCGCCTGGTGGCTACTCTACCCCGGAGATTACGCCGAGGTGCAATTCGACGGCAGCCGGTTGGGCGTGCTCACACTCGTTGGCCCTGATGCGGCCATCGTGAGCTACTCAGTCGATGGCGGCGCATGGACAGGGAGAGTGTGCCTGCTCGATCACTGGGCATATTACTGGAGACTCGCAGTCGTGATGCTCGTCCAAGGGCTCCCCGCGGGACGACACGTTGCGAGGGTTCGCGTCGAGGCGCAACGGCCGGACGCCGCCGTTTTGAAGAAGCCACCCTCGGGAGAGCATTGGGATCGTTGTCAGCAAGAAGGGCGGGATCACAAGCTCTGGCTCATGCACTGGCTCGTCAGTGATGCATGACGATAAAGATGCCCAATTACGTGGAACTCAGCACCGGGTGGTCTCTTATTAGTGTGACATGAATATGTATATATCGAGTACAGGATTATCAATTTTGAATTTACACGGAGAGCAGTAGACTTTACCTGATCATTTTTTGTCTGTGACCCCCTGTGACGTGCTTTTGGCATGTTTAAAGCGCCCTCCTCGCAACGACCAGCGGATGTTCGTTTCCGGTGTCGTCAGGGCTCTACACTCACTCTCTCCCATCTCCATTAGCAGCGTCCCCACTTCACCCAATCGGAGCGAGCCCTTTGCAAAGGAGCGTGCGGAGTATCGATTAATTAACCCAATCGGAGCGAGCCCTTTGCAAAGGA
>MDSY01071421.1_pt1 | contig 12013 bp, 3 predicted proteins | sample 811131 | NCBI WGS metagenome assembly MDSY01 (sample SAMN05326643, study PRJNA326480) | marine metagenome | isolation source: seawater | place: Atlantic Ocean: South West | collected 2010
CAAACCATAGGTAAAATTATGGACTCAAATGAGGATATTATTTTTTCACGTATCCCAGTATTTCATGAGAATATTGATAATATTATTGGGATGGTCTATAAAGATACAGTTTTAGAAACTATGGCAGATGATTATTTTGAAAAAACAATGGCTGAATTAGTTGAGCCTGTCGAAATAGTATATGAAAAAGAGTCTGTAGAATCAGTGTTAAATAAATTTATAAAAAATCGCTCACACATGTTTATAGTTAAAGATGAATTTGGCGGTACTACTGGTATTGTTACTCTAGAAGATTGTATTGAAACTCTACTTGGTGTAGAAATAATGGACGAGTCTGATGAGGTGGCGGATATGAGAAAACTTGCAAAAGATCAACAACGTCAAAAAAGGCGCACAGAGAAAAATGGAAATTCATAATCTAAATAGAAAATTTGAGTACAAATGAAAATAAGTAATCTCAAATCATTAATAATCCTATTAGGATTTACAGTATCCCTGATCTTTGGTCAGCCATTTAGAAATGTTAAGCCAGAATCTGTTGGCCTATCATCAAATAGACTTAAAAGACTCACTGATGAATTAGATGCTTATGTTGCTGATCAAAAATTACCGGGAGGGGTTGCACTAGTTCTGCGTAAAGGGAAATCAGCTTATTTTTATTCATTTGGCTATAGAGATAAAGAATTGATGGATCCAATGGAAAAAGATGACATTTTTAGGATTGCATCACAGACAAAATCAATAATCAGTGTCGGTATAATGATTTTGCAAGAAAAAGGTTTATTGCTTATTCAAGACCCAGTTAGTAAATATATTGCAGAATTCGAAAATACCAAGGTTGCTGAATCAGATGGGGATGGTTCTTATGAAATTGTTAAGGCAAAAAGGGGTATTACTATACGAGATTTATTAACCCATACCGCAGGTGTAGGTTGGGGATTTGGCCCAGCAAAGGATCTTTGGGAAAGAGAAGAAATTATGGGTTGGTATTTTGCCCATAGGGATGAAACAATTCTGACAACTGTAAAACGATTGGCTAAACTTCCAATGGATTCACATCCTGGGGAAAAATTCGTATATGGATTAAGCACTGATATATTAGGCGCTGTGATTGAAGTAGTTTCAGGACAATCTTTAGACCAATTTCTTAAAAATGAAATTTTTGATCCCTTACAGATGAATGATACCCATTTTTATTTACCCTTATCAAAGATAGACAGATTAACTAAGGTATACTCATCAACTGATAGCAATATAAAACTTGCAGCCAATCCTGGCAAAAGAGAGGGTGTAGGTATGATTGGTCAAGGGCATTATGTCAATGGCCCAAGGATGAGCTTTTCGGGAGGCGCTGGACTTTTATCTACTGCTGAAGACTACGCTGTCTTCCTTCAAATGATGCTTAATAAAGGTCAATTTGGAAAAAAAAGAATTCTTTCGAGAAAATCTGTAGAATTGATGGTAACTAACCACATTGCAGATATTCCTTTTTGGTGGGAAGGAATAAGATTCGGTCTAGGCTTTGCTACAGTAGAAGAATTAGGTGGTAGGGGAATGTTGGGATCAGTAGGTGAATTTTCATGGGGCGGCGCTTATCATTCAACTTATTGGGTAGATCCAAATGAAGACATGGTTGTGGTATATTTTACGCAATTGCTCCCAGCGATCAATATAGATGATCACAGTAAACTTCGAACTCTGATTTATCAATCTATTATTGATTAGTATCCACAATTGATATTTGCTTATGGAATCGAAATTATACTCATATCTATCTGATCTTGTTGCAATTAATTCTGTAAATCCTGACCTTTCAAAAGACGGTCAAGGTGAGCGAGAAATATCTCAATATATCAGTTCGCATTTTAATAAACTTGGGATTGAGTCTAATATTGATACCATTATCAATGACCGATGCAATACTACCGCGTTATTAACTGGTGAAAACTCTAGTCAGATTTTGTTAATGAACGGACACATTGATACGGTTGGTATTGAGGGAATGGACCACCCTTTTTCTTTAAGAAAAGATGGAGATCGCTTATATGGAAGAGGTACTTACGACATGCTGGCTGGTTGCGCTATTCAAATGTGCTTAGCGGAATATTTTTCTGATAAATATTGTCCTATATCACTAGCGTTTACTTTTGTTTGTGATGAAGAAAACAAAAGTATTGGCATGGAGCATTTAGTTAGTAATTTTTTACCTTCCCTTCAATCCAAGCCATTTTTGGGTATATTCATGGAACCCACTGAAGGAAAGATCGGTATTTGCCATAAGGGATATAGCTGGTATAAGCTACAAATAAAAGGATTAGCTGCTCATGGAAGTCGACCAGAACAAGGAGTAAATGCTATCTTCCCTTTGCAATATGCACTAGCTGAACTTGCTAGTATTAATAAAAAGTTATCTCAAGAAGACCCACACCCATATCTTGGTAATGCAACGCTTCATCCTGGGAAGATTAATGGTGGCACCGCTCAAAGTGTTATTGCCGCTGAAGCGACGCTCCATTGGGAGCGCAGAACCCTTCCTGGCGAAGATCAAGGGAAAATAGATCAAGAAATAAAACAGGTAGTGGAAGCCGTAGAAAGCGCACCTGGAGATCATCAAGTCACTGCAAAAGAAATTTTCAAGCGCCCCCCTAATCAATCTGATGAAGATAATTATATTAAAATGCTAAAAGAACTGGTAGATGATAAAGGCTATAGTGGCATGTCATATTGGGCTGATTCTGCCTTAGCAGCGGAAGCAGGGATTCCTTCGATCCTCTATGGACCTGCTGGTCATGGTGCGCATGCAATTGATGAATGGGTAAGTGAGTCCAGTATGAATAGTTGCTATCAATCTTTAAAGAATTTTATTTCAGGATTAAAATAATAATTAAATATTTTTTTTCAGTAATCCTATTACCTCGTTTCCTTTACTAATATTTCCCTCATAAATTATAGCGCTATGAAAAGCTTTAAACTAATCTTTCTTGCGGTTCTATTTCTCTTTCTTTTGGGGGGACAAAATCAGGTAAAATATTTTTTATCTGAACTTGATTTTTTAGCTAATCGTAATGTTCCTAAATCTGAAGTTGTTCGAAAATCCCATATTCGTGCCGAATACGATGCTCTGGATAGATTGGTTCGCAAATCCTTTATTGATCGTACAGGTAAACCTATTGGCATAGAAGAATATTCGTATCTTGATACAAATACCGTTGCACGTCAAAAAGATCTAATCAATACTGATGGTGAATTATTTCACCAGACTATTTTTGGAAGAGAACCCCAGTCTGTTTCATACATAGAATGGGTTTTTGGTGTTGACTCCGTAAAAAAATGGGATGATAGATTTACCACAACAAATTTAAATGATGACATCAAACCTAAGGATCATCGTTTTTTTGATGTGGACGCATTTGAATATGGAGGAAAAGAATTTGACTATGACTCTCTTGGTCGCGTAGTTAGAGATGAGTGGTTTAGGCGTCCTGATGGAAAATCAATGCATAAGTTTTTATTTAAATATTATGATGATTTAGAAATAACCCACATGTTTGAATACGATTCAAATGGTGTGTTAATTATGGATGTAAAATTGAGCCCTGATGGCACAGAAGCCGTTTTTTGGTTTACAGGACCCCCAGATTCAACCTTTGTTAATTCTAGTGAAGTATCCTATAATTTAGATGGCGATCTTAAGTGGGGTGAAATTAAATGGACAATTCCAGGTAGCGTTGATAGCGTAGGTACTAATTTGCGTGAACTTAAACGCGGTGATCATAAAATGTCACTTACCAATGAAGAGGCTCTTTTAGATAGTTTCATTTATGATGTTCATTTTGATGGCGAAGGCGTAAAGGGCTATATGGCGACGAAGCGAAAGATTTCCAGTTTAATCTATGATATTAGCCCTCCGCTTATGACTTTAGAAATGGACAAATATATGAAAGAGGTTGCTTTATCCTTTACAGCCTCTGAACCGCTTGATTCAGGATTTATTTTATGGGTACCTGATTCAAATTTTATAGATACACCCACAGATACCATATTACTTACCACAAATGAATTAGAAATAGAAGGTCGCTTTACCCCAGTCAATCAAACTGGTCTGGTTGATGGCGTAATGTATAATCCTGAAGTATACGGATACGATCGTGCTGGAAATTTGTCATTCCCCGGCGTTTATGAAGGCGTCATTTATGATATTACGCCTCCAATTTTATCCTTTATTAGCCCTGATCCTGGTGCTTGGATTAATCATCAGAGAATGGAAATGAATACAAATGAACCTATTCAGCAATGGTCAGTTCAATTGAAATGGCAAGGTGATTTACTCGATAAAAATTCACCTTATTATCATGAATTTTCTGATACTATTCAGACCGCTGATAGTCAAAACTTGATGGATTATTTTCAATTACAGGATGGAACTATGTACTCATTTGAAATAATAGGCACTGATCTTGCGGGCAATATTTCCGATACCGTCAAATTAGATTCCATTCATTATGATATTACGCCTCCGGTAATTACCATGATCTACCCATTTGACAATGAAGCGATAAATAGCCCAGCTATCAGTTATGCAATTAGTGAACAACTGTCGTTTGGTGAAATATTGTGGACTCAAACTGACGGCATGATAGATACGCTTTCACCGCACATTGTTCAGATGATTGAAAATGAACTTGGACCTGACGAAAAAATTAAAATTAATATGATTAATGAACCTGTTTTAATGGATGGTTCTACCTATAGCATTACTGCTAATGGCATAGATTTGGCTCGCAATGAAAGCAAATCTGTAACAGTTTCAAATATACTTTATGATATTACCCCTCCAAGCTTTACAGATGTAGGTCCATATTCAGGTAATGCTTTAAATCATCAAAAAATATCATACACTGTTTCTGAAAACCTGTTTCAAGGTGAGGTAATATGGATACAAACCGGTGGAATTGATGATCCAGATGCACCACATAATGTCAAAATGAATGGGGAAGAGTTATTGTATGGTCAACATAATGATATTTCATTGAACAATATGCCACGCCTTCAGGATGGTGGTATTTATACAATCCTATTTACTGGATCTGACCGTGCAGGCAATATTGCAGATACAATTAGCATTAAAGACATCCTATATGATTTTACAAATCCACAAATTACCGTTAACTATCCAACCTCAAGATTAATTACTAATACCACAGAAATCTCATACAATCTATCCGAAGATATTTATAAAGGGGAATTTGTTTGGACGCGAACTGGTGGACTTGAAGATACACTGGCTCCTTATACAGCAGAATTAATAAATGATGAGATGAAAAAAGGAGCTTATAGCCAAATTCAATTAACCAATATTCCTGAGTTTGTTGAAAATGCAATATATACGCTTACAATCAATGGAATAGATCGCGCAGGTAATAAGGCATTAGAAACTATCATCCTTGGAGTTGAATACGATTTTACACCACCACAATTAACGTGGAATTCACCTATGAGTGGAGATGCGGTTAATCATAAAAAAATCAGCTTCTCTAATAGTGAATTATTGAAATCAGGCATTGTTACCTGGACATGGCTGTCAGGGGTAAGAGATATAGATAGCGTTCATACTATGCAGCTTTACGATCAAGAATTAAACGCAGGTTCTTTTGGTCCATCTTCTATAGTAAACGCCCCTCCATTAGTAGATGGGGGTATTTACGCCATCAGCTATTCTGCCTTTGATCCTGCAGGTAATGAATCCAATTTGATTAAAATTGAGGATATACTTTACGATATAACCCAACCTCAGATTATTCTATCGTATCCATTAGCTAGGTCTATATCAAAAACGAGCGCCGTTACGTATTCTTTATCTGAAACCCTATACGAGGGAGAGTTTAAGTGGATGTGGCTTGGTGGGGTCAATGATCCATTTGCGCCATATACGGCTATTTTAACTGAAGAAGAAAGGCAGGTAGGAAATCACATAGAAATTGAACTTTCTAACAACCCTACCGTGGTTGAAAATGCACTTTATACGATGTCGCTATCTGGTCGTGATCGTGCAGGAAATAAAGCTAAAAAAGCTTATGTTCCAGGCTTGCAATATGATTTTACTCCTCCTGAATTATCAATTATCAATCCCGATACTGGTTCCGCGATAAATTACAAAGAAGTCCATTTTTCAAATAGCGAACTATTACAATCGGCTCAAATGATTTGGGAGAGGACCGGAGGGAATGATGACCCGTTGTCTCCACATATTTCTGAGCTTGAAAATGATGAGCTTTTAGGAAAAGAGATAGGACCAATAACCTTATACAATCAACCTCAATTAAATGATGGTTCCGAATATACATTGCTTTTTGTAGGATTGGATCCAGCAGGAAATATAAGCGACACAATCAAAGTAGTAAATATATTATATGATATTACAGCTCCATTAATAACGATTACCTATCCACAGTCCGATATTTATTCTGCTGAATCCAAAATGTTATTTAATACCAATGAAGATTTATATGATTTTCAAATAAATTGGGATGGTTTATCAAATAATGGCAGTTCAGATAACATCCAATATATACCTGCTTCAGAATTAAGTTCTGGTGATTATAACTCTGATAACCTTTATGTACCTGAATTAAAAGATGCAACGACGTATACTATTTCAATTAATGGCCAGGATAGGGCTACTAATAGAGCCGTAGAGGCTAAAATAAATGATATTCGAGTTGACTTAACTCCACCAGAGTTTTCGAATCTTTTACCACCTTCTGGTTCTTTTATTAATTTAGCAAATATCGGATGGTATTTATCGGAGGACATTGATAGCGGTACCGTTTATTTTCAGCGCGCTGGATCTGAGGGAAGGTTAGAGTCTGTTTTAATTGGTGAAGAATTAAGAGGTGGTCAGAAAACACCTGAACCGCTTTCAAATTATGTAGCTTTGAGAGATGGTGAGGTATATACAATATCCATTATTGGTATAGATTTTGCATCTAATATTTCAGAAGAGTTGTCTGTTACGGATATAACCTACGATACTTCACCTCCAATAATTTCTATGCTTTCTCCTAAGTCTGGCAGCTTTGTTAATTCAAATCATATAACATTTTCTGTTAATGAGCCCATGACGCAAGCAAAAATGATATGGGTAGGAGAAGGATTAGATCCATTAGAATTTTCTTTACGTGAGGCAGACATATCTGAAGGACAGCACACGTTAAAAGATTACGGTGTTACTCCTCAAGAAAAGATATACTACTCCATATACATTGAAGGGACTGATCGAGCAACAAATACATCAACATCCGACACATTGACAAATGTTACATTTGATATTACCCCTCCCGAGTTTTCAATTAATCAACCAATAGATAATTCGCCGGTCAATTCTACGCAATTAACACTTTTTATTAGTGAACCCTTGAGTACTGGAAATATAACTTGGACATCAACAGTTGGCGTAGATACCAATTCTCCCCATGTTCGTTCTTTCTCAGAATCTGAGAGAATTGAGGGCGAAAAAAAGGATTTCATATTTGCCGATGTACCGCCTTTGGTAGATGGCGTTTCCTATAGAATCACAATATCTGGTACAGATCTGGCTGGAAATAAAGGTATAGATGTATCCATTGAAAATATACTTTATGATATAACACCTCCAGAGTTTATTGATACAGCACCACCGAATAATTCTTTCATCAGAGAAGCATTTATTAACTACACGCTAACTGAAGATCTAGTAGATGGAAAAATATATTTTGAAAACGTTGGTGGATCATCTGATCCAAAAACAACACACATGATTACTTTAGCGGGTGGTAAGAAAAATAAAGGAGTTCAGGGTGGTAACTTACCTAAGTCCTTTATTCGTTTAGTAAATGGATCTATTTATAACATTCGATTTGAAGGTGTAGATGCAGCTGGAAATAAGGCCCCAGAAGTTCTAATAGAGAATATTGTGTTTGATAATGAAAAACCCGTATTAAAAATCATAAAACCAGATGACAACTCATTCATAAATAGTCGCGACATATCATTTTCAATTAGCGAAGATTTGGATAACTCAACATTACTGTTAACGAGTATTGCTGGCACAAATGATCCAAATTCTCCTCATCAAGTTGTATTAAGCGAAGATAAGAGAAAAATTGGAACTCTTGAAAATGAAGTGTTTAATGAATTTAACTGGGTTGACGGAACAACGTATAAACTAGAAATAGATGGAATAGATTTTGCGGGCAATGAAGCCGAAAAAACTATAAAGCAAAATATTACCTACGACATCACTAACCCTATAGTTAGTATTGTTAACTTAAATAATAATATATATATAAATAAGGATATATTAAGTTATACTTTAAGTGAACCATTAGCAAAAGCAATCTTATTGATCACTCAAACTGGTGGGATTGAGGATACTTATTCTCCTCAACGTATAGAATTAATTGGCAAAGAACTCAGTAAGGGTAGTTTCGAAGATTCAAACTTTCGAAATAAATTAAAGCTCAATAATGGATCTATATATACATTTGAATTAAGTGGAGAGGATTATGCATCTAATGTATCTAACACCGCATTGATCGAAAATATAAATTTTGATAATCAGCCACCCGAAATTTCAATTAGCAGACCCATAGATGCAGAGCAAATTAAATCTACAGTTATTTCCTATATGTCAAGCGAGAACCTTGAATCTGCTGTTGCCATTTTTACTCAAACAAGCGGTACTGTTGATGTAAACTCCCCACACAGAGTTGATTTAAATCAAAAAGAATTAAAAAAAGGCGTTCATAGTGATTATGATTTAGGTATTACATCTCAATTGGCTGATGGTGGTAGATATAATGTTACGATTGAAGCCTTTGATCGATCTGGAAACGCTGCAATAGTTCAATCAATTAATGATGTATTTTTTGATTTACTACCACCGGTTATTACTATAGATAGCCCAACTAAGGGTTCAAGATTTAATTCCCCAATAATTACTTATTCATCGAATGAAGAGATGGGTAAAGGAAAAATTACATTTACTAGAACTGGGGGTTCGCAAGACCCTCAAAGTCCTCATATAATTAATCTTAATGGCGGAAGGCTCTCACAGGGTGCTCACTATGATGAATCGTTTGATGATGATATAGCATTAAAAGATGGCTCTGTGTATACTATCACATTTGGCGCACAAGATATGGCTGGCAATATTGCTACTGATATAAGTGTTCAAAATATTATTTTTGACTCCGCCTCACCAGAAATAACCATTCTGAGCCCTCAACCGTCAATTTTTACTAATAATCTTATTGTGAATTATTCATTAAATGAGGATTTGAAGAGTGGAAAAATACGTATTGAAAGAACTGGTGGGCCAAATGACTCATCTAGTCCCTATGAGTTAGATTTATTAGAGGATCAGTTAAAAAAGAACGCCACTATAGATTTTAATATATCCGAACAAATCAATCTAGTTAGCAATGCAGTCTATAAAATAACTGTTGAAGGTGTTGATATTGCTGGAAACGAAGGAATTTCTAATCCAATTGAAGATATAACTTTTGATGATATTCCTCCAGATATTTCAATCATTTCTCCTGCGGTAGATTCGTTTATTAACACTGCATCTCTAGGTTTGCGCACGAATGAGGCTCTAGAAACAGCTTTAGTTGATTGGGTATGGGATGAAGGCGAGGTTGATGCAATCAAGGAGCATACTTCAAAGCTTGTTGGTGGGTCATTACAAGAAGGGGAATATCCTCAGGTAGAATTTGACCCGCCTCCATCATTGATTAGTGGATCTTGGTATAATGTAACATTCTATGGAAAAGATAGAGCGGGTAACCCTTCTAGCTTTAACCTCGGACGATTATTTTTTGATAACACTCCCCCTTTGATTGTTGGAAAGTTTCCAAATTCAAATGCTTTTACAAATATTGCTGAAATTAGCTATTCAGTTAACGAGGATCTAATCCAAGGCACAGTTTCTTGGATCCCAGCAGATGGATCTCAGAGTATTGATATTGATCTAGCTCCTAATGAACTTTCAGCGGGGACATTTGGTATTGGTGTATTAAATGGACAGATCGATTTAGTAGATGGGGGTATCTATAATATTGATATAAAAGGAATAGATAAAGCTCAAAATGAATCAACTGCATCCATTGCAAAAAATATCACTTTTGATTTAACTAAGCCTAAATTTACACAAGTTTTCCCCTTAGCAAGTTCTCGCATCAATACTCAAACCGTTGAATGGAACGTCGATGAGCCTTTGCAATCTGGTAAATACACATGGATACACATGGGAGGTGAGGCAGATCCGAATGCTCCTCATGAATTTAGCCTATCTAATGATTTACTTAAGCCTGGAAAAGGCGATAATTCTAAACTACCCCCACTTGATTTAGTAGTTGATGCAATGTATCGAATTACGCTTGAAGGTACAGATTTGGCTGGAAATACTGGTAAAAAATTTATTATGAGTGTCGTTTATGATAATCTTCCTCCGCAATTAGAATTAAAGTATCCTTTATCAAATTCCGCCGTAAATCATTTAGATATTTCTTATTCATTAAATGAACAATTAAGTATAGGTCAAATTATTTATTCAAGAGTTGGAGGTAAACCTGATCCTAATTCACCTGTGACACTAGAGCTTGTTGGGAATGAATTGGAAACTAATTTTGATACTCCGCAAACCACTTCTAAGCCGCCAGTATTAAATGATGGTTCAATTTATAATATACAGTTCAAAGGTTCAGATTTAGCCACTAACTCTTCGGAGTCAAATATTATTGAGAATGTAAAATATGATATTACTCGACCAAAAATTACGATCTTCTACCCATCATCAAACTCTTATTTTATGGGTTCTAATATAAGCATTGATATTAGTGAAGACTTAAAAGATGGTAGAATGGTTTGGACAAGAACTGGGGGCTTAAATGATAATGTTACCAAACATTTTATTCCACTATATGACCAATATTTAAAGAAGGGAAAATATGAAAATGCGAATGTACCTGTTCAAGAATCACTTAGCTCTGGTGTAGTCTATTCTTTGGGTGTAGATGCTAGAGATTTTGCGGATAATGAAGCTGAACCAGTACTAGTTGAATTTATTGAATTTATTAGGGATATGAGCGGTAAATGGTACTATAAAGGAGCGATTATTGAAGTTGTTTGGATTTTTGAACCGGATGAATCAGGAATTAGAGGCAATTTTATGCAGGGATTATCATTGGGTACAAAAATTAGCGATGAAGAGCGAGGGACATTCACTTTTGATTTTAATCAAAAACCATATCTATTGACCGTTGAAATGGATGATCCATCAAAAAATAGAATCAGTCTTGTTGAATTTATGAGCAATAATCGGATACGAGTTGTTACGGGTCAAAGGAAGCCAGCTAGTATGGGCGATGGAGAAGTGATGGAGTATGAATGGAGACCAGAATAAAAAATTCGTTAATAGTGCAATGATAAATGGTAGAATAAGATTAACTTTCCGGCCGATTTACATTTTATTTAGGAGTATCTAGTAATGGCTAAAAAACAAAAAAGTTTTGCTGAAAAAACTTCATCTAATAAGGGGAAGGATTTAGTTCACGTAAAATTTGTTAAAAGCGTACCATCTGATAAAGAAGGTTTTTGGAGATTTAATGAATCAATGATTGGCCTTGAGAAAGGTCAAAAATTAGATGCAGCATTAAAGCAGATGGAAGATGAGGCAAATTTAGTAGATATAGAAATGCCTTCAGATGAAACTGCACATACAGATGCTATTATAGAACAAGAGACTTCAAAAGAAGAAGCTCCAAAAGAGGAAGAAGCTCCAAAAGAGGAAGAAGCTTCAGCGGAAGAAGAAGCTCCAGCTGAGGAAGAAGTTCCAGAGGAAGAAGAAGCTCCAAAAGAGGAAGAAGCACCAGCTGAAGAAGAAGCTCCAAAAGAGGAAGAAGCTCCAGCTGAAGAAGCACCAGCTGAAGAAGAAGCTCCAGCTAAAGAAGCACCAGCTGAAGAAGAAGCTCCA
>MDSY01096920.1_pt1 | contig 12012 bp, 11 predicted proteins | sample 811131 | NCBI WGS metagenome assembly MDSY01 (sample SAMN05326643, study PRJNA326480) | marine metagenome | isolation source: seawater | place: Atlantic Ocean: South West | collected 2010
CCGCTGGAGTAACGGCGGGGGTGGCTGTTGGGGTAACGGCGGCTGCGGTTAAATCTGCTCCACCCGGATTATAGATTGCACCATTGATTGGAGAAGTTGCAAAACCCTGAGAATTTAATTCCCAGCCGTATTTACTGAGTAATAAATCTGAGACAGCTTGTGCAGATGGGCCGCTAGTGCCACTGGCGAAAATGCCGTCATAAGGTGTGGCAAAACCTAGTTCTTCATCCATGATTTTTCCTTTACCATTTTAGATAATTTTTGATGTGTAGTTAATCATAGAGCAGGTTTTTTGGGGCTATGATAACTTAAATAGTTAGATTAAATATCTACTATAAGTATATGCAATTATTACGTTTATATTATCATTTTAGTATATGGGGCGCAAGTGGGTATGCGCCCTAAGTTAATGATTATACCAGAACTGGCAGATCAACGTCTGACAGATCGTAGCTGCCATCATCCGCTGCCGTAAGCGTAGCTGGAAAGTCCCGAAGGGCTTGGCGATAAAGACCTACTGCGACAGACCGAAGCGCTGGCATCTGGTCCTCGTAATCAGGCAGCATGTAAAAATCTGATGCGGTTAAAGCTGCATTTCGCGCTTCTCGAAGTTTTGCCATTGATGAAAATGCCATTTTGTTTTCCTATCTATTATGGGTACGTTAGTTCAGCCGCAATGGATGCAATATCATACGTTGCGGCGTTTATTGTTTTATCTGTCTGTGAAGCTCCGATAAACATAGCTTTTGATCTGCCATATCCTGGGCCGCTTGCGTGTTCGTTACCAAACGTGAAAAGTGTTGCACCAGTGCCTGTCGTGGTGGGCGACATCGCAGACCACAGACCCCTTTTTTGATGAAAATTTTGATCAAAAGCTGCATATTCGATTGAGCCTATTACTTTAACATTCGAGAGTGTCGCGTAACCATTACTTGGGTTAATTGTAAATTTTAAGGCCTTTGAATTAGGCAAAAATTGTAACCATTCGTCAGTACCTATATTCAAACAAAATTTACTAAAATTCTTAATTGCAACACTGCCTGTAAGTAACTGTGAGGATGAGGGTACTTCTGAAATAACCCCTGAAGAAGTAATATGGTGGCAAGAATTATCACCTGCTTTAAGCATAATGCTTCCATTTGACAGCATAAAAGCAGCGAAATTGTTGCTTCTTGTAAGCGATGCGCCTAAGTTAGTCCAAGAGTTAGTTGTTCTATTTCGAGCGTATAGTCCTTCTATGAAAGAATGGAAGGCGGTGTAATATGGCTCGTTTGTGACATCCCACTGGTTGAAAATGTCCACTTGGTTACCATTTGAAGAACCCGCTAATGTAATATCAGCACTATCAGCATAGTTCATACTAGAGACGGATGTAGTGCTGTACGGATAATCGTAAAGCAACGCAACCGCCTGGGAGCTTGAGTTATAGTGACCCAAAAAATGTTCGACTGCCCCGCCGTGTCTACGCTCTGATGGAGCAACATACGACCCTGTTGTATTTTGGTTATCAGTTGGGTAATAAGTTGCTACCACATGCGCAGAAACGCCTTGAGTGTCACTTTTTATTAATACTCTGTGATACGAATATAGGTGAGATGAATTATTTGTTGGGATGTTTCCGCGATAGGTATACTTTCCCGTCCATTCATCCGAAGCCTGAGTAAAAGTTGAATAATCCGAAACAGAAACGCTATTAACATCAAAAGTCATGACAGATTCGCGCACAATAGCGCCTGTGGTTTGGTTTGCCGAAAGACAGGTGAAAGTATGACGGCCTTGATTTCCAGCACTGTTTTGACTTTGGTGGTTTATACCAAAAATAGCCTTTGTTGAGGTGTCTAACCCTCTTATTCTAACCGCTCTGGCGTAAGCATCTAAATTTGCAACTCTCAATGAAGCACCCGCAGCGGTGAGATCATCGGCAAAAGTGTCTAATGCAAAAGCCCCTGTGTAGGTCGATGCACCGCCGCCACCAGAAACAGTCGTTGCATAAGCCGCTGCGCCCATTCCTGAGTGATTTGCGCAATAATAATAAGTAGCTACAGAATCTTGCTCCACAACATACTCAACATATGCCCCAGCACTTCCCGCCGTTCCGGACCTCGTAACCCCAGCAGTTATAGCTGTGCCGCTGGCGTGTGTGCCGTCCGAAGTAGTAGAGAAATTTAAGGGGTGCGTAGCGTTAGACGCATCAGACACGTCGAAGCGATAAACGACAGAAGGCGTCAGTTTTAACGCCTGTTGGGAAGTGCCATCCATAGCAAACTTTCCACCCACTATCGTAACCAATACAATTGAGCGCATTGCATCCAAAGTAGCGGAAGTTGCATATGAACCACCCGCCGCCGTAACAGCCGCTACTTGCGTAGCACCCTCGGCTTGGACAACACCTACTTGAGTAGAACCCGCCGTGTTCACCGCTGTGACCTTAGTGTCGCCAGCCGCAATAACGTCTGAAACAGTGGCTGTCACATTCAACGCTTCTAAGGATTTTGCCAGGTAAACCAAGTCTTTAGGGTCCGTAGATGAAGCGGCTAAAGACTGAGCTTTAGTGTCAATTGCCGTGATTAATGCAGTAAAGTTTGAATTTTGAACGGCCATCGCCTATACTCCTAATTTCAAGATTGTTTCGTCTTCTAGATCGCCAAGTTTCTTATTCAAACTTAGCTTATTATTATAATCAGCTTTATTTACGTTAAAGTCGCTTGAAGAAGCTTCTCCGCTAACTTCAGCTATGGAAATCTGTTCGTCAGCCATTAGGTCTGCTAGTAGTCTTGCTTTGCTCATTGAAGGGGTTCCTTATTTACCATTTATATAGACCCAGGCCAGGCGCAGAAATCTATAGATGCGTAGCCGCCATAAACTAAGGCAAGGTTTTTGTAATCAATTCCCAAACCATACTGTTGGTTTCCTGATGAAGCCGTTGGGTGCGATCTGTCTGGACCTCCCCAGACAGAGGATGCGTCTGTGGCGTGTAAGTATATCTCTAAGCTCTGTCTTGTATCGTAACTGCGATATGTTCCGCTCGTATTCCCAGACGAATCAACATTAGTGTAAATATTTCCAGCAGACTGTGGGAAGTATATTATGCGCCTAGATCCAGCACTGTCTTTTCCAGCATAAGTTAAACTGTAACTAGCCGTGGCTGGTAGATGCCAATATCTCTGATGCTCCAAAACAGCAGCAGAACTTACATCCAAACTTTCGGGCATTTTGAAAGCGTGTAATTTATTAACTGCTAAGCCTGTGACTAATAGATGGTCACCATCCCAGGCTAAACCCACCCAATCAGTAAACGAGCTAGTGCCGCCATAGTTATCAGGCGAGATTTTACCCATGAACGCGAGGGTGTCAGGGTTGTAACAGTACCCACAGCCCTGATTTGTATGCCCTATCACTAAAACTTCTGTTCGGGCCGCATCATTTAGAAATGCTATAGTGATGCCTCGCCCACTAGAGTATGCCATAGATATGCTACCATTTGCTGGAACAGGCGGTATGTTGACCTGTGTACTGGATAAAGTTTTATAATCTATGGCGCGTCTTAAATTCGATGGGTTGTAAAGATCTCTTACCTGCATCGTGTCATAAGAAATAAATACTTTTTCTCTGGTTAAGTCATAAAATACGGAGAGTCCTGAGTGAAAATTTGCAATATCATGGCCTTCGGTCGGGTAGCTATAACTAGGTGAAAAAGTAATTAAATCACCAGAGTATCCCGAATAGCCTTGCGCAGAAGTACCCCAATAATCGGCTTTAACGCCACCACCAATACCTCTACCATAACCTCTACTTGAGCCGCCGCCGAAAGACGCCAGCATTGGAGCATAGAGTATCTGAGGTTTTATTTTTATGAAATTACTCATCCTAACTCCTATGAAAACGCTGCGAGTGAGGCCAAGACTGTGTAAGTACTTGCAGCCGTTTTAATTATTGTGAATGAGTAGCTGTCTATGGATGAAGCTGTTCCAGCCGTAGGAGCCGTGCCGCCTTGCCATTTCGGAGTGACCGCTGAACCGTCAATTTGATAAGCATTTAGGTAATAGGCTGTTGAGCCTTGAGCCATCATAATTGCAAAAGTCATACTTTCGCCAACCGCCATTGCAACATTCAATGCAGTTGATCCATCACCTCTAAAGTTGATTGTTCGATTGGCTGCTTGGTTTGCAGTAAAATTACGAACTGCCCCAGCTAGACCATCTACATTTATAACGCCTGTCGTGGTTGTATCAGCCGTTACAGCTTCTTTTATTTCTTCGACTTTAAGACCTGTATTCAGAGCCATGTGCTTGTTGGCATCTACATAATTAAATGTAACTCCTGCACCTTCGATTGTCAGGCCACCGCCGTTAGCCGCTGCGCCATCAGCCGCACCCTTTGCTATAGTTATGTTCTTATCAGCAACATCAAGTGTCGTACTATTCACAGTTGTGGTTGTGCCGTTGACCGTCAGGTTACCCGAAAGCGTGATAGCCGCTGCGTTGACCGTACCAGTAAAAGTTGGATCAACTTTTGGTGCGTAACTAGACCCCGCCGCTGCAACCGCCGCTACCTGTGTTGTGCCTTCTGCCGTGACTAGACCTACTTGCGTTGTCCCTGCCGCCGTCATTTCAGAGACAGACGATGGAATAATTAAACTTTCTACAGCCTTTCCGAGCAGTAAAAACTCTTTACCATCAGTGCTTCCAGATGTTGCGTTAATTTTCGTAGTGAGGTTCGCCTCAAGTGTCGTTGTGTTAATCGCCATTTTTACATTCCTGCCAATGCTAGAGCTTCAACGTCAGATAGAAGCGTGTCGGTTGTTGTTTTGTCGTAGTGATCTGCTAAAGTGAAAGTTCCAAAAGATACTATGCTTATGGTATCAGCGACTGTGGCGGCTGCGCCCAGCACTACGTTAGCTCCATCTGTTGCGGTGAAATCTGAAGGTGCTAATTTTAGACCATTTAAATATACATCACAGTACGATGGGTCATATACGGCTGGGAAAGTGGTTAGTGAGCCGCCGTATGTGCCAGCGCTTGTACCAACTATGTATTCTTTTCGTTCAGCGGTTCCGTTTACGGACGATCCAGCCGACTGAAAACCAGACGCGCCATAAACCTTCATGGTATTAGAGGCCGTGTCGAACCATAAATCTCCAATCGTTACGGCTGCACCCGTTGGCTGACTAGCTGATATAAAATAAGTGTCTAAAAATTGCTGTGACGAAACGATGGCTGTAGCAGCCGTCACAGCCGATGCCGCTGCGTTGACCGCCGAAGTTGCAGCATTAGACTCACTAGTCGCAGCATTTGCCGCTGATGTAGCCGCTGCCGTAGCTGAACCTAAAATACCATCCACATATTGCTTATTTGTTGCCTCAAGATTAGAACTTGGCGCGCCTAGATTAACAATTTTATTAGTACCCATACTCAGATTACCCGACATGGAGTCGCCAGTTTTTGTAACCTGTAAGTTATCTTGCTGATCCGCATACTGTTTAGAAGCTGCCTCAGTATTAGCTGTAGGTAAAGGTAGGCCAGTGACGGTAGACCCTGACATAATCAGGTTACCTGTCATAGTGTCTCCAGTATCAGCTACCTTACCAGCCAAGGCATTAGTCATTGTAGTGCTAAAACTTGCATCATTATTTAAGCTGGCAGCTAATTCATTTAAAGTGTCTAAAGCCGCTGGTGAGGATGCTACTAGGTTAGATAATCCAGTATCCACATACGCCTTAGTAGCAGCGTCTTGAGCATTTGTAGGATCAGTAAGGTTCTGAATAGTAGCTGTAGTAGTACCATCCATATTCAGTGTGCCGTTTATTTGCACATTATTAAATTGGCTGGAGCCTGATGTAGCAGTGACGTTACCTGTGATGTCGCCAGTGACTGCACCTTGGATAGTACCAGATGCGGTAATGTTATTGAAGCCGCTGGTTCCAGCGGATGTTACATTCCCGGCTACGTTGCCAGTTACATCCCCCACAAAACCACTATTAGCTGTGATCTGCGTACCAGTAATTGCACTGGCTGAATTGCCACCTATTATTGCGCCGTCAACCTGACCGCCGTTAACATCAACAGTAGCAAACGTACCTAATCCTGTACTGGTTATTGTACCAGTATCTATATGGGTAGCAGTAGTCGTGCCTAAGACATTTAAAGTCCCGTCTACGTCAGCGTTACCTGCTAAGTAGAAATCCTTATAACGAACCGCTGATGTGCCAATATCCACAGTATTATGTGTTTCTGGGGCGAGTACTGTGCCAGTGTTCGCCACAATCTCATGCCAAGTCGCGGCATTCGACGTATTAGCCGTGCAAATAAATATGCGCTTACTTGTAGTATTAATCCAAAGTGACCCTATTGCGTAGCCGTCACCTACATCATCAGTAATTGTTGGACTACTTGCGCTAAAATTGTTTTTGCCTCCTGAGCCGCCATTTAATGCAAGTAAGTATCCAGAGACAGATGTCCCTAGTGGGATCTGAGGGGCCTCCCCTGTAGCACCTGTGTGACCATGACCCGTTCCAGCGTTAAATGCCGCTAAAAGTGCATTAAACTCAGCATTTAAAGGCGGGGCTGTGATGTCTGCGCCGTTTATGATCTGGCTTACAGATTGTCGTGTATAACCTGCCATTGCTACCTTCTCCCACTTGTCGAAAATTCAAAAACTAGGCCTTGGATCGAATAAGGTTCCGATTGGCCTACGGTCACGAAGGTGGCTCGGGTTGAAAAACCTGATCCTTGCACGTCTGCCGTTAAAATTGGTTTGGAGTTACCGCCGTATAGGACGTTTGCATCCGAATAATCCAGGTTTAGCGCGTTGTATCGAACTGGGCCACCGGTACTGGATTGGCTATATTCAGATGGCTTTGCCGTGCTATAATCTCCCCAATCATAATCCAACGATAGAAAGAAGGAAGCCGGGCCTTCTGCCCGAACAAAGGTGTTTACTTTACGAATAGTTTTACGAACTTCTGTGTCCCCAAAATCGAGGTAGGGAGTGGCATAAACTGCAACAATATCTTGCCCGGCAAAGCTATTTCCTGACTCGCTCTGGTAAACTTTACCGTCATAATCTCCGTGTAAAATTACTTCCTCAGAGCCGAAATATCCACTTTCGCAGCATGAAGCCCGGATTCCTACCATTTCTCCAAAGGACCAATCAATGGAGCCTTGGTTTTGGTAGAGGCCCCCGAGGATGCCGTAACTGTCAATTTGAGGGGTGGCATTGTCCCCCACAAAAAATCGGACCTGGGACTTAGATCTAATAACAACCGAATTTACGGTATCCATATTGTTATTCTTGATTAGATTAACTAACGAAACCTGTATATCTTTACTTACAGTTTCGATCTGGACGTCACCGATTTTGGAAGTTGCGGAAATCGGTCGAAATCCATCCGGTGCGAGGAATAGTAAATCCCCTGCTATTTCTACAACACTATCCCTGGCAATGCAGCCCACGTTATTAGTGACGTTCTGTTCTTTGTAAATAATTCCATCAGTAGTGGTGAGTTTTTTAATAGCGTTTGTGCCAAAGACATATAGATCATCTCGGAAAGGTTTAATCTGCACTATATTAAAAGCAGGGCTTACAAATCCTCCGCCAAGGCCATCTTCCCAGGTAAAGGGGTTTTCTGCGGCGGAATAGTGAAGAGTAGCTCTAGACCCTAAATCTCCACCAACCCAAAGGCGTTTGTTATACTCTCCCACTAAGGAAGGCGCGTTCACTACATGGCTGCCCCCAGGGGAAGCCGTTCCACCGGCACTATTTGACTGTAGCAATTCATACCAATTTAGCCCGTCAAAAATAACCGCTGGATTTACCCCGTCTACAAAGCAAATAAGAGACCCGTTACCGTAATCAAACTGAACATGTCGTAGCTTATCCACTGTCCTAGAACCTATGGTAGTAGCCCTAGAAGGCGCAGATGTTATCTCTTGCCATCCACTAAAAGCAATAAACTTGTAGAATTTGTAAGTGGCAGACCCGGCTACTTTTCGGGCAGCAATAGTATAAGGATTGCCTATGTGTTCGTTTTTATAAATCGCAAGCCCAAGAACTTTGCCTTCGGTAGATGCACCTCCTACGGTAGTATCTATCGCTCCGTAGTTATTGTAGCCTTCTACTCGGCGATAACCTCCGTATAAAGACGGCTCAAAATTAACCAAACGAGTTGCCGCACCCGAATTATTAGCTGAAAGATCTAAGTGGTTCTCGTTTGAATTTAGTCCGCCATTACAGAGCAATTTGTAGGACTCAATAGAATCCGCCATTAAAAGGCTACCCTTGTGTCCCGCACATACTCAAAATTGTTTATGAACAGCGTTTGCAAATCCTTAATTCCAGACATAAGAGCCTGAAAAGCGACATTTGCAGCCTCAATGTTATCTTTAAACATATACATGTGATAAAGGGCGCCATCCACAATGACTGTATCAAAGCTTGTAGGTATGCGGGTCACATCTCCAAAGGAGGATAGATTGGTATAATTTAGGTAGTAGCGGAAGCTGACTTTATAAGCCGCATTGGGTGAAGGAGTTACGCCAAAACCTGTACCATGGCTTGGGAACGCCCTATTAGGGACTGCTCTACCTGATGAGCCGGCGGTATAGTCCGCATCTCTGTGTGACGCATACCATTCATCACGCTCCATATAACCTAAAGAAGTATATGATGCACCTAAAGCATCGTCCTGTTGCAATTGAAAACTATTCCAATCGACTTTCTTTAGCGCAGAGGGCCAGGTATATTCGGCCTGGCCGGCGGTTAGCGTCTGAGTAAATTCAGCCGCATTAAAAGGCCACTCATATTCTGCTTGATTGATTTTTGCTATAGCAGCCTTTACCGCATCTTTGACCAAAGCCTGGACGCCTCTAGTACTATTGAAATCCGCCTCGGATATCTCAACTTCATTAAGCCGGCGTAGGACTTTATTACAAAGATCAATGTAGGTGGTTGCCATTAATTGTTTGTCCTAAAAAGGGTGAGAGGGCCAGCTTTTGCCAGCCCTCTTTTAGATTAGTTTCTTATGCTAAGTTATAGTTAGCAGTGAACAATCCTTCTGGGCGAAGAATCTTGCGACCATAGAGCTGAAGGCCCCGGACCACGTCCGAAAAGCTGTTTGGTGAACGGAAAGTTTCCGTTTTAGCAATCTGCTCTGCCGTAGCAACGCACGATGCATGACCAGCAACTAGAACTCCAAAATTTGTCTCGGAACCCGCTGACGCTGAAACACCAGCACCGCCAGATAGGTAAGGCAAATTATTGGATTTGTAGATTTTAAAGCCCCTCAACATGCCCGGTAGACGGCCATTACGAAGTTCGTCTCCGCCTCCGAAGTCACTACTTATGAGCTTGCTCGATTCGTCCATCAACACTTCGGCAAAGACTGAATCGCAACATACCCATCTTTCTTCAGAATCAACATTGGCTTGGTCCATCAAACGCGCAATGCGGTTAAGGATAGCAAGCGGTGACGTGATACCTCCAGCGCCGCCGCCAGCGGCAATTGGAATAGAGGTTACTTCACCAGAACCGCCAATATCTGTTCCTGAAAAATCAACGATTGAGAGCTTGTTACTGGCCAAAAGTTCGTCTGTGCCAGCGGCTGCATTAGCTACTGAACCAGAAGTGGTTGTGTTACGCGCCCATGAAGAAGGAGTTTTCCAACCTGACATATAGCCAAGTACTTCTGCGTCATAAGCATCACGAAGCTTGTAACCAGCCTGGTCACTTGCAAGTTGTTGCCAATTCTGGTGACTAAAATTTTCTTCTATATCGTCAACCGCGAACTGGTAGTAATTGGCTTGGTCTATCGTCATTGTGAAATCAGAATCAACGATGTTTTGAGTTGTGAGTGACAACCCGCGTTCGTATGGGGTTATAGAGATCGAAGGTTCGCGAACAATTTTTACACTATCTCCATAGTTACTGATTTCGTTCATATAATCAGTATTTGTTACCGCGTCTATTACACTTGCCTTGCGTAGGGCTAGCTGTACTTTTTTTGCGTAAATTACTGGGGACCAGGCATTATTCGGCAGTGAGCCGTAACCTGAAGCTGCTGCAATAGCCATGTTTATTCTCCTAAATGAAATGGCATAAAAAACCCCGCATACAGAAAGAAATTTTTGTATTTTGCGGGTGCTAAATCAGATAAGGTCAACTAAAGTGGCAGATCCAACCGAGGGTATCACGCACAGTGGTTCTCAGGAAAAGGTAGACTTAGTTAATATTTATCTGGGGGGGGGGTGTAGGGTATACTTCGTAAGTAGAAGTGTCCTAAATTTAATTTTTATAATACGTTCATTATAACATAATTAGTTATTTACTACAATAGTTAAGTGTCACACCCATTAATATTAATTAGTTAGGCGTGACACCTTGTTTTTATTTACCGTGCCGCGCCCGATATATCGTAAGTAAACTGGCCGGTAGCCCTAGCGTCATCGATAGCCTGTTCGTTCTTCGCGTATTCGTTTGCTGACATACGCTCAACCATGCTTTCGCTAAAACGGGCTTTAGGTGAACCAGAGGGGGCAGTTGCGCTAGGACGACCAATACTTTCAGCGGCTGACTTGCTACCCTTACGGTAGCCGGTTTGCGCCTTGAATAAGTCTATAGTGCTAGAAGCCCAAGATGCATCAGTGTTATTCTTATATACACTGTCCTGTACGGTAGGGTGCTGTAGAGATACCCAATCATGAAAACGTTTGTCTTCTCTGATCTTTGAAAAGTCAGGATGCTTTTGCATTAGCTGTTGTTCAGCCGATTTCTTATGCAACGACTTCTCAAAGCTCTCTACTTTTTTAAGGCGCTCTTCGCCTTCTGCCAAAACTTCATTAGCGCGTTTGCGCGCAATTGTATCAACTACCGCCGCAACATCAGGGTAACGCCGTGACCACTGCTCAATCTCTGCATCTGTTTTAGGGAACTTAATTTGCTGCTTAGTTGCCGCATCTAACTGTTTTTTAACATCTGCCACTTGCTGTGCAGACTGATCACGAACCGTCTGAATGTGTCGCTGAATGTCCTGATACCGTTTTTTATAGCTTTCCTCTTCAGCATCTAATTCTTCTATCGGAGATTGTTGCGGTTTCTGTAGTATTTCTAACTCCTCGGCATAAGACTTTTCGTCTTCAGGGTCTTCAGCGCGGGAGTACTTCTTTTGCTTATTCATAATTTAACTTTCTGGGTCCGTTATACCGGGTGTCCATTATCTATATTGCAAAGACCTTTGTCTTATTCTTTACAAAAGTGGGTAAGTTTTTAGACTTCGGGGATATATTTTTATCACCCTCATCCGTTAATCTATCGTCTACCTGTACAGTAGTAATTTCCATGTCTGCATCGTGATATCCTTTGCCACCACAATGCTCACATCCTGATCCATCACACTCTGGGCAATCTACTCTGCCCTCTTCTTGTGTTTTGGATTTCTTTTTGGTTTTTTCTTGTCCGGTATCACTTTCATCCGATACCGAGGCGTCCGAAGTATCTTCGCCACCGGATTCCTCTTGCTGGTCATTTTGAATCAGCCCATTCAGGTGCATAGACATGAGGCCAATTTCGGCCTCGGCTTGCATATCCATAATATATTTAAGACCATGATATTTGACTACATGCGCTGGGAGAACGTATTCATCTGTGCTTAATTTAGCGTCTATATCATCTCTTACATTTTCGGCGGTGGACCCAATAGGAATGGCGTTTCCAGAAACTTCATCGTATCCAGTTACTCCACAGGAGCCGTCACAAGCGCCATCACAACCACAACCCATGCTCAATCCGCCATGGCTCATCTTCATTGGAATATCCTCTTCATCCACTAGTTCGTTTTTTTGTAAGGCTAATTGTATTTCTCTTTCGGCAGGGGAGACAAAGCCATCCTCATCAGTGTCTGCTTTTGCGACATCCACTTGCTCTTTTTCTTCAGCGATTTCTTTATCTTCTTCGGAACGGCCCTTCATGCCATCCGCTAAATTAAGACCACCTCTGGCAAAGCCCTCGGAAGCTACATCA
>MDSY01021500.1_pt1 | contig 12011 bp, 10 predicted proteins | sample 811131 | NCBI WGS metagenome assembly MDSY01 (sample SAMN05326643, study PRJNA326480) | marine metagenome | isolation source: seawater | place: Atlantic Ocean: South West | collected 2010
GTCCAGTTGCTAGCTTTTAGCCAAGCAACTTGGCGCTCAAACATTTCTGGACTCACTCTAAGTCCGCGGTGTTTTTGTTTCGACAGAGATCCGCTGATCATGTGATACATAAGGATGCGCGGGTGCTCTAACCCAACAGTAGGGCGCCACCAACAATACTTTAGTGAGAGCAAAATAAAGACAATTAGACCTGCGCCGAGAATCCACAACATTATAGGATAGCCTTTAGTTGGGTTGAGTTAACCGTCACGGCGCACTAATTCCTCATAAGCGCTGAGAGTTTGTTTGCACATGTTCTCCAGCAAAAAAACGGTGTTGTCCTTTATCCTAGCTTTAGTATCCCGCGTGTCATCGCTGAGTATGCGCAGACACACTGCAAATAAATCATCTGCATCTTGGGAGCGCACTCGGCCGTCTGGAAACAGTATGCTAAAAATTTCACCTACGCCGCCAATGTCAAAGCCAATGGTAGGAGTCCCGATGCTCAACGGTTCCAGGACGGTTCTACCGAATGATTCGGCTTTGGTAGATACGGCTAATACAACTGAAGAAATCGCGTAGATATCGCGGATGTCTGATCTGTGGCCTATGAAGGCGATGTCGTCTTCTAGTGACTTGCTTGCGATGTCTGTCTTCAGTGAAGCCAAATAAGTGTGGTGGTCAGAGTCTACGCCGCCGACGATAACACCTTTGATGTTATCCACGCCCTGCTGCTTAAGGCGCTGGATGAGATTGATTAAATGATTGTGGCCTTTCAGTCGCGACAGTCTGCCCGGTAGACAAATCAATCTTTGGCCGACCAGCTTTGGCCATTCTTTGGCCCAGTTGTTTAACCATTGATCTGTGGGTTGATAGCCTCTTGGGAAATCCTCAGGATCTGTGCCGCGGTGGATGACTTTGATCTTTGCAGCGTCAATTCTAGGATAATTGTCGACGAGATACTTTTTCGCAACATTAGACACGGTAATGACAGTTTCGCCGCAACCCATAATCTCGCTATAACGATTAACCGAATGCAAGCCGTGCAGGGTAGTGATGAGTTTAGGTCGAGTGGCGGGATTCATCTTCCGCCAAGCCAGCCAGGCGATCCATGCTGGCATACGTGAGCGCACATGAATAACGTCAGCATCAAATTGTTGTAACCACTTTCTGAGTGGTCGAACGTGCCGCAAAGTTATTGGTGATTTTTTGTGCAATGGCCAGTTGTGATGCTGACTGCCTTGACTGACGAGTAAATCTACTAAACGGCCGCCATTTGAGACCACATGAGATTCATGGCCGGCGTCTACTAACGCTCGGGCTATTTCTAATGTGCCGCGTTCGACGCCGCCGCTTTCCAGGCTAGGTAAAAACTGAATGACTTTCATTGCAGATTAGTCAGCGTATTTGGCGTAAGTGCAGGAACCTCTGGGCTTAGTGTCGCGTGCGTAATGTTAAAGGTGCCGTTACGCTGGCTTAGCATTAAAGTCTGCCGTCTGCTGCGTTGCCAGGCAAAGCACCCTTGGTGTCGAACAGCACATGTGTTTCTTTACCCCATTTTCTTATTTTATCTACGCCAAGCGTCTTGAAGGCCTCATGAGCGACGGTAAGTATAATGGCATCGTAGGTATTATTCTCAGGCTGCTCAGTGAGGGTAATGTTGTAGGCACTTGCCGCTTGGCCTGAGTCGGCCCAGGGGTCAAAGACATTCACCTCCATGCCGAGTCCAGCGAATTCCCTAACAACATCTATTACTCTGCTGTTGCGGAGGTCTGGGCAATTCTCTTTAAACGTAAGGCCTAATACCAGTACTTTGGCATTGTTTACGGCTACGTCATTTTGCATCATCAGTCGAATAACTCGGTCTGCCACGTAAGCGCCCATTGCATTATTGATTCTGCGGCTAGCCACAATCAATTCAGGGTTGTGGCCTACGGATTGAGCTTTACGAATGAGGTAGTAGGGGTCTACACCAATGCAATGACCGCCCACTAAGCCCGGTCTAAAGGGCAGGAAATTCCATTTGGTTCCGGCGGCCTCTAGCACCTCTAAAGTGTCCAAGCCTAGCTCTGCAAAGAGCGTGGCCAGCTCGTTTACCAGTGCAATGTTCACATCTCTTTGTACATTTTCTATGACTTTTGCTGCTTCTGCGACGGCTAAACTAGGTGCTAAGTGAGTGCCTGCAGTGATTACCCTTGCGTAAATGTCGTCAATAATTTTGGCAGCTTCGGGCGTTGAACCAGAGGTGACTTTAACAATGTCGGTAAGGCCTCTAGTTTTGTCGCCAGGGTTAATGCGTTCCGGGCTGTAACCGACGTAAAAGTCTGCGTTAAACTTTAGGCTAGAAGCCGATTCTAAAACAGGCACACAAATTTCTTCCGTTGCGCCCGGGTATACTGTGGATTCAAAAACCACTATGTCTCCGGCTTTCAGATATTTGCCCACTGTATTGCTTGCGCTTATCAGTGATGAGAAATCAGGTTGGTTCGAGTCATCTACAGGAGTGGGTACTGTTACAATATAAAAATCGCACTGAGCGATGTCACTGAGATTTGCAGATAAAGTGAGTTGGGTCAGCGCGTTGAGTTCTTCGCTGCTGAGTTCGCCAGTGCGGTCGTAGCCGTCTCTTAGCCCCCTCACTCGCTCTTTGTCTACATCAAAGCCAACAACTGGAAAGTATTTTGCAAAGGCAGTGGCTATGGGTAAGCCCACGTAACCTAAACCAATTACTGCAGTATTTTTTTGCCGCTGCAAGGACGCTCCCCAATAAAGAAAAACTCACTATAGAACGAAACAGCGCTCAGCCAAAGCTTACAACCACTGCTAAGTTGCCTTTGTTTTAAGGAGGTGCGGGATAATTGGCGCGAGAAAACTATGTTATTGCCTGCATTAGGCCGATGGCCGATTAAAGAAGCCAACAATAGCGGTTATGAAACGAGTAATTCGTCCTGATATTTCCGGCCCTTATATTGGGCGTCGATCAACTTCTTGGGGTGCCTACCATTCACATAACCTTTGAATCCGGGTGCGATAATATTGTAACCAAGCATGTTTTGAATTGTGGCACTGTATTGTCTGGCAATATTTGGCGGCACGGCCAAGACCATGTTTTCAATTTGCCTTAGTCCCGGCGAACAGTATTGGGGCGTAATGGCCAGACGATCGGCGTTAGAGTGATTTGCGCCGCCGCGATCAATTAGGGCGCCATCAAATACTAAAACTGCACCTGCAGGTATGATGACCTTAATGGCTTAGTGCTCGTAACTAACCCTGGCTTCGGGCCAGCGGTGACTGCCGAGAATTACTTCGGTGGCACCGTTATTTTGCGTGAAGTCGTCTGATGCCCAAATAGTGCTAACGCCAAAGCGAGGTCTGGGTTTGTTGATGCCTAAGCGTTCAGCTGCATCGTCGTAGTGAAAGGGCTGGGGTGTACTAAAATTGAGAAGGCGGCGGAGAGTAAATAGTTGTTTGGCAAAAGGGAATTGACTATAGCCATAACGCCGGAATGCTCTATGATTTTTGCAACAGACGGCGCTTTAGTCAGCAGTACATAGACACCCTCGGTGTGGCGGCCCTCGAAATTATTTCTACCCAGATTTTTACCTTGGCAGAATGGCGCGAGTTCGCTGCGAATTTCCTCTACCAATGGCCTATCAACGGCGTTTTCAATAATAGTAAAGCCGTCGTTTTCTATGGCTTGTCAGCGCGCTGTTAAATTGCCGTTTAGATTTTTCATACGTTTTCCATCTCCAATCTTCTGCCCTTCACTATGGACCTTTTAAGGAGCAGATTCTATGCTCGGGCCTAACGAGCGCTTATCATCAAGCGGGCTTAAATTAGCTTAGGAAGAGAGATTATGTTGCAAGATTTATCAGGCAAAGTGGCGTGGGTTACCGGTGCTGGAACTGGCATTGGCGAAAGCGGTGCAATCGCTTTGGCGCAGGCGGGCATGCATGTGGTGTTGTCAGGTCGGCGCAAGGAAAAGCTGGAAGGGGTTGCCGCTCAATGCGAGGGCCGCGCAACAATCGAAGAACTAGATGTGTCGGACCGAGATAGCGTGTCTGCGGTTGCACAACGAATTATCCAAAAGTTTGGGCGGGTTGATGTTTTGCTCGCTAGTGCTGGAATTAACGTAAAAAAGCGCAATTGGCATAACGTTAGTTTAGATGATTGGGATTCAGTGATTCGGATTGACTTAGATGGCGCTTTTTATTGCTGTAAGGCAGTTCTACCCACCATGAAAGAACAGGGTAGCGGACTGATTATTAATATCTCGTCTTGGGCTGGTAAGCATGTGAGCGTAGTGACTGGGCCGGCTTATACCGCAGCCAAGCATGCTATGAACGCTATGAATGAGAGCATCAATATGGAGGCAGGTAGTTTTGGCGTTAGGGCCTGTGCAATGTGTCCCGGAGAGGTAGCCACGCCGATTTTGGACAATAGACCTATTCCAGTGTCTGCAGAAGATCGCGCTCAAATGGTGCAACCGGAAGATTGTGGTGAAGTAATTCGCTTTTTAGCGCAGTTACCTAACCATGTTTGTATCAATGATTTGACCATCAGCCCAACCTACAATCGTGGCTATGTGGCCCAAGCCAAGGGTCACATACCTGGTCCTGCCTAGAACGTTAGTAGGCTACCTGAGGGCTCCCTGTGAGTCCTCATGCTTATTTGATAGGGTGCCCTGCGAGTTCCGATTTTTAGCGATTATTCTTAGCGATAGTCGGTCTGCCCGGCAGTTAGTTTATCGCGTTTATCGCAGGTAACAGGTGTTCCACGAGCATTTTGGTTTGTTCAATCATATCCGCTGTACCAGAAGCGATGGGCCGCAAAATAAACTTGTGTGCACCAGCGGCGTGAAAATCTTCAACCATAGCCATCATTTCGTCGACCCCTCCAACAGCGCTGTAAGCTGCTGGATCTTTGCCTAAACGTGTCGCTAACACTTCATTGTATTTTTGCACCATCGGGTCGCTTTGCTTGCCAAAACGAAAGCCAAAGCCCGCACCAAAGTGATCGTCGTCTATTTTTCGCCCCAATGCTTCGGTACTTGTTTTGATCGCCTCAATGACGGGTTTTATTTCTGCCGCGGATTCTATACCTGCTTGCCAGCCTGTGCCCCAGCGCGCGGTTCTTGCAATGGCTTGAGGAGCTGAACCGCCCACCCATAATGGCATCGGCGATTGGACGGGCTTTGGAGAGATGGTTGCGTCTATTAATTGGTAGTAGTCACCTTGAAAATTAATGCTGTCCTCGCGCCAAAGCGAGGACATAATTTGTAAGCTTTCCTCAGTGCGCTTGCCGCGGCCTTTGGTGTCTCGGCCTGTCGCAATAAAATCTCTAGACAGTGCGCTGCCCACGCCGAATGCGGGCAGTAAACGCCCACTGGATAATACGTCAATGGTCGCGCAGGCTTTGGCGGTAAGCACAGGGTCTCGTAGCCCCATGCTTGCCACGTTCATACCAAATTTGAGTTTTTTGCTGCCGCCAGCTAAAGCTGCCATCACGCTCATAACTTCTAGGTTGGGTGCTTTCTCAATGATTCGATCGCTTTGCCAGATGGAATCAATGCCACCGTTGTCACACAGATTTACCCAATCCCAAAAGCCCTTACCGTCATCAAACGTGAAATTTGCTATTCCGATTCCTGCGCCAACAGTCATACCCTTTCCCCAAATTCATACTGAGTGATTTTTAAATTCAGAGGGAATACTACCGAGATCTGGCATACATGCGAATGCTTCTTAGACCTTATGAGGTTTGAGTTGTGCACCCTATCCTGCGGCTGACTTTCAGTAGGCTTTGTTTAGGTCGCCTAAGTTCTTGCAACATCAAAAGGCGGTGGTCAAAAGCACGCATGGTGAAATCAGCATTCAAAGCGATTACTGAAAGGTCCCATATTTAGCGGGCGCTCCATAATAAAAGTGTCCGTCTCTGACAGTCTAAAAAGTTATGGTTTCCTTAGTGCACACTAGTCAGTTGAATTTTTTGTTTAGCACGGCGGCGCTAGAGGACGTTTGCAGTTGGGTAAATAGGAAAATTGCTATAAGTTGCCCGCTAGTGTTTTCGTCTCTTGTAAATTTTGGAGGAAAGATGGCTGTAAGCTTATCTCTGGTGGCAGATATCGGCGCTACTAATGCACGTTTCCAGTGTTGCTCTATAAGCGAAGACCTCGCAGTGGCTCCGGTGCTTGTGGGTGAGCCGTTGGTACTGTCTACGCCGACTTATACCACTGAGGCTTCATTGTTCACCGATGTTCAGGCTCACTTTTCCGCCACTCGATTTACCTCCGCTTTGTTCGCGGTTGCTGGGCCAGTGAACTTAGACGGGGGCGCAGTGGAAGTGATTAATACGGGACTGCAAATTCATGCGAGTGAGGCTGGTGAATTATTATCCACCGCTGTGACCTTGGTTAACGATTTTCACGCTCAAGCTATGGCTGTGCCCTTTGCGCAACAGATACGGCAGGTGGGTGGTGGCGCGGTATTGCCCCAGGTAAAGGGTGTGTTGGGTCCGGGCTCGGGGCTTGGCATGGCAACTCTGGTGCCAAATCATGGCAGCTATGGCGTGCATTGGCAGGTCTTACCCTCGGAGGGTGGTCATGCGGATTTGGCCCCCAGTACCTTTTTAGAAGCCGAATTATGGTCGATCCTTGCACAAAAGCACGATCACGTGTGTCTAGAAACCGTGCTTTGTGGTGCTGGGCTATTGAATTTATACCGGGCCATGTGCGGGCTATGGGGTTCCGAGGCCGAGGAACTTTCGGCCGCCGAGATATCTCAGCGCGGACAAACTATGAGTGATCCTGTTTGCCATCAAACTCTCGAGGCCTTTGCCGGTTTTTTGGGCTCTGCAGCAGCTAATTTGGCGTTGACCGTGGGTGCCAGGGGCGGCGTTTACATTAGCGGTGGTATTGCGCCGCTAATGCTAGATTTTCTTGTCAGTAGCCCTCTCCGCCGTCGGTTCGAGGAAAAAGGCGATCTCAGTGACTATGTGAGAGAAATCCCTATTTTGATGGTGCTAGATACACAGCCGGGTCTAACCGGGGCTATGTATTGCCTAGCAGAAGCGCGCTAACTGTCTGCTTGATTACGTCCGCGATCTTGAATTTTGGCGCGTCGGGCAGCCACTTTTTCCGCCCTAACTTCACTTTTTGCGTGAGCGCGATTTGCGCTATTTTCAATACTCAACCCCTCACCCAATGTGGTCTGCCACCCGGCATCCATAATGTCTCGAATGGCTCCTCGGGTAATGGGTTCTGTGGTCAATATATCCGCAGCGAGTTTTTCACAGGTGGGCAGTAGTTCCTCTTCCTTCACAACTCTATTCACCAAGCCCCATTCGCATGCCGTTTGGGCGTCTAAGTAGTTGCCTGTTAGGCTGAGTTCTTTAGCTCTGTTAATGCCAATGAGTCTGGGTAGTCTTTGTGACAAACCCCAGCCGGGCACAACGCCCACTCGAGCATGGGTGTCGGCAAATTTGGCATTCGGACCGGCGATCAAAAAATCGCACATCAGCGCAATTTCAAAGCCTCCGGTGATGGCAAACCCGTTAATAGCTCCAATCACTGGTTTGCCAACATTGGCCACAGCTTTGCCTAGGTCTTTGTCTGTGACAGTGGTGGAGGTGGTTTCGCCGCCCAGTTCCTTGAGGTCTAAGCCCACTGTAAACGCACGACCAGCACCCGTTAGAATGATGACCTGAGTACTGTCATCGTTTGCCAATTCTATAAAGGTTTCTGCAATAGTTTGGCGTAGTGGTCCTGATAAAGCATTCAGCGCGTCTGGACGATTCAGTGTCACCGTAGTTATGCCGTTGTTAGGCGTTACTAAGACTAAATCTGTGTTGCTCATCAAGTTCCCCTTTTCGTATGCCTCAGGCTTCAGCATAACAAGTCTTTGCTGATACTAGATATCACCTTTTGCTAAGTATGTTCCCTAGCCTATCTATGGTGCGCGCAGAGGACTGAACGCCGCGGTTATACTTAGGTTGTCGCATAGATGGCCCTATTAACTAAGTGGAATGTTTGCGCAGCGGTTGATTTAGTGGGTTGGCACCGATTAAATAGACTCTTGGAAGGAGGGCCCTTGGGGCCTGTATTACTCTCAGTTAAATCTCGTTGTCGAGGCAAGAAAAATCCCACAATTTAACGCACAAATTCAAGTACAGAGTAGAGCCAAAGCTCAATTCAAATCCACCCAAATAAGTGTTGCGGTCGTAAAGCCATTTTTGTTCAGACGCGCATTATTGTTTCTCAGCGCACTGCTAATGATGTCAGGGTGTTCATCTCTAGTGGGGTCGTTGACTCAAGGTTTTGCTGAGGACTTGTCCGCGGCAATATTGAACAGCGATGACCCAGCTATGGTGCGTGATGGGGCGCCTGCTTATCTTATTCTTATAGATTCTCTGCTAGCGGGTTCCCCTGAGAATGTTGGCTTATTGAGTCAATCTGCTGAACTGCATTCCGCCTATGCTGGCGCTTTTGTTGACGACGAAGAGCGCGCAGCGCGCCTGCATGATAAGGCGCGTAGGCAAATATTTACCGCTATATGTCTGTCTTTAGAAAATGCCTGTGATCTCGATTTGCGGCCATTCGCAGAATTCTCTGCTTGGATAAATAGTCGCAGTGCTAAAGAAGTGCCGGCTTTATACAATTTGGCCAGTATTTGGGCCGGTTGGATTCAGGGTAATAGCGGCAACTTTTCAGCCATCGCTGAATTGGCGAGAGTTAAAGCCCTAATGCAGCGAGTAGTGGAGTTAGATGAAACTTATTCAAACGGCGCTGCATATCTGTATTTGGGAGTCTTCGAGACTTTGTTACCACCGGCTATGGGCGGTAAACCCGAAATTGGACGCGGCCACTTTGAGCGTGCGCTAACATTATCTTCGGGCAATAACCTTATGGTTAAGGTCATGCTTGCTGATCAGTATGCGCGGTTGGTCTTTGACCGTGAGCTACATGATAATCTGCTGCTGGAGGTTATAGCCGCAGATGGTAAAACGTCCGGATTGACACTAATGAATGCCGTCGCAAAAGAACGAGCACAAAAACTATTGGATTCAGCTGATGATTATTTCTAGGGTTTTGAAAATTATGCGTGTAACAAATTTGCTTCCGCAAAAACTCCTTTTGGTTGTGGTTTTTGTGTTGCTTACTGTGAGTTCGTTTTCTAGCCATGCAGTGACATTTAAAATTGCTACACTGTCGCCGGAAGGCACGGGCTGGATGAAGGCGCTGCGAGGGGCAGCGAAGAAGATTGGTGAGCGCACTGACGGCGCCGTGAAATTTAAGATATATCCCGGCGGTGTCATGGGCGATGACAAAGCTGTGCTGCGCAAGATGCGTATTGGTCAGCTACATGGCGCGGCTTTAACCTCGGGTGGCGTCATGCAGCCTTATCCAGATATCGCTTTATACAATTTGCCGTTAATTTTTAGAAACTATGCAGAAGCGGACTATGTTCGCAAACGAATGGACAATAAGTTAATGGCGGGTTTGCGTGAGCAAAAGTTTGTCGGTTTTGGTTTGGCCGAGGTCGGCTTTGCTTACCCTATGACTCAACAACCGGTGACCTCTGTTAGCGGTTTCGCAGACCGCCGCGTTTGGGCGCCAGATAATGACCCGGGTGCTATCAAAGCGTATTCGTCCTTCAACATAACCCCAATACCTTTGCCTATTGCAGATGTTCTAACCGGTTTGCAGACAGGTTTGATTGACAGTATTGGTTCGCCCCCAATTGGCGCAATTGCGCTGCAGTGGCATACACAGGTGAAGTACGCCACTGAATTGCCGATCCTCTACGTTTATGGGCTTTTCACGATAGCGGAAAAACCTTTTTTGCGACTCGATGAAGAACAACAAAAAATTGTCACTGAAGAGTTAAGTGCTGCGGTGCGCCAAGTTGATGCAGACTCGCGTCGAGATAATGAAAGCGCAGCGGCAGCACTGACAAAACAGGGTATCGAGTGGCTGTCACCGAGTGCCGAAGAATCTTTCGAATGGTTCACAATGGCCAACACTGCCAATGAGCAATTGATTCGAGAGAACTACGTCTCTGAACCCTTATACGAAGAAATGATCGGTCACTTAGAGCAGTATCGAAGTGAAAATAGCGATCGATAAAACCTTAGGTTTTCTGCGGAAACTCGAAGATGCGCTTTTAGTTACTTTGTTGTTATCCATGGTGGGCATCGCAACCACGCAAGTGCTGCTAAGAAATCTTTTTGATAGCGGCTTTTACTGGGGCGACAGCCTTGTCCGCGTCATTGTGCTTTGGGTCGCTTTAGTCGGCGCAATGATCGCGTCGCGTGATGATAGCCACATCCGCATCGACCTCGCTAGTCGGTATTTAAGTGGATGGGTTAGGCCTTGGGTTGCCAGAATTAGCCATCTTTTTACTTGCGGCGTATTGGTCCTTTTTACCTGGGGCAGCTATCAATTTGTCAGCTATGAGTTTATCGATAATGCTGTCGCTTTTGGCGATGTACCGGCTTGGATTTGCGAATCTATCATGCCCCTCGGTGGTGCGGTAATGACTATTCGCTACGCTCTATTAGTGGTCAAGCCTCTGTGATTTGGCTTGGCGTGCTGATTATTGTAATTATGGCGGTTATTGGTGCGCCATTATTTTCTGTGCTGCTTGCAGCATCTATGCTGGGCTTCTACAGCGCAGACATTGAGTTAGCCATTGTAGCAATTGAGTTGTATCGCATTGTTGATACACCCTTACTTGTGGCGCTTCCGCTTTTCACTTTTAGTGGTTACCTTCTTAGTGAGTCAAATACGTCCACTCGCCTAGTCAACGTCATGCAAAGCCTGTTTGGCTTCCTGCCCAGCGGCCTGGCCATTGTGGCGTTTATTGCATGTGCGATCTTTACCGCGTTAACCGGCGCTTCAGGTGTGACCATTGTGGCGTTAGGCGCATTGCTTTTACCGGCCTTGCGGCAGGGCGGCTTCTCAGAAAAATTCAGCACGGGCTTAGTGACCACGTCTGGCAGCTTAGGCCTTTTGTTGGTGCCTTCAGTTCCGCTGATTCTTTATGGAGTTATTGCTCAACAGATAGACGTGGGCGAGTCCTTTACCATTGTTCAACTATTTGTCGCTGGTGTTGTGCCGCTCTGTTTAATGCTTGTGCTGCTCTCAGCTTGGACATTATGGAAGCACCGTGGTGGTGTCATTCCTAGAGTGCCGTTTGCTTGGGCAAACGTAGGTTCTGCGCTGTGGGATGCACGCTGGGAAATTCCGCTACCCTTTGTTGTATTGGGCGGTGTGTTCAGTGGCGTATTTGCAATTTCCGAAGCGGCTGCGGTAACAGCCCTATGCGTCATTTTCGCTGAGATTGTTCTTTATAAAGAAGTAACTATTAAACAGTTGGGCAGCGTTGCAGTCGAATCCATGGTCATGGTGGGTGGTATCTTACTGATCTTAGGTGTTGCTCTTGGTTTCACCAATTACCTAGTAGACGCTGAGGTGCCTCAGCAACTGATGGTCTCTATGCAGACATATATCAAAAGTCCTCTTGGGTTTTTGCTGTTGCTGAATATTTTGCTATTGGCCTTGGGTGCAATGTTAGACATCTTTTCAGCACTCGTTATTATGGTGCCTTTATTACTGCCCGTTGCCGTAGGTTATGGCATCCACCCGGTACATTTGGGCATCATATTTTTGGCTAATATGCAGGTTGGATATTTTACGCCGCCAGTGGGCATGAATTTGTTTATTGCCAGCTATCGATTTAAGAAACCGTTGCTTGAGCTATATTCTGCAACGTTGCCGTTTATGCTGATTTTGCTGGTTGCACTCGCCATGATCACTTATATTCCCGCGCTGAGTCTTTGGCACTTGTAGATATCCGCATTCATCCGCCCTGGCGCTCGCGACCATTGAGTATTTGTTAGCACTTAGCACGTTTGCGGTAACTTTTCAGAAAGTGCGGTAAAACACACATTCAATAAATCAATTTCCCAGGCTCACTTACCTTGTTTTGGAGTTTTCTATGAATCATCAGGTTTCTGTAGCAGTTAATGGCCAA
>MDSY01090941.1_pt1 | contig 12010 bp, 4 predicted proteins | sample 811131 | NCBI WGS metagenome assembly MDSY01 (sample SAMN05326643, study PRJNA326480) | marine metagenome | isolation source: seawater | place: Atlantic Ocean: South West | collected 2010
TATTGGAAACACTAAGATCTCAGCAGATAGTGGACAGCAAACTACATTTGATATTCCAATTCCAACTGTAACGGGTGAAGATCCAAGTAAGTTGAGTGTTGTATTTGATGAAGTAATCATTAAAGAGAGATTACTTGTTGAAGGTGGAACTACTAAACAGATTCTATCTCAGTTTAATGGTCCTGTAACCTTTAATGGTATTACTAGATTCACTAAAGATATGATCACCAACAATATTAAGGTTGGTGGTACTAATGATGGTGTAGTTACTATTAATAACCAGACTGATGTTGATTATGATTGTTCTACTAATAAGACTAATGAAGGTGTTCTTGTTGTAAAAGGTGGAGCAACTTTCCATAAGAAGGTAAGTATTTGTGGAACTTTAGGTGTTTGGAGTACTACTGGTATTTCAACCTTTATGCATAGTGTTAATGTTGATAAGGATTTGATTGTTGATCGTAATGCAGAATTTAGTGGAATAACAACATTTAAAGGTGGATCTCATTTCCCAAGTAATCAGTTCTTAACATTTGGTGAGGATACTCCTGATGATGCTAAGGGATACATTTATCATGATGCTTTAGGTGGATTGGATAACTTTAGACTTACTGCATTAGGTCCAGATACTCATCTTTACTTACAGAGTGATGAAAAGGTTGTTATTGGTAATAAAAACAATAGTGAATATGGTATAGTTTATAATAAGGGTTCTGATGTTGAATTGTTCTATGGTGGAGGAACTTCTGCTTCTGCTGCTAAACTACTTACTCAATCTACTGGAGTTAAAGTTCAGGGACAATTAGATGTTACTCAGGATATTATCGCATATTCAGGTTCTGATAGAAGATTAAAAGATAATATTACACCTATTTCTAATGCTCTTGAAAAGATTGTTTCGATTAGTGGTAATACTTTTGAATGGAATGCATCATCTAGTAGACAAGGGCAAGAAGATACTGGTGTGATTGCTCAAGAAATTGAAGCACTTGGATTACCTGGATTAACTACTGTTCGAGATGATGGTACACTTGCTGTTGCTTATGAAAAACTTGTTCCTGTTTTAATTGAGGCAGTTAAAGATCTAGCTAAGACAGTTTCTGAATTAGAGCATGATCTGAGGTTTAAAAAATAAAGACCAATCTAACTCATAAATAGATAAAAAACATATTCAGATGGCGAATATTAAAAAATCATTTAATTTCCGAAGTGGTGTACAGGTTGATGATGATCATTTAATTGTTGACACTAATGGTGCTGTTGGCATAGGATCTACAGTACCTACAGAACTTTTGGATGTTAATGGTAATATTAAGACATCTGGAAATGTTACTGGATCAATAGGAAGTTTTACTAAAGTTATAGCAACTGATTTAGATATTACTAATGTTAATATTCAGACAGGAAATGTTAGTGGATCTGGTGTTAAGATTGGTGATCCAGTTGGTGTTATAACTGCTCAAAATGTAGGTGAAACAGTTACTTATTACGGAGATGGTCAATATTTAGAAAACATACCAACATCTCAGTGGATTGATAAGGATGTTGGATTAGGTTTTATTAGCATATATGCTGCTGGTAATGTGGGTATAGGAACTGAAGATCCTAGACATACTCTGCAAATTGGTGGTAATAATAATCCAAATGCTTTTGAGGAAGGTGTAGGGATTAATTCTCGTGGTGGTGTTGTAGCAACTGGTATTATTACTGCTACAACATTTAAAGGAGATGTCACTGGTGACATTACAAGTGCTGAATCTAATATTACACAGGTAGAATCAACCTATATTAATACTAGTGGTATTGTTACTACAACAGATCTTCATGTAACAGGTATAACAACAACACCTAAGATTGAAGGTTTAAACATCATTAGCCAACCAAATGGACCTACTGAGAGTATTATAGTTACTGTTGATTCTAAGACTGCTAATAACAGATATTATAATGAGGGAAATTCTAATGCGTATTACCTAGATGGTAAAGAAGCACCATTTTTAACTTTAGTTCCTGGTAGGACATATAGATTTGATCAAAGTGATCCAACGAACACTGCTTATCCACTTAGATTTTATTATGATTCAGCAAATGATTCAGTTTATGGTGGTGGTATAAATGTTGTTGGTGCTCAAGGAACTGCTGGAGCATATGTTGATATAACAATAACTGAAAGTACTCCACAGACAATATATTATGATTCTGCTTCTGCTGCTACTTTATTAGGTAATGTTATTAAAACAAATTCTGCGGCTCAAGTTCATAATCTTGAAGTTGTTGGTTTATTAACTGCTACAAATAATATTGTTGGAAGTCTAACTGGTGATGTTACTTCAACAAAATCTACATTTGATCAAGTAGATACACTTCATATAAACACTACAGGTATAGGAACTTTTAATGAATTATTAGCCACACAATCTTTTACTGGTATTACTACATCTGAATTAGCACATGTTCAAAATGGATTGGGTATTGGTATTAATAATCCTAAGAGAATTGTTGACATATATTCATCTGGAATAGCAACGGTTGATGTTGTTGGAAGAGAATCAGCAATGATTCAGATTGGGCAAAATTATACTGTAACAGCAGGTATAGGAGAAAGTGTTGGTATTATAAGATTTGGAACTCAGGATAAGACTTTTGAGTTAATTAATGCTGATTCAGGAGATTTTAATTCTTATATACATTCTGGTAATTTTGTTGGTGTTAATACAGGTAACTTTAATTGGATATATGGGCAGACTAATCAAAAGTTAATGTCTCTTACCTATGATGGTAAGTTAGGTATTAATAAACCAGATCCTGAAGTACAATTAGATGTAGTTGGAGTATCTACATTTACTGGTAGTGTTCTTATTACTGGTAATTTGGAGGTTGACGGTGATTTAATTGGTGGTAATACTACACTTCCACCATTAATAACAGGTTCAGATATATTCAGACAGACTGGTATATCAACCTTTGTTGATGTTGATATTACTAACATAGTAGAAGTTGGTGCTATTGCTATTGGAACAAGTCGAGAAGATATTATTGAAGCTGCAGCAATAGATGCTCAGTTTAGTAGAGCATTTGTTTCTGCTCTTGGTATAGGAACTAATGTTACTCCATCAACTTTGACCGTTGATGGTGCTATTGGTGCTACTGGAAGTGTTGGAATTGGAACTACAATAGCAACTTCTGGTGCTGACTTCGCAAGAGCTGGAATTCCAATAACAAGGTTCTTAAAATTACCTAGAGCTAGTACAACCGAAAGGGATAATTTTGTTGCTCTAGAAGGAGGATCTGTAATATGGAATACTACAGAATCTAGAATAGAATTTTATAATGGATCAAGTTGGTCTTACATTAACGGTACTGGCGTTTAACTTATGGCTAGAAAGAATTACGAAGTAAAGGCTAAGAGTGCTGAGTCTTGGCAAAGAATTCATGAGGAATTAATTAAATCCGATAGTATTGAACCATTAGTTCCTAGTAGAAGTGTTACTTGTAAAAACCCTCTTTATGATAGTCTAAGGAGAGGATCATATCAATTATCTTTATCTGAAGTTGAAGAATTAAGACAACATGCTGATATAAGTTATGTTGAATTGGATAGAGCATATCATGATATTCCAGTTGAAGCAGAACTTTATAGTAATGATAGATATTCTTCTCCTGTAAAGAATTATAGAACATTAGTTAAAGCTTCTGATGATGATGTAACTGAGGTTACTAATTCTTTAAGAATGACTAGTGGCAACACAGGTGAAGGAACTACTAATTGGATTAATGTTCGTGATAATTCGGGAAATAGTCCAGCTATGCTTTATTGGGATGGTTTACCATCTATACTAACTGATTATGGTGTATATAAATCTATTCCTGCTAATACAGCTGATGATGATCCCGAATTAGATAATTTATTAGATACTACTAATATAATACAATTAACAACTTCAGGTGTTCATCAGTTAGTAGTCTGTGCTGATGCTCTAATCTGTAGGGTTGAATGGTGGAAAGGAACTTCTGGTGGTGGAGGTGGTACTAAATCATATCCACAAACTGAAGCTTGGTCTAGTAAAAGAAATATAACTTCCGATATATCAGAGGATTATGCTAATAGAGGTATTAAATATGAAGTTATTAATTTAGGATATCTTAGTGCTGGAGAACATACTATAAAATGTTGGATAAAAAATGGTCCTTATGCTAATCAAGCATTTGAAAGTTGGGATTATAATCCTAGTGCTATTGCTTGGCAATTACTTAGACTTCCTATAGATGGATATACTTCTGATTATAGTGGTAGTGGTAATGGATTTACTGTTTCAGGAGTACAGCATGAAATATGTCCAACATCAAATCCTACAGCCGCTGAAAAAAATAGAACAGGATATCAAACATTAAGAACTGCTGCAAATTATAATAATAATTGGGGATCTAGTCCTGATGTTCCAATAACAAGTAATATATCATATACAAATGATGGAAGAGATGTTGATATTATTATATTGGATGATAGTGTGTGGACTGGACATCCTGAATTTGTTACGATGGATGATGATCCACCTAATTGGATACCTGGAAATGTATTATCTAGACATGGAAAATCTGGTGTTTTAGATTTATTATTTGATGCTCCATATTATATTGATCCTGAATGGTTTGATGCTGATCAACAATCAAGAACAATTATTCGTTGGGATGGTACAAGAGTTCCTACTGAATCTGCAGCAGCAGATTGGTGGCAAGATAGAACAAAAAGATCTTCAAAATTTGGTGGAACTGAAGTTGGTGAATTAGTCCTTAATTCTCCTTATTGGAATGCAGGATACTATACTAGAGAGAGGATGAATGGAACTGATTTGCAACCACCAACAGGAATCAAGGATGATAGGGGTAATAATAATGGTGATCATGGAACACCATGTGCATCATTAGCGTATGGAAAGAATTTTGGATGGGCATTTAATGCTAATAAATGGACAATAGGTTGCTTTGGTGGTATTAACTTTGATACCGCCTATAAAATGCAAAGAATATTTCATAGATATAAACCTAATAATCCTAAGTTTCCTACTAGTCCTAAAGACCCAACTATTTCATCTAATAGTTGGGGTGGTAGTAATGCTGGTGGATATGCACATTCTTCTTCAACAAGGTCTTACGAATATAGAGGAACTTCTGGTACTTTCAATGTTGAAGCAGAAACTAATGCTGGATCTAGACCATCTTTTCCGAATTTTATACATCGTGGTAAAGCTAGAAGGTGGACTGATCCTGGAGATACATTTGGGGTTCGACTACCAGCTTATTATGAACCTACTATAGATCCAAATACAGGAGAATATGATTATAGTGCGTATGCTTATACTGGAATAGCAACTATTATGAGTGAATTGGAGGAGATGTTGGAAGAATATGAAGTAACTGAAATCGTTAATGGTCAAAGTGTTACTACCAAATATCCTGGTGTTATAGGATGTTTTGCTTCAGGAAATGATGGTTTTTATCCTGTTAACTCATCTGATGTTGATTTTAACAATAAAGTTGGATCAACTGCTTCTTCTCCTCAATATTATAATAATAGGCATCATTGGCCAGCACAAATTGGATATAATCCTAAAACACCCATATTTACTATTGGTGCTATAGATAATGAGTTTAAGAATCGTACTGATTTCAATGCTGATGCTGCGTTAAGAGATGATGCTTCTTACTATGGTGAAGATAATACAAATCATACAAAGGCTCCATCTAATGCTGAAACATTAGCTATGGGAGTTCAATTCTTTAAGTTTGGTCCTAAGAAAACCACTCCAAAAGCAAATATGTTTATTGACTATTGGGTGAATTATAACATGTATTCAAATAAAGGTAGTTATATAGATTTTTATGCTCCTGGAGATGGAGCTTTAGCTGCGTCAAATAGTATAGAACCACTTCAAGCTTATTATCCTAGAGAAATTTATGAAAGAAATGAGACTCATCCTGTAGGTGGAAAAGTATTTCAAGATTATCATTTTGGTGGAACTTCAGCAGCATGTCCTATAGTTGCTGGACATTTAGCTGCTGCTATGCAACAGAATAGAGGATGGGATACATCTGATTTAAAGAATGCTTTAAATTCATCTATTCAAGCAGATTCTAATTTTTATACTGGTCTTCCTGCAAGTAATGATCCTTTTGATGTAAACTGGTTGAATAGTTATTCAACTTATGGTAGTCCTGTAAAGGTAATCAAAGAATATACTGCATCACCAACTACAGAAAATGTATCTATTGTAGCAAGTGGTGGAATTCATCCTACAAGACCAGTTAATGAAAGATTTACAATAACAAGTGGTACTAGTGAGACTCACAAATTACAGATTTATGGTATAAGAGAATTTTTAGAAACTGATACTCAAGTTGAATTAACTTTAAGAGATGGATATTATCCTATTAGTATTAGTACTGATCAGGGTGATAAGAATGAATTGGGTAAGTATACAATGCGAATCAATTCATCTAATGATAGATTATTGGAAGTTAGTGATGATAATGGTGTAACATGGAATGCATTTACAGTTCTTATTGTAAATGGTAATTTCTATCATGGTGGTAGTGGAAAGTTTTGGTATAATTTAAATTTACAAGATGATAATCAAGGATTACCTGTACAAAGTGGACCTAGTTATACAATAACACCTAATAACTTCACCTTTAATGAGGGTGATACTCTAGTTACTTCTATTACAACTAATGAGGTTGCTGGTGGTACTACATTGTATTGGTCTTTAACTGGTTTATCTGCTGCTGATTTATCTTCTGGGTCTTTAACTGGTGCAGGAGCAGTAACTATTAATAGTAGTCAAGGTGATTTAGTTGGATCATTACCGAATATATCTCATACGTTTAGTAGTGATACAACTACTGAAGGTACTGAAAATTTTGAATTTAAGTTATTTACAGATGCAGCAAGGAATACTGAAGTAAAGAAAATATCTTTAAGTTTACTTGATACTTCTAAATCTGGTGGTACTAATGAGCCAGATCCATTTGAGCCTGGAACTGAGGGATATAATAGTAAATCATTCCCAGATAATATAAAGAGAACTCATACTATTGGAGATACAACTGTTGAAACTGCTGGACCATATTTTGTAGGTAGTGCTCCTATTAGTTTTAGAAAGATGGCTACCTATTTTAAACAAGGTGGTTATGTAGATGATACTCCAATAAAAGCGTCAGAGTATTTTAGAAATACTGATAATACACAAACTGGTGTTAATGTTCCTAATTCTACTGAGAATGAATTTGATACTTCTGGATCTACTAAAATATCTGGAGATAATTATCCTAATGGAACTTTCTCTGGTAATGGAACTAATCTTAGTTTAAAAACTTTTAGAAATTCTATTAAAAGATATTATAGTACCTGTGGTAGTATTAATAGTGTTGGTGGGACGGTAATCAGTCAATATAGTATGGGTAGATGGGATGGATCTAAAGGTATTGATTGGGACAATAGAAATAATAAGGATACTAGTAGTAGATCTGATGGTAATTTGATTCGGAATGTTGAGAAACATATGTTCATTAATGCAACATGTTATTCTGATGATGAGGGAACTAATGGAAATGTAGGTTCTCTTGTTAGTGGAGCATTTGATAAGAAGGCAGGTGCTAGGTTAGTTGAACCAACACTAACAATTAGAAATAGTATTATTTTTGTTAATGGTAGATGTTTTGGTTCTGGTGGACTTGGTGGATATAGAACTACAGGTCCTAAAGGATCAAGTGATCCAGGTAAACATGGTGGACCTGGATTAAAGGTAAAGCATACTGGTTCTGTAACTCCCATTTATGTTTGGAGAGATGCTGAGATCTTTGGTGGAGGTGGAGGTGGAGAATCTGGAGAAATGGGTGATCCAGGTGCTGCTGGTGTTTGTAGAGAGCAATATGTAGAAAACATGGAAGTATCATTCTGCCCTATAAATTCTAGTGGTGGATATGTTTTACAAGGTTGCCCTACTGGGTGGACTAGTAGTGGATGGTCAGGTACTGCGGAACCATGTATGACCGAATCTACAACAGATCCAGTAACAGGAGAAGTTACAGTAAGAGTTAGAGCATACACTCAACAGGTAACATGTAGTAGAATAGTTGTAAATGAAGGGGATCAAACAGATCCAACTCAAGGTGTAGGTGGTAGAGGTGGTAATGGTAAGGGATATAACCAAGCAAGAACTGATGGTGAACCAGGATCTAAAGGTATTAATCCAGCATGTTCCTTTGGTGAGTTAATTGGTGGATGGCCTGCTGGTGATGGTACTGATGGTGAAGATGGTGGTAATTGGGGAGTACCTGGTGGAAATACACGAGGAACTACTGGTGATGGTGGTAATGGTGGAGCAGCAATTTGTGGATCTCCATTTAAATTAAAAGGACCATATATTAATTCTAATACAGTTAAGGGAGAATATAATGGAGAATGTGATGGAAGTGAGCAAACTATAGATCCAGATCCAGGAGAAGGAGATCCAACCATAACAGTAGTTACACCAAAATATGTAAGATTCCATAGAGAGGGAATGTTATTAATGGTTACTGCTCCTCCAGGAGAGAAGGTTAGGTTTAGATTCCATAATCGTAATGAAGATAGATCTGGTTGGGGAATACCATATAGGAAGATGACTGTTGCTGGACATTCAATACAAAGAAACCATCCAGGGGATGTGACGGATGTCATTGAATTGGCAGATGGTATGTATCCTATAACTTGGCAAGACCTCAATAAAACTAATATGAATCTTAGTGGAACTGGACCCTATAATGGTAGTGGTCTTGATGCTGATGGTAATAAAGTTTGGATTAATGATTCCCAAATGGATAATGATCTATTATCAATTAACCTAAAGGATAATACTGCTTCAGGAAATGATGCTCAAATAACAATATTAAATCCTGATGATACAGTGACTGATTGGGTGAAGTCTAAAAATTCAGTAATTCATAGTGGTAAATATACAGATGAAAATGGTGAGGAACAATGGGAATATGAAGCTCTTAATTCTTATTGGCATACATTCTTACAAGACTATGGTGTATATAAATCAAATGCGGATGTTCTAGCAGTTACACCATCATTAACTGAATATGAACAACTAACATATACATTCCAATTCCGTAGTGGTAGTAGGGGACCTGCTGGTTCTTATAGAGGACCTGAAGGAGACTATCCAATTTTAATGATGTCTGATAATGCTGGTCAAGTATGGGTTAATGGTGAAAGAGAATGTCATACAAGTTGGTATAGAGGACATGATGGAGATACTAATTGGACAGATCCAAATTATGATTATACAGAGAAACATTGGGGTACAGTAAAAGTTAGATATACTGGTGGTATTGATACTTTTACTGCTACAGTTACGGCTAGGATTAAAAATAGTCCATATAATATGGATTGTGATGTTAACCAGAATCCACCACAACTTTTTGATGGTACTGGTGCTTGTCCAGCATTGCCAGAGACATGGAAGAAAAACCCTGCTGGAATTGCTTTCGCAATCTATAAACCTGGACAAGGTTTGGGTTCTACACCAATATTCAATTCTTTTGATCATTTACCAGGTAAATCACAAGCTAATAGATTTGGACCTGGTAAATGGTCATTCCAAGTTGGTGGTGGTTGGGCTAATATTTTGGGAGTATCTATACCATATGATCCATCTTTCTATGTTCCTAATAAGGCAACTTCGGGAGAATTAACAGTTAAACCTACTAAGTATGGTTCTCAACATGTTGAGAATGTTTATACAGTCACTGTTGCTGGTAAGGGTGGTGCTAATACAATACAAAAAAGATTTACTATTAAGTAAAGAACTGTTCTACACCAACAGGTTCACCGAAACCATAATCATAAGTAAGGGCATCGTGGCACACATAATGTGGATGATCTATTGGTACATCTAGACGTTCACATAATTCTTTATGGTTATCTTCCATCAACTCAACACAATAAAGCATGTTATCTAATACATGATCTAGATCGTGATATTTAATTAATTCGTCTCTTAAGGCAACTAGAAAGTTACCAGAACCAGCAGAGTTATCTAAAAACTTTGAATCGGGGTTCTTTCTCATCTCTAGGGGTATTCTCTCTACCATTTCTCTACACAATTCAATGTGAGTGAAAACTTCTTGAGTTATAGCAATTCTTTCATCGGATCTTTCAATTTTAGATCCAGTTCTTTTATTGTGTTCGTTTTTAGTACCCTGTTCCATATCTCTTTACATATGCTGTGATTAACTTTGTTTTACCTAGATGAGGTATTCCATTAGTAGTACCAGTACCAATATTACGAAATGTATTATCACCTTCATGCCCAAGAGATATTATTCTTTTAATTATTTCTTCTTTTGTATTATCATCATCAGGTATAACTTCTATGTAATTGTGACTAGAAGATTTCTCATACTTGTAGAATCCTTTTCCATCCTTACCTCTCCAACTTGGTAGATGTACTTTACCACATGAACCAGCACCATCACCACCAACAAATATATCAGCATCATATCTTCTTTCATATGAAAGAAACCTAATGTGTGGATGTACTGTATGCTTTTCTTCGAGAGGTCTTAATTTTTCACCAATTCTCCATTCTTGAATACAAGCATCAATACTAGAAGAAAAATCTTTAGGATCGCAATCCTTAGTATCAACTAGTTCTAAACTTCTATTAATTTTATTAAAGTTATTAGATCCTTTCTTTATTGATTTTGGTAATACCAAAAGAATTACTCCATCGTCTTCGATTCTATCAGCACAACTATTTAAAAAGTTAAGTGCTAGATTGCCACCTTTCCCAAATGGGGGATTACCTAACATAGCATTAAATTTCATATTATAATATTCCTCCTGTGTAATATATGTGGGGTGTGGAAACTCATCCATACCAAGTCTCATATCATAATCTTTATCGGTGTATATATTCGTATAACCAAGACCTGATAAAGATTTACAAAAATGTCCCCAAGCATCCATTGGAACATATATTTTAGCATCTTTCTTTACGTAAGTCAATCTATCAGTCATATACTGAACTAGATGTAACTTAGGAGCTCTTGTTGCTTCTGGATCTTTCTCTTTGATCTTTTTAGAATGTGATTCTGGTGTAAAACCGTATGTTTCTTCTTGTTTACGAAAGCTTTCATCTAAAGAATTTACTTCTCGTACTAGAAAATCAACATACTCTGAATATGATTTAATATGTGATGGAGCAATTAATACTTCAGGACTTCCACCAAAATTATTCTTCTTACATCCTTTCATTAGTAAAGATCTACGAACATAATGATCTGATAAATCACCATGAACATCTAAATGATCAAATTCTTTTATTGCTTCAACTGATTTGCTATAATCACCATCACAAAATCTATCACCTTTACGATCTGGATTTGTTTGACCGATAAACGACATAATGGGATAGTCGGGATTTGTTATGTATCCATTGTGCATGAAGAAGTAGATTCTATTTTTCTTTTCTTCAGGTATATCTTTGAAGAAAGGATCTACTTGATCTTGAATGGCAGCGACTAATCCGTTAGTCATGAGGGTGATTGAATATATGACTATTATACATACCTTTGTATGGATTGCAAGCGAATCTTTATATTTTTTTAAGAACCAGTGGCAGAAGTGGCACATGAACCCCGAAAGGGGGTTTTTTATGCTATAATGTATTCAACTGAGAAACATTGATGCCTTTACGTCCACACCAATTTGATGCTACTAAGGCAATGTTTAAACATTCTAAGGGTCAGATCATCATCCCTACAGGTGGTGGTAAGACTATGTGTATGATTGATGATGCTGAACAGCGTTTTAGATCAACTATTGCTGACACTATTGTTGTAGTCGCACCACGCATACTATTGGCAGAGCAACTATCATCTGAGTTCTTAGAACAGATTGATAATGTATCTGTGATGCATGTACACAGTGGTGAGACACCCCATTATTCTTCAACTAAGA
>MDSY01054420.1_pt1 | contig 12009 bp, 7 predicted proteins | sample 811131 | NCBI WGS metagenome assembly MDSY01 (sample SAMN05326643, study PRJNA326480) | marine metagenome | isolation source: seawater | place: Atlantic Ocean: South West | collected 2010
CATATATGTATATGATATAGAAAACGAAAAATCACTAGACAATGACATATGAATATCCGTGCCTCAGAGGGAACTATTGCTGCCTACCCCAACCTTCTGAGCATCTGATCCATCATACGACGCCCGCATCTGCCGCGTGATGCTCTTGGAAGAATTCCTCGATGGCCTCGAATGAGCACATGGCGCGCGTAAATGCCGCCGTGACCTGCTCCAAGTCGTGTCCTTCAAGCCCCGGGGATTGCTTGTCGGGATGATTCGTCAAGACGAGCCTGCGCCAAGCGAGTCTGATCTGCGGGTACCACTGCCCATGGCTCGCAAACGGCCTTACCCAATCGTCAGCAAGTCCGAGATTGCGGAAGGCCTCCTCAAGTGGCATCCGCCGAGCGCTCTGGAACTTTCGCGGAACCTTTCCACGCAGTCCCGAAGTGCGAGCGCCGTTGGTCCGCTGCTGCTCCCGCACGGCCTCAACTCTCGCGCGGAGCCCATCGTCAGGAAGGAGCGCCCCACTCATAAACTCTCCGATGAGTTCGGCCGTTTGGAGATCTCGCGCGTAATCGAGTGCAGTCATCGAAGCGCCGTTCACGATGCTCGTATCTGCGCCGAGCTCAAGCAGCGTCTGGATCGCCCAGTGGTGGCCCGCGGAGGCGGCGGCCATCAATGGCGTCACGTCCCAACACCGCGCGTTCACATCCGCCCCCGCCTCCACCAGCATCCGCACCACGCTGCCGTTGCCAGGAGCCTCGTCGACGCACGCGAGCTGTAGCGGCAGCATCAGCGCGCGGTTCTTCTCGCGCACTGGCGCTCGTCCGCAGCGGAGGAGCTCCTGAACGATGAGCGCACGGCCCGCGAGACATGCCGCGTGCAGCGCCGTCTCACACTCGTCGTCCATCTCCCACACAGCAGCCTCGCCCCGCCAGAGCAGCTTTCGACAGAGACTGACATCGCCTCGACTCGCAGCGAGATGAAGCGCCGTGCGCCCGCGGGCGTCGCGTGCGCAAGCGAGACATGTGCGATCCGACGCGTCTCTCGAGGCAGCCGCTTCGTCGAGGAGCGCGTGCATCGCCGGCCATGGCGTCTCGGGATCATGAAGCAATTCGATCAAGTGCTCGCCGGCGGCGAGTGAGGCGGCAGTCGGCGTCGATGCGGCTGCGAGAGCCTCTTGCTCCGGTGGGAGGAGCCCGAGGCTGATAGCGTGACGACCCCGGCTCACGGCACGGAGGCCACGCGCTGGACCCGAGACCGAGATGAGGCAGAATTGCGGCGCCTTGGCATTGGAGACAAGCTGTGTTGTTAGTGATCCGTGATCTGGGAATCGCTCCGCCATTGAGGAGCGCGGGCCATCCCAGTAGCAGAGGTGGAAATACTTGAAGGGGCCGATCGCCTCAGCGTCCGGATACTTGCGTGCGTAGGCGCTGAGGAAGGGCGCGACGAGCAGCTCCTCGCAGCTGCGCTCTTCACACGAGAGTGGCAGAGTAATCTTCAGCGTGAGCTTGTGGCGCTCGCTGGCTTGGTAGCGTAGCGTCAGCTGCAGCTTGGGGCGCTGACAAGCCACCGCCGACTCGCAAGCCTCGGAGCAACGGGATGAAGCGCCAACGTCTCGCATATTTTGCGACGGCGCGAACCGTCCCTAAACCTGATCGTTCATAGGAATCCCTACTATACGATACATCTGACATCAGGAATATTTTCATCAAATGGCGACGCCGCCGACAAGCTTGGACACGGCGGCGGTGCGCCGCAACATTTCATTCGACAGCAAGAGCACCGCGATGCATCGGGAGATCCTTCGCATCTCCAGGCAGCAGCCCAGCAGTTCTCTCCCGCCGCATCATCAGCAGCCACGCCAGCCGCTTCCGGCCGCCAGCACCGAGCAGAGTGGCCGACCGCCTCACCCTGACCCGCAGTTGGATCAGCTCGAGGCGGAGTGGGAGGAGCGGATGAAGGCACCGGCGCAAGCCCTCGCAGACTTTGAGGCGAGAATGCACAACACCATCGACGACGCCATAGCCAGTTTGCTTCCGCGTCGACACAGGCCTGTAGACGATCATGATGATGTTGACGATCGACGACGGGAGCGACGGTAGTCTCGCCAGGTAACAACAAAGGCGTGCACTGCCAGTGTGCTCTACAGGCTTCGAACCGTAGTAGCACTCATGTATAGAGTCTCGTTGTGTATGCCAGCGTTGGAGTGACGAACAACAAGGTTATTGTTCGATTAAAAGTACAACTAAGTACAAGTAGAATTAGTATTAGTCACTCAAGTCAGTAGAAAGTAGCGCAGTTACCAATAGCAATAATTTTCATTGGCATTTCCTCTCTGAATTCATCTTTAACAGGATTGATCGAATGAATGATATAACTGATGCAATATGGCGAGGATGCCGATCTCCGCTGTGCTGCGCACGCGTGACAATATCAGCTCCGATCATTGCGCGCTGTTTCCCCATAATAAAGCCAAAGCTAGTAGGTAGTACCAGTCATGCACGAAACATGTGCCGGGCCTCTCGAGGTGATTCGCGAGCCCTTACTTTGAGGCGAGCTGATCTGGTGAGGCTGATTCGATTTCCACCGGCGCGCGCTGCTGCGCGCTCCGCGCAACCCTGTGCGTTAGCATTGCCAGACGTCCGTTGCGCCGTTGCAAGCGCCGAGCGCCGGCGAGTACCAGCACAATCAGCGCGGTCCCCGCACCAGCGCTTGCTCCCATGGCGATCGACGGCGCATACTCCATCGAAGCCTGGTGCTGCTGTATAGACGGCGCGAGCGCTGGCGTGTATACCGATTGAGATCCCGATTCTGCATTTGCGGCCGATTGCCCCGCTGCGATTGTGTCCATTCGATTCTGGCCGCCATACGATTGAAGGAACTGCCACTCTGGTAGTAAGCGCGGGATGGGCAGCACTGGCGCCTCGAACGCGTCAAAGTCGGCGGGAAAGTCGGGAAAGTCGGGGATCCCGAATGCTTCGCCTTCGCCAAGCCACTGGCAGTCGGCGGACAGGGGTGGCGGTGGTGGCGACGGTGCAATGCTCGCGCGCCCGAGCAATGAGAGCCACGCACGGTGGGCGGCGTCGAATCTTGAGCCAAGGTGAAGTCCGAGCGCTCCGAGGCAGTTGCCCATCATACCCTGCTGGGCAAGCGGCATCGCAAGCCACCAGCCCTCGAGCCGTCGACGCCATTCTGCGAACCACACCTCCTGGCCCACGGCTCGCGGGCAATCATACGCAGCCGCTGTGGTTGCGGCCGCCTCATCGAGCACAGCCTCCTTGAGCACGCGGCGGATCCCAGTGATTGCCTCCGTGGCTGCGAGAGGATCCCAGCCGCCCCTCACAGCTTGAGAGGGAGTGACATCATCTCGCGCTGGCGCCGCGAGCGAGCGGCGGAATCCAGCCCAGCCGCTCGGTGCGCTCGCATTGCCGCCGGTGGCGTCGACGAGCTCGGCGCCCGCGCACTCGAGTCTGTCTGAGAACTTTCCGAGTCGATCCGACAGATGCTCAATCTCCCCGAAGCGCTGGATGCCAGCGACATTGGTGTCCATGAGTGCAACCATGGCGGCTCTCGCGAGATCATCTCTCGTGATCGCCTTGTCAACGAATGGGATCCCCAGCCGGCAGCCGAGGTTGAAGAAGGGAATCAGAGGAAGCACCTCGAGCTTTGACCAGTCCCATACGAGCGATGGCCGTAGGATCACGGCGCGCGTGTTGGGGGCGGATTGGAGCTCGGCCTCGACGGCACGCTTGGCGGTGAGGTACTTTTGGAAGAATGTCGGCAGCGCCTTCTCAAGCTCTCGGCCCGGTTGCAGCGTCTCCGAGGTGCTCCAGCTTGTGGGGTCGGGCAGCCGCCGTTTGATGAATGCAGGAATCATGTCGTCGAGCTGATCGGCTAGTTCTGTGATGCCCTCGCTGAGCCCTTTCTGGTCGGGAAGGTACTGCTTGATCTGATCGGTGATGAAGGTTGGCATCGCACCCTCCACCTGCTCTCCGATCGAAGTCGCTTCAGCACTCCAACCCGCCTCGGCAGCAGAGATGAACACGAATGGAATCTTCCGGAAGCGGTTCGCTGGGAGCGACTGGAGCGATTCGAGGGCGTTGGTCACGGCGCCACGGATGACGAGGTCATAAGAGGACGCGGGATCCGACGCCGACCCCGATCCCGATAAGTAGGAGTTGAGAGATGCCAGTCCCGATTCGCCATCGAAGAGCAAACCAGCCGCGTGCACGACCGCGTCAGCGCCGATGGCAACATTGGCTACAGCGTCGGCGCTGGTGGCATTGCCCTTGGCCCAGACGACCTGGACGAGATCGGGGTCACTTGGCTCCGGGTTTTGACCTCGGCGTGAGAGCGACACCACGCTATAACCGCACTGCACCGCATAGCGGCAAATCATACGGCCAACGTAACCGGTGCCGCCGATCACGAGCAGCCGCGGCTTCTTGTCTGCTGGCACTCCGGCGGGCGGCGGCTCTGGCGCGGCTTGGCCCTGCACTCGCGGGCCCGTCTCCCAAGCCGGAGGCGGACGCTCTCCGGCGACGCCCGCTTCTTGCGCCGCTGCTTTCGGCTCGCGGCGCTTGCGCGAATTGCCCTGAGCGCCATTCTCGTCGCCAATGCCCCAGCCTGTGTAGAGCCCAATGGGATCGCCAGTGTAGGTCTCGCGCAAGATGTCGCCCTCTTTGATCGCAGGGTCCACGGGCACCGTCTCCTTCTCCTTCTTGTCGAACGGCCAGAAGCCCGAGAGGTCGGGCAGCGGCATTTGTGTGCCGGTGATTGCAAATCTCGACAGTCCAGTACTCTGGGTAGTATCCCGTTATTCTTCCTAAGAAATTCCACCGATTATGTACGGGAAGATGGGATAGGATTTATTTGCTGATTGCCATGAAATGAGAGCTGAGATCGAAGGTCTGCGCCAACGCTCCACCCGTCCCGAGCTGCGAGCGCGCGAATGCGAGTGCGCACACTCACGCAGCACTCAGCAGCCCTTCGAAGCGTCTGGCCCTCTTCTAATCCGCGCACAGGACCCACAGAAGAGGCAGGAAAGTGATGGACTCCCTGGAGCCGCGTACGCCGCGTCAGCCGTGTCGCGCCGCCTCGCTCGCGCGCCTCGTGCTCTTTGCGTGGGTGGCGACGGGCACGATGGGTGACGAGATCGATGCCGAGTGGCATCGCCTCTCGACCGAGCTCCATGCCAAGCAGGCCGCACTCGAGGCAGCGCAGAGAGAGCTCGCCTTGATGAAAGAGCTCGAGGCTTCCGAGATGGAGCTCGATGAAATCACCCACCAGAGGTACGTCTCGGAGCGAGACGCGCACAGAGCGAAGCGAGCACGAGGACCCTCACCCCCCAAACTCTCCGATCGCGAGGCGAGGCACGCCGCCATCGCCACCTACTTGTCCGCGTGCGAATCGGGAGATATGTTGGTGTGGGATCTCATCGACTTTTCAGAGCGGCGGCAATGCGAGATGTGGATGCCATACGCTCCGTTTGGGACGGCTGGCGAGGCGAAGATGCACTACATGGGCGCGGGCACCGTTGCGAACGTGAGCTATAGATCCACCTGCCGGTTTGAGGGATATCTCGCAGAGGCGGATGTCGCCGGGCCCACCGGCGGAGACGGCGCACCGTTTGCTTCTATACGGCTCCTCCCCGAGATGTCTTTCGAGCTCAAGAGCTCGGACGGTCTGATCCTCGAGGCGGTCGGCGACGGGAACGCTGGGTACAAGCTCTCGCTCTTCACCGACCACATGCTCGCCAGTGGCCTCTCTTATGAGGCGCCTCTCTTGCCGAACGTTGGCGCCGAATCAGACAAGTGGGCCGCCGATCAGATCGTGCTGCCGTTGAATCACTTCGAGGCGCGGCGGGACGGGAGCAGAGCGTGGGAGGCGCCGCCGCTCAGCAAGGCTCAGATCTCTCAGGACCCCAAGCAGCTCGGCTTGATCCGCTCGAAGGCGGCACCCCTCGCCCCCGAAGCCCACGGTCGGGTCAAGCACGGATACTTTTGGCTCGAGCTCCGTTCGCTCCGAGCCTACTCGTGCAGCAACACGAGCGATCGGTGGGGTAAAGGTGAGGCATGGGGTGAGCATGACGTGTCGTGGCTCGACGGCGTCAAAGAGGAGATGGACAAGTGGTGGCTCACACTCAGGCTCAATGAGCAGGAGACACTCAGGCAGTGCGCCGGCGCACTCGGGCTGAGCCTCAGCAGCGATTTTGTCGTCAAGCTCGACCGGCTTCAGTGCGCTCTCGGTGATGAGGAGGCCTGCGAGCGGGTCGCCCGCGGCAACGGACGCGCCGCCCACAGGGAGGAGACGGCGTGTGATCGTGCCGTCAAGGACGCAACGGAGAAGGTTGACTTTCCCGAGTTTCCGGATCTGCCACTCGAGTTTAGATTGCCGCCGATCCCTGCGCTACCGACTCGTCTCCTCCCTTCTGGATTGGCCAAGGGTTTTCGAATGAGCTCGCGTCCGTACGGCGCTCCTGGAGGCGCTCGGGTCGCTCAGATGGGCGATGGTGGCGCTACGGGCGCCAAAAAGGGCGCCAAGGGGACTCTCGACCTCTCGCATGCTGCGGCTCTGGTGCTCGGCTTCGCGGCCTCGATGGCTCTCGTTGGTGCGTGTGTCCTCGTCCGTCGGCTGCGCCGCGCCAAGAGGGCGACGGTTCGATTCCGTATCCAACGGCGAACAGCAGGGTGTGTGGTCACAAGCAAGAGCTCGGACACGGCCACAAGAGACAAGACCAGCTGTCTTATGAGCAGTTAACTACCGTTGGCTTTGTTGAAAACTTGAAATGCATGTGCATATGACATGACGAGCGTGGAGAATGCAGGAAACAGTCTCGAGGAGAGCAGACTTTGACATGAGGGCATGCAATCGATGAGGATATATATACATAGATTCCATTCTGAGTCCAAATGGTCATGTATCAATTACAAATTGAAATTTCGAGCATACATTTACATAGTAAGTAGGCCTACGTGCTTAACCTTAATGTTTACTTCCCAACGTGGAGCCGTTTTTCGGCGGTCGGCGCAGGGGGTTCATCCAAAAATTAGCTCACATGGGGTGGCCGGTCCAACAACGGCAGGTTGGGCGACGGCCTGGCGGGCGATGGTGGGTGAGCGGGCTGCTGCTGATGGGACTCGCAGCGGACTGCGTGGCCCAATCGTCGATCGTGCCGGACGCTGGAGTCGATTCGATCACGCGCAAGGACGACACTCCGAAGCATCGCTTCATCATCTGGTTCCGTAGCGACATTCTCCGCGTGCATGACAACCCCATGCTCGCAGAGGCCGCTGCCTATCAAGGTCCGAAGGAGGTGATCTGCATCTACATCTTCGACCCCGAGGTGTTCGCATCCAAGAGCGCATTCGGCTCGCGGACCATCTCGGCGGCGCGGATCCGCTTCCTCGTCGAGTCTGTCACGGACTTGCGCTACCAGCTGCGCCGCCTGGACTCGCAGCTTCTGGTGGGTTTGGGCAAGCCGGAAGAGCTGATTCCCAAGGCTGTGCTCCGTGATCCCGACACCTCGGCCTCGTTTGGAGGCAACTCGCGCATCGCAGCGCTCTTCGAAGGGCGAGAGCGTGCGAGCACAATCTTCGAAAAGGAGACGACTCTGCTCTATACGGAGCAGGTGACCCCCGAGCGGATCGCCGAGACTGAGCGTGTGCTCGCGGCGATCCCCTCCCCCGTGAGGCGCATCCCCAAATGGGTCGCAACACTCTATTCTCCGAGCAGCCTCCCGTTCAACGTGTCGGAGACGCCCGAGACCTTTGTGCAGTTCGTGCGCATGCTCGAAGGAGAGGACATCTTCTTGGACGACGATCTGGCGGAGTCGTACCGTCAGGTGCAGCAGCGCGAGCCCGGGCCGCCAGCGACCGCCACCAACTGGTGGAAGGAGGTCGCGCACATGCTGCCCGCGCCCGGACGTGGCCCCCTGCCGCTCCCAGCCAAGTCGACGCTCCAGCTCCCGCGAGACGGTTCGCTCGGCTTCGATGTGATGCCCGAGATGCCCAAGGCGCAGGGCCCGCCGGCGTGGCGGCGGATCACTGCGGAGTGGGGGCTCGATCCCGTGTGGTCCACCACGTACACGGGCGGCGAGCGCGCGGGGCTCGGGAAGCTCGCAAACTACCATGTCGAGTGCATCAACTACGAGCTCGGGCAGAGTAACCCGAAGCTCAACAGCCCGAACATCCCCTCGAGCTTCGCGCCGTGGCTCTCCTTCCTCCCGAATGTGCTCTCGACCAAGATGTCGCCATGGCTCGCCAATGGCGCCCTCTCCCCACGAAGGGTGCTCCGTGATATCCACACCGATTCGGACAAGGGAATCCCCTTTGAACGGCGTCACATGATCCTGTTCGAGCTGCTCGCACGTGACTACCACAAGCTCATCTGCCTGAAGCATGGCACGAAGCTCTTCGCCGAGGGCGGGCCTAACGACGGCGAGCTCGGCGACAACTTCGTCGAAGCGCTCTTTGAGGAGGAAGGGCCGCTTGTGTACCACCGCGAGGATGCGGACGGTATGTACGATCCCATCCTCATCGAGAGATGGAAGGCGGGAAGGACGGGGTACCCGGTGATCGACGCAAACATGCGAGAGCTAGCGCAGACGGGGTACATGTCCTTCCGAGGCCGGCAGCTCGCCGCCTCCTACTTTGTGATCGACATGGGGCAGGACTGGCGGCGGGGCGCCGACTACTTTCAGTCGATGCTCATCGATTACGACCCGTGTACAAACTGGCACAACTGGGCGCAGCTCGCCGGTCGGAGCGGCGAGGAGGAGCTCCCCCGATTCGTCGCGGAGCACGAGGGGAAACGCTACGACAAACGCGGCCATTATGTGCGCTACTGGCTCCCGGAGCTCTCCAAGGTGCCTCCGGAGCTCGTGCAGACGCCGTGGAGAATGAACAGCACACAGCAGGAGGAGTACGGCGTCAAGATTATCAACTACGCTTACGCCAGTGGCGAGGCCGACTATCCGTACCCCGCAGAGCAACGGATCGATCTCTACCCTAGAGAGGAGGGCGAGCTCCCGCATGGCAAAGGGCCCGATTGGGGCACCGGCCGGCGGCGAGAGCTTGTGGTCGAGGCGAGCAGCGAGGCGAGCAGCGAGGTGAGCAGCGAGGCGAGCGCACACTTTTGGCGGGCGCCGGACAAGGTCATCGCGCAGCATAGTGCCCCATTCGCGCCGCTCTACCACCCGCCCTTTGAGATCCGTGATGCGTACTCGCCCTCGTTTGCCACGCGAGACGGTGCGTGCGCCGTTTCGGTCGAGAGCGATGAGTGGTTCCGCACGTGGGTGGACGATCTGGAAGAGTGGTGGCATGGGCTGCCGATGGTGGACCAACGTACGCTGGGGGATTGCCTCGGCGCCTTTGGACTCCACGTCGGCGCTCGCTTCGACGCAGCCTACCGCGCGTGGAGGAAGCCGAAGATGACGCCTCCACTCAAACCGCGAGCCGAGGCGGCGCGTCGTGACGATTGCCCGCCGTTCGATGAATGGGCGGCTTATCCGGCGCGCGTGCTCCCAGAGTTCCCAGAGTTCCCCTCCTCGTTCGAGCTCAAGATGCCCGCCGTGCCCATACCGCGGCTCCTCCCACACTGGAAACGGCTGCAATCTCTACAAGGGCCAACGCTTTCGCAGGCGGCACCTGGGAGCTCGGGAGTCGGGAGCTCGACACCGCAGGTCAGTCTGAGGCGTGGGGATGCGCAGCCGGGGCGAGTGCAACAGGATCACATCCTCCCGCAGCTCGAGGGCGGCGAGGGTGACAAGCTGCTCGCACACTCGATCCTGTACCCCTGCTTTGTCGACGGCGAACCCTGGGCGTGTGAGAATACGTCGATCCCCAACCCACACACGCACTCATACGCTCCCGAGCATGCTGTCCCCGTTGCCACGCGGACCAACGGGTGGACGACGTCGCCGCTCGCAGTGGGTGCCGGCGGGTTCGCCGCTGGCGGCGCCGCCATGGCGTCGCTCGCAGCTGCGCTCCACTGGCGGCGGCGCGGCCGTCAGCAAGGAGCTTCGTCGGGGAGGCTCCAGCTGCGCGCCCTTCCCTTGCATCGTCCCTCGGGGGGGGCGCTCTTCTCGAGCTGATGCGCCACGGCGAGAGTGGGAGCTCTCCGCCTGAGCTGCCGTCGGCGCTGCATTGAGAATGGCACGCCCCCCCCACCTAGTTTGCATCCGATGATGCGCAAGTGCTCGTCAAAGTCATGCGTGTCATGGCTCCCTCACCCCAGCTGGGTTCCTCTTGCCGTCTGCATTTTGGTGTGGTGAAGCCTTCGGCCCTTCGCCACTAGTCACATCATACATGCACATGGTAGGTTATACGTTAGATGTAGATATGCATGTTTGATTTCTTGTGCGGCTGGTGTTTGTGGCTATGCATAAGGAACGTACACTCGTATATAGTGTGTACACTTGTATCGTCCTTGTTGTTGAATTTCAAGGGTTTCATATTAAAAATCGTTCATATGCGCATATATAATTATGTCAATCTTCGAATGGTGTGCAGGATTCCGCCGCCCTAGCATAAGCATAGAGAGCTGATATTATTATTTATTATATATAATTATAATATTTTTATAAATACAAAAATTAAAATTAAATTTTAAAATAAAAAATAGGGTTCCTAAACAATATAAAATATAAGTTCAAAATCACGCTGGCTGGTATACTGATGATCCCGTTTGACTACCGACGAGAGTGTAGATGCGCGCCGTAGAATACGGCACTGTATCAGGACACTCGAGTCGCAGCTCCGCTTCGAGTCGAAAGCCAGACGTGACATCTCCCGTAGTCTTCCCACCACCCGCCGTCCCAACGTTGGGCTCCAATCTTGCATCAACGAGCGCGACGCGCGATCCAGGGCGCATGGTCGCGGCGAGGATCGCTGCAAGCCTCGGTAAATCAGTGCACCCCTCCGCGCCGGCTTCGGTGCCCGCCTCGATTCCCGCCCACGTGGTGGCAAAGCAGACCGCAACGTCCGAATCTGCAAGGATGGCCGAGGCTGGTCCATCTGGATCGTAGACGTCTGCGAGGGTGAAATCGATGAGGGGAGGCGTCTCCTGTGAGCCCGCCCACGCGCTCAGATGCGCCTCCGCACGCGCGACCAACTCTGGGAGACACTCGATGCCGCGGCTCGTGCGCAGCTCAGGGTACAGGAGCGGCGCTGCGAGGACGAGGACTCCGTCACCGGCACCGATATCAACGAATGCGTCGCCTGGGCGTATGCGGAGTGCGCCGAGCAGATTCGCTAGCGCGCTGATACCGAGCTCGCCGTAGACGAGCTCGTGCATGGCGCCTCTGCCTGCGGCCGCGGCCGTGAGTCCGGCAGCGCGAGCGGCGACACGGCGCTCATCCCACTCGGCCGATCCGGAGGCGCCGAAGACTGGCGCGAGAGCAGCGCACACACTGTCCACATGCGCCGGCGCTGGCGCGGGCAGCAGCACGCAGCTCGCGGATGATACTACGAGGAGCCGCGCGATAGAACCCGAACCCATGCTTTACAGTTTCGCCCTAACCGCCCAATGGCAATGAGAATCAGAATGAGTGATAACTTCAACTTGCAATACCCGGTACTTCCTTGGTAGTAAGTAACTAGTGTAACGACATCCATGTAACGACATCCCCCGCTTGCCAGGAAACCTTCCAAACCACATCGCCATGGTCCTGTCAGTGTCTACGCGCCGCTCGCCCCTCAAGTCACCGCCGAAGTCGTCTCCTCCGGCCAAGCCCAAAACCAAGTCGCCCGCCAAACCGGGCACCAAGTCTCCCACCAGGGCCAAGCCCGCGGCTCCTGCCAAGGCGGCTGCCACCCTTCCAGCCAAAAGCACGGCTGCACCAAAGCCAATGCCAAAGACCGTCATGGCCGATGCGGTGACGAAGGTGACGACAACGGCCAGACCCAGCTGGACAGTCCTCGCTCCCGTCGCCGTCGTCCTCCTCGCCGCTGTCATCATGGGTGGCCTCAACTGGTCGGCAGAACCGGAACCGCTCACTCTGATTGAGGAGATATCGGGTGTTGTCAC
>MDSY01107815.1_pt1 | contig 12007 bp, 7 predicted proteins | sample 811131 | NCBI WGS metagenome assembly MDSY01 (sample SAMN05326643, study PRJNA326480) | marine metagenome | isolation source: seawater | place: Atlantic Ocean: South West | collected 2010
ATGTATTAATAACAAAGATCTTATACAATGTGCTACAAAAAATGTTAAATGGGTTGCACGATTTATTAAAAAATATGCGGAGAGTTGACACAAAATAATAAAGATTTATCGATATGGTGTTACAACTTCAAGTTGAGAAAAAAAGATACAAAAATGTTGAAAAATTTCTATGTTGTTCACATATTGAATTAGAACACATACAATCATATTTTCCATCATCAGTTAATGATTCTATTAAATTCAGTAAATGGAACACCATTATCTTAAATAACAGATTGATAGATGTAATTTCTGAAAAACAAAATTCTTATAGTGGAATTATAGATTGTTCCGGTATTTATAATCAAATTGAATTTCATATCAAAAGCACACCTATTATTGAACCAAGAACTTTTTTTAATTATAAATCATCAAATGCTTCTCATTTAGTTCCAGGCAATTATAGAAAATGGAGAAATACAATTGACAAAATACATTCATGTGATAATAGTGCTTATATTGATACACTTTGTAGTGTTTATCTTTCTAGACTTAAAGAATTTGGATTAACTCCACATTATGGTTCTATATATGGTATTTATAGTGGAGTTATGAAAGATTATCAAGAAGATATAACTGAAGAATATTCAATTATTAATGAGGATAATTGGTTAATTTCATGTATTCAAAAAAATAAAATTAAAATTAAACACATTTATCCACGACAAATTAATAATAATAACACATATAATTTAGAAGTATGTGATTTGGATGAATATGCAATAGACGCACCAGATGGAATCGTTCCTTGCATTGAAGAAGATGATGATACTAAACATATCATTATTTATCCAGAAGTACCAGTTCAAATTGTTTTTATGGAAAAATTTGATATTACATTAGATAATCTTTTAAAAGATTCTATTAATAGAGTTAGAATACCTACCCGATTCTCTTTCGTAAGATATATTAGACAAATTCTTGTTATTAATAAATTAAAAGCTTGGATATTTCAAATATTAGCTGGATTATATTGTGCTAACAAACACATTTATTTTGTTCATAATGATCTCCATGTTCAAAATGTTATGGGCAAAAAAACAAATAATAAATATATTTATTACCAACTATCAGACAATATATATAAAATACCAACTTATGGATATATTATGAATATTATTGACTTCGGAAGAAGTACTTTCAAAATTAATAATCAACTATATATCGGCGACGTTTTTGATGAAAATGGAGATGCAGGTGGGCAATATTACCCAAACTGTGGTATTCAACCACACCCAGCTTTCGATTTAGCACGATTGGCATGCTCGTTTGTTGAAGACTTAGATGATTCATTATGGCCAACTAAAGACGATTTAAACAAATATGATATAGGATGTCTTATTAATAATTGGACATATGATGATAATGGATACAGTTTATTGGACATTGAAGGATTTGAATTATATATTCATATTGCAAAACATTTTAGAAAAAAAACACCAGAAACTATGCTTGGACATTATACATTTAATTCATATATTTTCAAATCAAATGAAAATTTATCAGACATAAATCTAATTCCTCTGAAATTTAATTAAGAGTGAAATTAATATAATAATATTATTACATTCTTAAAATTAATGGATTCTTTTTTATCATGGTTATCTCAATTTAGAGTTCAAAAAGGCGAAAGATATTCTCATTTAGGATTGGATACATTCAGAGGTGCGTTTTATATACCAGATGAACATAAAAATGAATTTCATAAAAGATATTTTGAACATGTATTTGTCTCCGGTTTGAAATGTGATTTAGTGGAAAAACACAAAGATCTATGCTGCTTACTTTATGATCTTGACTTCAAAATACCTAAAGAATCTACAGAAAGGGCTTATACTTTAGATAAAATTAAGAATTTCATAGAATGTGTTACAAGAATTTTATCACAATATATAGACACTTCTTTATCACACACATTTGATGCATATGTATGTGAAAAAAAAGAACCAACAACTAAAAAAGATTGGAAAAAAGACGGCATCCATATTATGTTTCCACACATTGTTACTGAACCCGCATTACAACATTACTTTAGAGCAGAATTACTTATGGAATGTAAACATATTTTTCATGAATGCATCAACGACATTGAAGATATTATTGATGAAACTGTTCTTGAAAAAAATGGTTGGATGATGTATGGCGCTAGTAAAACAGATGGATTTCCATACAAATTAACAGGTATTTGGGGATATTCAGAAATTGAAGAAGTTGGAAATACTTTACCAACACGTATTACTACATCAGAATTCAATACTGACACAGTTGAACTTGTTAATTTCTTATCCATTAGAAGATACATCACTGCAGATGTATCTCCTATCAAAGATGGAATGCAAGACATTATTGATAGCTGGATAAGTCAATATCATTCAGAATCAAAAAGTGATTTAATAAGACCAAGACAATATCACCAACGTATTACTAACGGATATACAGATTTAAATACTGTACAATCACTTGTTGAAATATTATCAGTTGAAAGAGCAAAAGAACGTAACTTATGGATGCAAGTCGGATGGTGTTTACATAATATTAGTGAAACATTATTAAATTGTTGGATTACTTTTAGCCAAAGATGCGAACAATATTCTTCCACTGCAGAAGAAGACTGTAAAAGAGAATGGGATAAAATGGAGAAAAAAGATATGAGCATTGGCAGTCTTCATATGTGGGCTAAAAAAGATAATGAAAAAGCATATATTGAAATTACTAGAAATGATTTAGAATATTATATTAGCACAACGGTTTGTAGAGTTGGAAACAAAAATATGGGACCAAAAGGCAAACGTCTTACTGCTGTAGCACTTATTGATTTAGTTTTTCATATTGTTTCTGCTTTTAAACACAAATATGGACATATTTTTGTGTGTGGAGGGTATGAAAAAAAAATATGGTATGAATTCAGAAATAATAGATGGGAAAAAGATGACGCCGATATTGGATTCAAAATTAAAGTTGTTGATGAATTATTTAATGATTTTATGAATGTTAGTAAAAACATACGATTTAGAGCTGAAAAACTTTCAAATACACATCCCAGTAAAGAAAAATACGAATATACAGCTAATGAAATTAGTAAAGTTGCCAGTAAGTTTAAAGATGCCGCTTTTCGTAACAAACTTGCTTTAGAAGCATGTGAACAGCTATATTGGAATAGATCAAGACAACATGAAGACAATAATTTTGAAGATATACTTGATACTAAAACTGAATTAATCAGTTTTAAAAATGGAGTTTATGACCTTGAAAATGATATTTTTAGAGATGCAAGATGTGAGGATTATGTATCCTTGTCTACAAATATTGAATTTGAAAAATATAGTTATAGAGACAAAATTGTTGTTGAACTTCAAGAATTTATAAGCCAAATTATTCCACATAAAGATACAAGAGATTATGTTCTTACTGTATTAGCAGGATGTTTGTCCGGTGGAAGAAGATATGAACATTTTCATATATGGCTTGGTAGTGGCGGTAACGGTAAATCAAAATTAATTGAATTATTTGAAAATTGCTTCGGTGATTATTGTTCACATCTTTCCGTCGCATGCATTTGTAAACAAAGACCCAGTTCAAATGCAGCATCACCTGAATTAGCTAAACTTAGAAATAAACGCTTTGTTGTACTACAAGAACCAAATCAAAAAGAAACTATACAAACAGGCATCATGAAAGAATTAACAGGAGGAGATAAAATAGAAGCAAGAGCTCTCAATTGTCCACCTATTATTTACCAACCTCAATTCACTTTACTAATGACTTGTAATACACTACCAGAAGTTCCACCACATGATGGTGGCGCATGGAGAAGAATGAAAGTCGTTAAATTTGAATCAGAATTCAAAGAAGATCCAAACCCAGAAAAACCAAACGAATTTAAATTAGATGTCAATTTAAATCAAAAACTAGAAAAATGGAAAAAACCATTTATGTGGCTACTTACAGAATATTTTAAAAAATATAGAGATTCACCATATGTTGAACCAGAACCAGTTAAAAAAGCAATTGAAGAATACAGAAAAGCTAATGATATTTATTATGATTTTGTTGATGAATATATACAAGCTAACACAAAAGATGGTCTACCTTTACCACCAAGCTCCGTATTGTGGTTAGATGAATTATATGCACAATACCAAATGTGGTATAAAGCTACTATTAGTGACTCGAGAGCACCTAAAAGAAAAGACCTAGAAGAATATATTACTAAAATATTTGGACCACCTTTTAAAAAAGGAGGAAAACGTGGATGGAAATCATTAAAACTTAGAACAGATGATAATAATGATGATGATCAATCAGATGAAGATTATGATATGGTACTTCCACAACATACAACCACCGCAAGTGCATTCATTTAATTATTCTTTATCAATTTTAAAATACTACAAATCAATCTTTTTTATTGTTTGTTTTATCAATTTATCTAATAAATCTGAACGTATTATATTTTTTAATTCATTTAATAATAAATTACTAATCATAGATTTTTGTATTAAATAAGAATAACCATTACTATTCATATTGCACAAATATTTTACTACTTTGTTTATATGATACTTTAAATTTTGATTTTTATTTATATTTTCTTCTTTTTCTCTCAAAAATGAAATATATATTCTTATTAATTGCATGTTATTACTGAATTTTGAAGGTTTGCACATTAAATCTTTTATCAAATCTAATAATATTTCTATTTCATCATAAATTTTTGCATCGTATCTCTTTTTTAACAATATTTTTTTAGACTCGTGCGACGACTTGCTTTTTATTAAAATATTAGTTAAATCACAATATTTTAAATATTCATATATTTCACCCTCTATATCAATATTTATACTATTCAATCCAATACTTGTTATATCCACCAACATTACTATTAATTTTTAATTGCTTTTTGTCTTTAGATTCCTTTTTTTTACGACTATTTTTAGGCTTCACTATTTTGCATACTTTATTTGTTTTTCTTTTGTATTTTTTCAATATTTTATTATTTTTTTTTGAACGACTTAATATACTCTTTTTCGCTTTCTTCGCATCAGATAAAGCAGAAGATGCACTAATAGGTATAGACATCACAGACTTCTCTATATTACTTACTCTCTTTCTTAATTCAACCAAACTTTTCTCTAATTTATTTTTTCCTACATCCAATTCCGAATTTATCATGTATATGCTTGGATTATTTATATTATCAATTTTTATATTACTTTCACCTTTCATTATAAATTATATTCTTTTTATTTTAATTCATCATCCATTAAATAAAAAATTATAATAAGTATGATCAAAGAAGTATTAGTTTCATATTCTAAAGATAATAAAGCACTTATTTCTACATATCTTTTAGTTGTTATTGTTGGAATTATTGCATCATTTGTTCTTATTCCGAAATTTACATCTGATCTAATGAACTCTATATCCGCAAAAAATAAAAACAATTTCAATGTTAATCAAGATTATATTATTAATGTTATACTCACTTTTATTCTTGTCGTTTTTACTGATCTCGCTAGAAGATGGTTAGAAGACACAATTGTACCAGCATTTGTTAGACATGTTAGAAGACATATTTATCAATATGTTATGAATTCACACCAAAGTGACAAACCTGTAGAAATCGGTAAATTATTAAGCTGCTTCTCATATTTACCATATACTATTAGATCTGTTGTTATTGATATTGTTAGACATTATTTACCACATTTCTTAGCATTACTCATACTTACAGCATATTTCTTCTATTTAGATACTAATATAGGCGCTTTACAATTAGTTACCTTTATTGTTTTTCTATTCATTTTGTATAAAAATAGCAAAGAATGTTTAGATACAAGTTATGAAGCGCAACACGACTACATGAAATTATCAGAAAATGTTAAAGACAAAATATCTAATATTTCATCAATATATGCTACATATCAAGAAAATTCGGAAATTGAAAAATATGATAAACTTAATCTTATTAATACAAATATACATAAATTTAGCCTTAGACAAGTATGGAAATTAAGATTCTATGAAGAAATACTTATTATTTCATCATTTGTATTTTTTAATATTCTTGTAATCAAAACTAAAATGCCTAAACACAAAGCTATCGCATTATATGTTGCAGAATTATATTACTTCATTAGAATTATACAAGCAACACAAGCAAATCTTGTAGGAATATTTACTCATGTTGGTGAAACTTTAGCTATGACTGAATATATGGATATTATTATTTCTAATATGCATCAAAATAATGATAATAGTGATCCCATTCAAAAAAATAAACCAGCCATTAAAGTTGATAAACTATATTTCAAATATAATCAACAGTCACCTTGGATATTCAAAGATATCAATTTCGTATTCAATAAAGGAGATAAAGTATATATTAAAGGAGACTCCGGTTGTGGTAAAACAACACTATTTAAACTCATATTAGGAAGTTTACAACCTAATAAAGGTACCATTTCTGTATTCGGATCTACAAATACAGAAACTATACGAGACAATATCAGCCTTGTTGATCAACATTCTAAACTTTTTAATGATACTATTTATAATAATATTAAATACTCTAATAATGCATCTGTTCAAGATGTTAAAAAAATACTTAAATCATTAAATACTAATATTTTTGATAAATTACCAAACGGTATACACACACAAGTAGGTGTTGATTCATCATTTATGAGCGGAGGACAAAGACAACTTATTATACTATTACGCACATATTTCAGAAAAGCTAAAATTGTTTTAATGGATGAACCTATAGCAGCAGTTGACGAAAATAATGTTTCACTAATATTAAAAATGATTAATATGATTTCAAAAGATAGAACATTACTTGTTATTTCACACAATACACGCATGTCACAAATTACCAATAAAGAAATTCAATTGTGCTGACTTATTTTTTCATGAATATCTTTTTCTGTAAAATTAAAACAATAATCATTAAATAAACTTTTTGTTACCGCAAGTAAACTAAATTTTAATTTACGATTCAATAATATTATTATACATGCTTTTCTCGATTTTTCACGAATTTTTTTCTTTAATTTATCATAATTACATACATTACAGCATCTCTCAAAAATTTTCTCAATTATTAATTTATTTCCAAAATCACATTTATCAACATTTTCTAATATTGTTTCCGCAAAACAACATAATATTGTATTCATATCTTTACAAATATTGTCAAGTATAATCATTTCGCATAATATATTTATTTCATTTATCGTATGTTCACATAAATCATCTTTAAAAAATAATTTATTCAATATTTTATCTACTTTTTCTATTATAGCTTTTATATTTTCTACATTTTCTAATCTATTTAATCTTTCTATCATAATACAACGGATTGTACTTAGAACTGTCACGTTTACTATTTCTATTCTGTTATTATATTCAAATATTTCTCTTAATATTTTTCTTGAACCATTTTCAATTGACTCAATACTTATATATTTACCTTTTAATCCACTACACTTATAAGAATCCAAAGCTAAAATGTATTGACCTTTACTATTTGTAATCACATCCATAAAAGACAATGAATCGTCAGCAAATATATTTTTATTTGTATTATACATTTTTACAAAAATTCTATTATGTTTACCAGCATAACCAGTTATACAGTTATATTTCAATAACAATTCACAATCTTCACTTACAATTGCATTCACTATGCTCATATAAACTTTATATATAATTTACTAAATTTTTATTTATAAATTTATATATATATTTTTATTCATAATTAAAATTTCGCATTTTTAACATAATTTTCGAAATTTTCGAACCCCACATCATCAAAATGCATCTCAAATTTTAAATAATCAAAATTCATACCAATACTATTTCCATAATACTGGTCGCCGGTGGTGTCGTCGGGGTCGGTCTCGTTATGATGAACTGTTGAGTTAATGGCAACTTTCATTATTTCATTTCTTGGATTGGATGATAAACTAGGAGTCGTTTGGATGTTGCCCGAGTCGCTGCCGGTGTGAAGCAATTCAACGACGCCGGCATTATTTCTTTCATACAAAGCAAACCTCGCATTGGTCGAATCATTAGTTATACACAAAAAGTATTTCGAAGTGGAAGTCGCGGCGAGGGTTCCAACCGCAATGTTCTTAGTAGAAGCCCCTGACCAGGCGCTGACGCTAGAAGAAAGTTCAATATTTTCCTTGCTAATTGCACTTACATTTATAAGAGTTTGTTCACCCATTTCACTCACAGTAATTGTGCCGGACATCAATGCGGCGTGGCCGGAAACGGTGCATTCATATTTATATGTCCCGATCCCTCCAGTAGTTGTATCAGGAGTGAACGTTATATCGCCAGTGTCATCATCCACCACGCCCACGTCCGCACCTGAGCCGCCGTCCTTATATATTTTAATAGGATGGGTGGCGAAGTATGTATCTGGATCTTTTATTACTAATGTATCTCCAATGTTAATATTAAAAGAGGGATTTGCGCCGGGAGCCCCGACATCAACGCCGCTTCGGTCAACACCGGTGAAATAATACCCTGACGACGACGGGCTGGAGGTGAATGCGGCGTAATAGGTTTCTATATCATATCTAGTTTCTACTTCCTGAACAGTTATATCTAATATTTGCCCGCTGTTAGGGACGAACATCTCCTCGGCCGTCCAGGCTTCGAAGGATAGAAAAATGGTGAAGTCCATCGTCCCAGAAGCATCATTCACATCTGACGGCCAGGCCCTCCTATCTATAGTATGTACATTAAATCCCATATTATCATACAGCAGCGGCTCGGGAGACCGGTCCCAGTGAGGCAACTGGGTTGCGTCTAACATTTCTGGATAACTAATATCATATGGATTTTCTGGTTCTGGCTCTGGTTCTTGTTCTGGTTCGGGTTCTGGTTCTGGTTGTGGTTCGGGTTCTGGCTCTGGTTCAATAATCAGTTCAGTGCTTGTATATGAAGCAGTGACGCCGGAAACGTCGCGTAAATGAGTGTCATTATATTTAAGATCACCACTACTATCGAAAAATACGTCTGCTACGGAGCCGTCGTCAGTTTGAAATAAATTTACAAATGATTCATTTGGTAACCCCCTCTCTTTTACGGCTTTCAATAAGGTTTCAGCAAGATTGAGACCCTGCGGATTCTCTTGATCGGGTTTGAAGTGCCGCGCCGCGGTGGACTCCGGATAACCGAAAGTTCCATCAGCTTCGTTTCGGATAACATCTGGAGTCATAACATCAAAAACAAATTCTAGAGAAGAAAAAGTAATGCCTTTAAGATTTATAGACTCATATGGTATATCATATATTTTTGATATGAATTCTGTTATAATTTGTACTACATTTTGTCTACCAATCCCCGCGGAATTGTATAATGTTTCAAATTTAGAGAGGAGACCACCATCAGTTTGTGTATCTTCGTATCCCCAGTAGTAACTTACAGTTACAGTAAATGCTGTTCTTGGTTCAACTCTCCAACCCAAAATGAAAGACACATTTTTTTCAGTAATTGGTACACTATCTGTAATTTTACTCACCAATTGACCACGTTCACCTACTCTCAAAGCACTGCTTAAAGTTGCATCACCACTAGCAACAGAAGATGGGCGTGATACAGTTAATTTTAAATTATATAAAATGTATAAAATATCACCATAACCAAAATTTATTATACCAGATTGTTCCTCTTGTACAATAGCATAATCTCTATGCCAAATAGTTGACTGTTTAAACCAATAATCAAAAATTTCAGTTTCTGTTTTTATTCCAGTTAACTCAGACTTTGTTCTTTTTTCTACATTATCGTTTAAACTGCCAGAACCATCAACATCACCTGTTGGGTCATTTACAAAAAATAAACCATTATTACGTAAACTCTCTTGTGTAAAGTCAATATTGCTAATATTTGGTATTTGATCAAATATTTCTAAAACAAAAATATTGTAAATTACACCACGTAATAACCGTTTAGGATCTTTAACCAATAAAAAATTATTATTAAAAAGGTCCATATTATAATTAAAAGCTGGGTCAGGTCCCGTTCTGTCAATTGTTTGGGGAGTTGATATCACATTACCAGAATCATCATACATCACATTACCAGAATCATCATACTTAGTATAGTCAACTGTATCTTTTGTACCAAAATTAATCTCTTCGGGAAGATTATTTGCACCATCAATTTCTTTATCTACTTTTTTTGTATAAAAATAAGGTATATAACATCTATTTCCAGAATCATCTAAAGGGTAACTAGTTTCACCAGAATTACCAAGAGTTTGTCCACTTACGTCAAAAGAAGTTGTATAATTACCATTTGCGTCTTTTATTCTGTTATCATCAAATATTACTGATTCAGTATAATCAATATTAACATTAACTTGGGTTTGTTCAAAATTATTGACAATAATTGAGAAATCTTTTAATGTTCCATAATTTGTAATAGCGAAGTCGACACTTTTAAAGGCGAATTCTTCATCAAGCGGCTGAAAAGCTAAATCTTGTATCGCATCTAATTTAACAACATTAGGATTTAAATACGACGGCATTTAATTAGTGTTTCATTTTAAAAAAATTAACTAAATTTTATTTTTCAGTGTTAGAAAAATTTATCACTTTTTCTTTTTTATTTTTTTTATTTTCCAGTTTTAGAAAAATTTATCATTTTTTCTTTTTTCTTTTTTTATTTTTCACTATTGAACAAAAATTTATTTTTTGCTCTTTAATATTTTATTATGTATTTTTTATGCTTTAATGTTTGATCCCGGTTGTGTAGTGGTTGCATAATCTTGAATTTCCATGACTTCTTCTATGGTCAACACTTGGTCACAAATAATAAGAGACGTAAGTTCACCTTTTGCAAAATAACTGCTGCCAAATCCTCCGACACACCATGGTGTTACTGTTAGTTGATTAGTCTGTGCTTGATTGATAAACATGGGGCAAATTCCATAATATTTACCACCAAAGTATAAATCAAACGAAGACGTATCCCCGTTATAAATGTATGTAATCAATACAAAATCATCACTTGGTAACGCACCATTATCGCGAATGGCTGTATTATAAGTTGTAATATTTGCACCACCACCTAACATCCATAACTCTTTTTTGTTATTCTTTTGAGCGATGTTATTACCTGACGCCGGCCCTACTAAAATAACCCCACTACCAGCTCCGTTATGAGGAGATCCTACTTTGTAGTAGAAACTTATTGTTGCGTAATTAGTAAAACTCGGTGCATTCTGTAAAGTATACAAGTGATTTGTAAATATTACTGTGGGTCCGTATTCACTTGTTCCTGTTGTTTCAGTTCCTGTAATGATACCGTTGTTCGAGCCAATATGATCTATTAGTTGAGTATTGTTCACGCTTCCATCGTAATAATGTATGATGTGTTGCGTCGCAGCAGGTCTGGTGGGAGTCGCGGGTGCTGTGTAGGTTCCATCTAAATGGTTTCCCATGGTGCCTTTATTGAAATCGTGTAAATATTTGTAATCTTGAATGTTTTCTAGCGGTTTGTTTTTAATAACCAAAGATGCTAAATCTCCAGATGGTTGTTGATTAGAATCGCCATGACCAGCAATAAGTTTTTTACCTATTTCCCAGTTTTGTTTATTAATAGAAGAACCTCCACCAGTAGCTTTATAACCAATATATGTATTGTTTATATAATACGTAACTCCTCCTGTAGTGCTTGCATTCGTAGATTCATTTTCGGCAAAAACAGCAGTAAAATAAAACCATTCATTGTTTTTAGGCGAATCAAAAATGTAATTGAGCGTTGCATGATTTCCTGCAACTTTCGTCATTAAACCGGTATCAGCTACCACTCCAACCCAAAATCCCATATGAGCTGCATGTCCACTTTGTGCATGATGTGCTTGAATAATATGTCCACCTGTTTGATCTGGATTGTTTACATTTCTCCAAATAAATGATAATGTTGCACCAGTAAAATTATTACA
>MDSY01102338.1_pt1 | contig 12006 bp, 7 predicted proteins | sample 811131 | NCBI WGS metagenome assembly MDSY01 (sample SAMN05326643, study PRJNA326480) | marine metagenome | isolation source: seawater | place: Atlantic Ocean: South West | collected 2010
ACCAAGAGAATCGACATGATGCCAGGCGTTGATCCGTTCAATCTCAAATGTGGTAATCACATCGTCAATTGCGCACGTGGCGGCATCGTTGACGAAGATGCAGCCCTTTCAGCACTAGAATCGGGTCAGTTAGCATCGCTTGCACTTGATGTTTTCGAACACGAACCTGTGGACGCCAAATCTCCACTTCTGCAACACCACAATTTTCACGGTACGCCTCACATAGGTGCTGCAACAATCGAAGCGCAGCGCCGTGTTGGTCTCGATATTGTTGACGCTGTTCTCACCGTTCTTGATGGCGGCGTCGCTGAAACGACCGTTAATCGAAAAGACATAACCTGAACCATTTTCACTTTTCAAAAGGGGTTCGCAGAAGCCTTCCCTATGGGTTGCTGATGCTTTCGATATGGGACGAACAGTACCGACATGGCGTGGCCGAGTGGAACAAGAAATCGAAGTGCTTGTACCGTATCGACGCGCTCTTTCAACCAACGATCGATGCCACTTTGACGCCATGCTTCACGACGTGCGAATGCGACGTGCTGCCGGAGGCATGCTTCCCGCACATGAAGCATGGAAACCAATGCTTTTGTCGATGATTCTTGGGGCACATGAACGTATTCAGGCTCTCGAGCAACAACTCACGCTGCTTCAACAAAAAATTCAATCGCTGGGTGAAGGCGATGAAGGATGATGTTGTTGGATGGATTCTGGATGCTCACCTCTGTTCAGCACAATTGGAAATGGTCGTATGGGTTGCAACGGAACAGGATTCTGTGGTGTCCTTTCGTGAACCGTGGCATCCAGTGCTTCATGTAAGTGGCCGTCAGGATCATTTGCGCAATTTGGTCGACTGGTTGTGGTCGCCAGAAATTCGTCTTCACTACGGTCTTCAGGCGTATGCATTTGAAATGAAGCGACCAGAATTGGGTTCGCACGATACAGAGCGTATGCTTGCCATTACGCTGGAATCATCTGCCACATTACGCTCGCTGGCAGAACATATCGATGCACGTGGTGAACATGTGCGATTTACGCTTTATTCTGTGGACGTGCGTCCCGAGCAGCAATACCTTACTTCAAAACGATTGACAATTGGCTCATTCGTTCGATTTCAGGACAACCAATTGGTGCTTCTTGAGGAGAATCGACAGCGTCGTGAATGGCGTTGCTGTCGAATTGAAGTCGTTCTCCAACAACTTGGACATGGGGCAACGTCATGTCGACAACCTAGCGAAATTCGCGTCGCTCAGTGCGACACTTTAGGGAAGGTAATTGGTGACGAATCCGTATTTGTGTTCAATCAATTCGACCAAATTCGCGAATTGGAGCAATGGTTTCAGGAGGTGGATCCAGACCTTGTTCTTTCAATTCGTGGGAACACTGAAGCGTTTCCCCATCTTATGTCGTATCTTGAAGCAAAGAGGCTGTCTCTATGCCTTGGGAGAAACAAAACCCCGTTACGCCAGATTGGTCGTACCCGAATTCTCTCGTCCTATGGTCAAGTTTTGCGCAGCGACCCCCAATTCCCTCTTGAGGGTCGCATCCATATCGATCTTAGCTCAAGCTTCATGTTTCGAGAAGGCGGACTCGATGGTCTTTACGAACTTGCCTGTGTTTCTGCTACCCGCATAAGTGATGCTGCAAGAAAATCCCCGGGCTCAGTCATTAGTGCAATTCAATACAGAGTAGCGATGGAGGATGGAGTGCTCGTACCTTGGAAAAAGACAAGGCCAGAGGATACCAAATCTGCATGGGATTTGTTGCAATCAGATCGAGGTGGTCTCTACCTTGATAGCCGTCCAGGCGTCTATGCAAATGTAATCGAGCTGGACTATGCAAGCCTTTTCCCCAGCATCATTGCAACACGCAACATTTCTCCTGAAACCCTGAACTGTAGTTGCTGTCAGCCTGCGCAGAACTGCATACCTATTCCACTTCATCCTGACGAGGCCAGGAAGAGATTTCAGGTTCAGGGAAAACCATGGAAATCAGCCAGTCTCGCCTTTCCACAACAGTGCTCAACAGCGTTTCAAGTGCCGGAGTTGATGACACATACATGTGGGCGACGGCATGGTTTTCTTGGTCGTGTTGTTGCCCCTCTCATCGAGCGTCGACGTCACCTCAAGCGACAAATTGTTTCCAAAGGTGATATGGCAGATCGCCAGCAGAATGCACTAAAATGGCTTCTTGTCACCTGCTTCGGCTATACAGGTTATCGCAATGCTCGTTTCGGTCGAATTGAAGCACATGAAGCGATATGTGCTTGGGCTCGAGAGCTTCTTTTGCAAACCATCAACCTCGCGCAACAACAAGGATGGGAGGTTCTGCATGCCATTGTTGACTCCATATGGATTCGAGATGTCCAAGGACGTTCGCTTCAAGAACAGTACGATTCCGCAATGGACTTAGCTCAAGAGGTTCATGCTCTGACCGGAATACCTCTTGAATACGAAGCAACCTACCGTTGCATTGCATTTCTTCCAAGTCGGGTGCACAGTGGTGGTTCGCTGACGAAGTACTGGGCTTATGGCGAGAGTGGGATGAAAGTTCGGGGTTTGGAACTCCGACAACATTCGACGTGTCCGTGGGTACGTGAATTGCAGAGACAGGCACTGCAAATCCTCGCTGATTCGGACGAATTGTTGGACGGTATTCCAAGTCCTCGTGTCCAATCCTCTGTTCAACGACTTCTCCTCAGCGAGGTGCGACGCCTAGACACTCATCAATTACTCCCAAGAGAGCTGATCATTTCCCAACGAATCTCCCGTAAACCAACGTTGAATTCATCTCAAACGGTTGCAATGTTAGCTTATCAGCGCTCCCAATCCCTCGGCTTTCCCATTGAACTCGCTTCAAAGGTTCGCTTCATTGTCTGCCCGAAAGATTCGAGAAATCCTCTGCAAAGAGTCCTTCTCGCCCAAGAATGCGAACATCTGGAGCATCCTCTTCGCCGTATTGACTTGGATTATTATCGTCGATTAGCCGTTCGTGCGGTATGGGCTGTGTTAGGTCCTTTTGGTTGGTCTGAAGAAGACCTGCTTGAAACATCCATCACTCGACTCGATCAATGGATGTGATCTCTTCGAAACGTCGTTGCGTATCTTGCACGTTCTTTGATTCAATGTCAACAAGGTAGTGCTGCTCGTTGCTAGTAAACCGAAGTCTTCGCTGCTTCTGATTTTCCCACTGACCTTTGAAATGCTGACTAAGATAAGGGCGCATCGTATGCTTTAGTTGCTGATGCAAAGGCGATGTTGTCCTCCCATCGAGAATTATGACAGGGCAAAATTTCGCCAAATCTTCAAGCGATGCCAAACAATGACGTAGAATTGATCGAGATTCAAACCGTTTAATCTGTTCATCAAGAAACATGGCCAACATTCCGTCGATAACGATGATTGAAGCCTTTGTGAGTGCCAGTTCATGGCGAACTCGTACAATCAGGGCATGAAGTTGATGCAATGTAAATCCGCGTCCTATGTACAACCTGCGCAAACTTTCCTCGATCGAACAATTTAGGGAACGCATAGCAGGAAAGAATTTGCTTGGATCGAATCTGTGACCCCCGTCAATCCAATGAACAGCATGACCTTGGGAGAGAAGCAGAACTGACCAACTCTGAACCACTGCGCGAACCTCTTTCCCAAAGGAGCCTGGACCTTCGAGCAATGTAATGCCTGAAGAAGGAATCTGCAAGTTCCGATTTGTGGGTTTGGCTGGGTGCATGAACTCACCAAGTATTGACAATCGTCAAATTCAAACCTCAGTCTTTTCGTAGAGAGTAAGCAAAAAGTGAAGGATGAATTTCAAACACCTTCGTCAAGTGTATCGTTGTGTGCGCAAGGAACGAATCATTATTCATTGCGACCTCGATGCCTTCTTTGCATCGGTCGAGACGCTCCATCATGGCTTCCCAGAGGATGAACCTCTCATCATTGGTTCAGACCCAATGCAAGGCCGAGGTCGAGGCATTGTTTCGACCTGCAATTATGCAGCCAGAGAGTACGGTGTGCGCTCAGCCATGCCTATTTCCGAAGCATGGAGAAGGTGTCCCGGTCATCCATTTGGCCCTGCACGATTCATTCGCGGAACACGATCCTTGTACTCCATGGCTTCACGACGCGTGATGAAACTTCTTCGGAACGATTCTGACAAGTTCGAACAAGCAAGCATCGATGAAGCGTACCTCGACATCACAGAAGTTGTTGACGGTGACTGGGATGAAGCGATGGCACTCGCAAGACGTCTGCAGCGAAGCATTCATGAAAAAGTCGGACTTACTGCTTCTTTCGGGATAGGATCAACTCGGATTATCGCAAAAATGTCGTCCGAGATCAACAAACCAAACGGTATTCATCGTGTTCTTCCGGATGAAATTTCAGACTTTTTTGATGCAAGGTCCGTCCGTGAAGTGCCGGGGATTGGTCCGAAGACTGCCAACATACTCGCAGAGTGGGGGATTACAACAATCGACGAAGCCGCTGAGCTTGGTGAATTGGCACTGTCACGAATGACCTCTCTGCGCTTCGCAACTTGGCTTTTGCGAGTGGTTGATGGTTCAACTTCAAACGAGGTAAGCCCACTGCGATCACGCAGATCGATTGGGAAAGAGCGAACTTTTTCCGAGGATCAAAGCGACCATGAACACGTCCTCGAGCTCTTGGAACAATTAACCATGCGTGTCTTGGAGAAAGCTCGAACCGAAGGGATTGCTGGTCGTCTTGCAGAGGTGAAAATTCGCTACACTGGGTTCGAAACCCACACACATGGACGATCTATTCCTGTTGCGATGGATGACACGGATGTCTTCTTACGACAAGTTCGTAGGCTGTTTGCAGAAAACGTCCATCAGGACGAGAATATACGTCTGATTGGGTTCAGGATGGGCCAGCTCGAAGAGTTAGATACTCGGCAAACAACGTTGGATTTCAATGATGAATCAGAGTAGCTTGTGCATGCGTGTAAGCGTTCCACGGAACGCTTCGAGCGATTCAGGAATTTCAATACCTTCAATCTCAGCATTCAGTGACAAACCGTTTTCTTTCTTCGTTTTCCATACATCGCTGTTGAATGCTTCTATTTCAGAGGTTTTGGCATTCAGCTCGGGTTGAATTTCAGGTAATTCTGGGAATGCGTCTACATCAACAGCGCTTTCACCGTAGAGCGTCATCGATATGTAGTGGCAGAAGAAGGGGCAAACAGGGCTAAAGGCTGCGAGGAAACTTTCCAAAATACGGTGTATGGTCCAAGCTGCATGTTCGTCACCATCGTAGAGCCTTGACTTCGCCATCTCAAGCCAATGCGATGGGAGCACACCTGTACCAAATGCTTTGAGCGCTTGGGTTGCGGTGTAAATGTCAAGGTTCTTCCATGCATCTTCTACGACGGTCATCATCGCAGAAAATTCTGATTGAATCCATACATCCTCAATTGGATAGGGTGTCGATGGTTCCGATTGTGGGCTTTCAAATTGACTTGCAAATCGAGCAACGTTGAATATTTTCGTCAGGACACCGAAATACTTGGATTCGATTTCCTCAGGATTAATGTGGAAGTCATCACCTACTTGTGCTTCGCAGGCTTTCCATAAACGGAAACATTCCGACCCAATCTTGTTTGCCTTTAGGCTGACAGAGCCATCAGGTCCACGGACCTTCCACGAACCAGTTCGGCCACCAGCTCCACACTCCAGTACGCTGTCTGCATCGATACCATTGCCCAGTGACTTGGACATCTTCCGCCCCCATGGGTCCATACCAAGTCCATCGATCCAGACGTGTCTGAATCCAGGTTGTTCGAGCAGAAGCGTAGATTTGAGCAATGTATAATACAGCCAAGTTCGAACAATTTCCTTACCTTGCGGCCGCAACGCAGTGGGGAATGCCTTCTCAAAAACGTCTGGTTGGTTTAGATATCCACTAACGAAGAGATTTGAGTTTGAGGAATCCATCCATGTATCGAAAACCTTCTCCTCGCCACGAATCTGACCCATCTCTGATTCCAATTCGGAGTACATTCCAACATCATCGCGAGTGTCTCGGCGTAAAACTCGCGAACCTTCAGGAGGCGTGTCCTTCCATGGTTGCACATACTTTCCGGCTGGTGGGACGATGATGTGTGTTTCATCTTCCGAGTACCAAATAGGAATCTCAGTGTGGTACCAACGACGACGTGAAATAGGCCAGTCAATGCTAATGTTCTCCATCCAATCTAACAGAAACTGTCTATTTCGTGGAGGGTGAAATTCAATCGATTCAATAAGTTCAAGCATTTTGTCTTGGATATGGGTTTGACGAACGTACCACTCTTTCAATAGGATAATCTCAACTGGGTTTTTTCCTCGCTCTGACACCGGAATTTCCTGTTGACGTTCTTCGATTGAAGCGATGTTCCCGGATGAATCCAACATTTCAATTGCTTTCGCCCGGGCTTCCAAGACGGTCAAACCTTCCAGTGGTCCACCAGTGACAGTCATGCAACCGTTGAGATCAATGGCTTGGAAGGGCGTGAGTCCCATTTCTCTGAAAATAGCAACATCGTTTTGGTCTCCGAAGGAACAAACCATCAAAATCCCACTCCCAAAGTCGGATTTAACAGAGGGGTGGGTTTGTATCTCAACCGTAGTGCTTCGTCCTTCTACGGGCATTGGCAGCAACACACGCTTGCCAACAAGGTGTTGATAGCGTGCGTCGTCCGGATGAACAACAACAACACCGCAAGCGCAAATCATTTCAGGACGCGTTGTAGAGATAACAAGTTCTTCACCGTCTTCCGTCCTCCATTGAACATCGACAAGTTTGGTCATCCGTCCAATTCGTTCAACTTCAGCGTCTGCGATGGTGGTTCCCTCGACAGGGTCGTAGATGTTAGGCCGCAAGTCTTCAACAATGTCGCCTTTCTTGAACAATTCAACGAAAATGGCTTGTGTAACAGCGCGATAGTCCGGAGCATCGGTCAAATATTCTGCTGCAAAATCACAGGATAATCCAACTCTCGCCGCTGTTTTCCTCATTGCTTGAGTGAAGGCTTCGATTGTTTCTCGACAAAGGTCCAAGAATTCTTCCCGATCATATGTTTTCATTTTTCGTTTGGTATTTTTCTCAACCGTGAATTCGATGTTGATTCCGTTCCGGTCGACACCCCACGGGAAATAGACCTCTTTCCCAAGCAGACGCTGTGAACGAGCCAATACATCGATCATCGAATACTGTGCGACGGCACCAATGTGCCACGTTCCTGAAGGGTAGGGCGGTGGAGTGTCGATAACAAAGAGCTCTTTACCGCTCTCTGGTTTGAAACCGTAGCGGTTCTGGTAGGCCGATTTATCCGCATAATGTTCTTCTTGAATTTTCTTTTCGAGGTCAATCGACCATCGTTTGTCTGGAAGTCGAGGCGTTCCCATGGTTAACACCGGCCCTTTCCCCTGTCACCGGGGGGGTCCAGTGCTTCCTGTGAGCGTTGGTTTTTCAACGGTTCCCTCACAAGTCGACGGCAATTCTTTGAATGAAGGGCTCGAGGGTATGTTGGGTTCCAGCATGTCGGATGACGTCCAAGACCAAACTTCACCTTCAGATGGGGAAGAGGTTGGCCGTATTCAGGCGATTGCGGATTACAGCCGGAACAAGGTACGTGTGGCTTCCGTTGATATCTCTGCACGTGTTAGAGAATTTGACGCAAAGAAAGCTGTTGACGCAGTCCTCGATGCACCGAAGAGATTGAAGCGAGAGTGGCAAAAATCCGGAGCAACCGGTGTAATTACTCGATTTCCGATCGCAACGGTTGCTCTGTTCTTAATGATCACATTTTACTTCGTTACCACTTCAGGGTTTCTTGACGACACACAGTTTGATGACGACCCGAATGAACCTGCGCTCAATGTAAACGGTGACATGGAAGTTTACCTCCCCGATGGAAGCGAAGTCAAAGAGTTAATTGGGATGGTGGAAGAAGATTGGACGACCAATGTCATGGTAATTTACATTGAATCCGACAAAAATAACATCACTGATCAACGAATTCTCCAAGAGATTAGTTACGTAGAAAAGAACATAAATCCTTACATTTCAGATAATGAAAGCGATGATGTCATCTACATTTTATCCATCTCAACTGTCCTCAAGGAAATTAACTCCAGTCTGCCTCGTGTCAGAGATGCTTTCATCACTGAACTCGGTCGTCAATGTCCATCCTTCCAGGAAGTTTGCGAGAATTTTGCTGCAAGCGTCAACACGGCCCTTGCAGCAGGTGATGATCAATTTGCTGGTGGATATGAGATTCCATCACAGACCACGATTGATCTCATTATTGGAGAAATGTACGAAAACGATGGATCACCAACACCCGGTCTTGATAAATTAGCACGAAATACGAATGCATGCAGTGGCCAAGCCGGCGTTGACGGAGCCGATGACAACGGTTGTCTCGGTGGGGAAGATCTCAAACTCGATCGTGCGATTATGGCAGTTGCTGTTGTCGATACGGTCGAAGCAAAAGACATTATTGAAGCAACGCAAAAGCGGTTGGATAATATTTCCACCGAATTGCGCCCCTGCGAATTTGACCAGAACGGTAACCCTGCAAACGGTGACCGGTGTACTTGGGAAGATCTCGGCCTCAAAATGACACTTACAGGTCCCGTACCAATTACAAACTCCGTAACCGAATTTTCCTTCCGCTTGTTCTGGGAGATTTTCCCAATGGCAGTTGTTCTCGTTGCGATTGGATTGTTTGTCTTCCACTCTGACTTGTTGCAAGCCGGTATCTCTGGAATCCGACCGATTCAAGGTATGAAAGTCGTTATCATTGCTGGCCTACCGACTCTATGCGCAGTGTTTTGGACACTTGGTATCATAGGTGCATCAAATTATGAGGTGACAATGACGGTCATTATCGTTGGACCGATTCTTCTTGCATTGGGTGTATCTTACGGCCTCCACATCACCAACCGTTATGCAGAGGAAGAAGGAAGTCGAAGCGAGAAAATGCAGGCTTCCATGCAATCAACTGGGAGAGCTGTATTTTTGTCAGCGGTAACAACGGTCATCGGATTCATTTCTCTTATTTTCACGCCGATGGCTCCGATTAAAACCGTTGGAATAGCTCTCTCAGGAGGAATCGTCGTTGTGTACATTTTGACGATGTTCATGGTGCCAAATCTAACGCTTATTCTCGATTTGCGGAAACCAAAACATCCTCCGCTAAAAGTCTTTGACGCCGCAGTTGATGTTCCCGTTAAACGCAACACAAGCGTCATCGGTTTCTTCCTGATTCTTGTTCTGGTTTCGGCAACTTTGGGCCAAGCCAACGTTGAGGAAAACATCGACCTGCTTGGAATGGCGCCCGAAGGTGAACAACCGGTCATTAAAATGAAGCAGTACAGTCGAGAGTTTAACGCAGGTCAAATTGGAATGGTTTTGGTCCACGCTAACGTATCGGGCGATGTTACGGACAACGATCCCACGAACGATGATCCTGCACAGAATCTGAAGATCATTGATGGTTTGGAACGAAATCTCAACACCATCGAGAATGCTTCAGCGGTATCCGTGGTGTTCCTCATGAAGGCCACGGGTCTTGCGCCAACACTCTCTGGTCAACCTATACTCACCCAGATACAAGAACTGCCAGGGTACGATGTTCTCCCTGAGGATGTACGAGATACATTCGAAGTACTACTGGATCAACAAGTAACCCAAGGTGCTACATTCTGGGATTTGCTAACAACGCCCGAGGAATTCGGATTACCGGGTTCAACCCAGAGCCAAATTTTCCTCTTGGATGTCTTTTATTCCTCTCTGACAAAAGAGATGCGTGAAATTTTCATCAATTCAGATTACGACCGGACCTTAATCTACATCGATATGCCGTTTATTCCAGTTGCAGACACTGCGATTGCGGTCGAGCAAATCAACGAGTATTCAGAAGGATTCCAAGGAACACATCAAGAACGGGCTGAAAAACTCACTGGGGTTGCTGCTACAGCGATAGAAGTCAACAAATTGATTGTCGATTCCCAGTGGACCTCTCTCGGTTTTGCGATTATTCTCACATTGATTGTGTTAGCGGTTGTATTCCGAGATATTCGATATTCACTCCTGACGACATCTCCTGTAATTGCAACGGTTGCATTGCAATGGCTTGTAATGTGGCAAATGGATGTGCCTTTATCCCTTGTTACGGTTATGATTGGCTCCATTCTGGTCGGCGTTGGCGTTGATTTCTCAATTCACATCGCAAACCGTATTCGTGAACTTGGTGGCGGAATAGATGCAATACGTTCCGCAGCCGTTGGAACAGGAATGTCGTTGTTTGAGGCTGCTGTCGTCACATCGCTCGGAATGTTCACAGCTTATCAGATCCCTATTCCAGAAATAAAGCCATTCGTTACAGTCATCCTCATTTTGTTATGGGTCGCTGCTGCGAGCGCACTGTTTTTGCTGCCTGCAATCTTTGTTACACTGGAAAAATTTGGAATCGGCGTGGTTGGTGGTCCATCAAGAATGTCGAGGCGGCTCGGTCTTGGTAAAATGAAACCTGACCATCCCGACGTCCTAGAAGCAGTTCTTGTTGTAGAATCGAAGAACAAAGAAGCGTGGTGAAGACAAGCAAAGGGATAAGACCTACACACCCATCAACAAACATGGTCAAGTACTGGTTGATGAAGTCGGAGCTCGATGTTTATCCATATTCGCAATTGGTGGCTGATGGAAGGACACACTGGGATGGTGTACGCAATTATCAGGCCAGAAACATGATGCGCGATGAAATGAAGAATGGTGACCTCATACTCTACTATCACTCGAATTGTAAACCACCTCACGTAGCAGGTATCGCTAAGGTCTGCCGCGAAGGCTATGGCGACTTCACCTCCTGGGATTCATCGTCGAAATATTTTGATGAAAAATCGACGCCTGATAACCCTCGTTGGTTCATGGTCGACATCGAACCCATATGCGAACTCGATTCCATTGTTCCGCTCAATGCGGTCCGTGAAGAAGAAGCACTTTCAGACATGTTGTTGATTCGGAAGGGGCAACGTCTCTCGATTCAGCCGGTACAAGAGAGCGAATTCAAGCGTGTATGCGAAATGGGTGGTACTGATTTCGCTCAACTGTGATGGTGATGTCTTTGCAAGAAATCAATGCAGCGCAGCGCTCACTTAACATCGAGTATGCTATTCGTGACGTTGTAGTGCCCGCAACTGAACTCGAAGCTCAAGGCCATTCCATCATCAAACTCAACATTGGTGATCCCATTGCATACCCTGGACTCCCGACTCCAGCGCACATGGTTGAAGCGTTTACTGACGCTCTCAACAATGGTCGAAACGGATATTCTCCGTCCTATGGTTTACCCGAACTACGAGAAGCCATCGCCAACGATGAGAAACAAAAGGGCTGGCCTGCAACCTCCGATGATGTGTATGTTTGTCATGGAGTGACAGAAGCACTTCAGATTCTCTTTCAAGCCACGCTAGAAGCTGGGAATCAAGTCCTTGCACCTGGACCACATTATCCACCTTACATGGCTTACCCACAGATGTACGGGGCTGAAACGATTGAATATGCCCTCGACGCTCACGATGGCTGGACCTTGGATTTTGACGACATTGAAGAAAAAATGAATGCAAATGTGCGTTTGTTTGTCTTGATCAATCCGAACAACCCGACGGGTGCGGTCATTGGTAAGAAGGAAATTGAGCGCCTGTTAACCATACTCGAAGCATGGCCAGACTGCATCCTCGTAGCTGATGAAATTTACGATGGCCTCGATTTTTCGAATCGCCAGGTCAGTGCTGCTAGTTGTTCAAAGTTGACTCCAGTTGTAACAATGAACGGTGTTTCAAAGGTTTACTACGCACCTGGCTGGAGAATTGGGTACATGGCCATTCACGATCCAAAAACAACCATGGCATCCATCCGTGACGGAATTGAACGAATCTTACGCTCACGTTTGTGTGCGTCAACACCGGCTCAACTTGGGTTTTTGGCAGGTCTCAATCAG
>MDSY01104386.1_pt1 | contig 12006 bp, 10 predicted proteins | sample 811131 | NCBI WGS metagenome assembly MDSY01 (sample SAMN05326643, study PRJNA326480) | marine metagenome | isolation source: seawater | place: Atlantic Ocean: South West | collected 2010
AGCATCCTCTCCTTCACAAATAGGTCCATTTGCCATAACAGTTGGGGCGGGAACCAACCCTCCCCCAATTATTATTAATTGAGTAAGCAAAGTTTCATTGCCACAATCGTCCGTTACACTGTAGGTCCTTGTAATAACTTCTGGACAATCCCCTCCATCAGATTGATCCGAAACAAAAGCCACTATAGGATCGGCTGTGCAGTTGTCTACAGCATCTATCACCACAGTTATATCGGGTGCTGGAGCTGGAGCAAGGGGAATATTAATGTTCGAAGGGTTTAACGCTGTTGGTGGCGTAATGTCATTTACCGTGATCGTTTGAGAAATGTTAGTTGAGTTCCCACAATCATCTGTTATGCTGTATGTTCGAGTAATAATCTCAGGACAAGTGTTTCCATCTGAAGCATCAGAAACGAAGGACACGGTAGGGATAGCCGTACAGTTATCTGCAGCGTCTGTGACAACAGAAACATCAGCAGATGGTATATCTCCAATACATTCTACAGTCACTCCAATTGGGTTGGAGGCAGTTGGTGGCGTAACATCATTAACAGTGATTGTTTGTGTCACATTCGTTGCGTTTCCACAATCATCAGTTACACTGTATGTTCGAGTAATAATCTCGGGACAGACACTTGATGCACATTCTTGAGTGACCAATAAATCCTCCATTATTACATCAGCACCCGCGCCAGAGCCAGTGCTATTGTAATGAATGAGAAAGTTTAACCCGGGAGTGGTGGTGTTCACGTTGATGGTAACAAGCTGCCAAGATGTGGTTAAAACAGGATCTAAAACACTTAAAACAACTCCGTTATCATCTGTCAGGGTAATCGTAATATCTGATATGGGCGTCGTTCCTCTTAGCCATACAGACAATGAAACTGTACAACCGGCTGTTAGTGCATTGAAATTTTGCTCATAAATATCTACATCACCTATGCCATTTTGGACATTAAACCAACCAAAAAAGGTGCCGCTAAAGGCGTAGGCTGGATTAAAGTCAGACCCTCCATTTCCATATAAAACAGAAGCATTTGCTCCTGCAATTGTACCGCTATCAAATGTCTCTGAATAAATAGTTGTGCTGCTTGAGTTTCCATTTGAGACCTCAGAAACAAAATCAACTAAAGGCAGTACAGTACAGTTATCTGCAGCATCCGTGACAACAGAAACATCAGCTGCTGGGACATCGCCAATACATTCTACAGTTAGTCCCGCTGGGCTTGAAGCCGTTGGCGGTGTAGTGTCGTCAATAGTAATAACCTGAGTTGCGGTTACAATATTTTCGCAAGCATCCATATACGTCCATGTACGTGTTATTGTGCCGCCACATGAACCGCCTACAATCGAGCCATCAGCTCCTGCAACGGATCCGGCCCCAGCGCAGTTATCAGTCCAAGACAAATCAATCATCGCTGGAACGTCACCAACACACTCCACGGTAATGTTTGCGGGAGGAAAATCAAAAACCGGTGGTGTAGTATCGACAATCGTAATAACCTGAGTCTCTGTTGCAACGTTTCCGCAAGCATCAGTATATGTCCATGTTCGCGTAAATGTGCCACCACATAATGGAGGACCGAAAATAGAGCCATCAACTCCTGTAACAGCTCCGACTCCATCGCAGTTGTCTGTCCAAGATAAATCAATCATCGCTGGAATATCATCAACACATTCCACTGTAATATTTGCCGGAGGCGTTGAAAAAACTGGTGGAGTAATATCGTTTACGGCAATCGTTTGAGTCACATTTATTGAGTTACCGCAGTCATCTGTTACACTGTAGGTTCGGGTGATGGTCTCAGGACAAGTATTTCCATCTGAAGCATCGGAAACAAATGAAACTACTACTGGGCAATCACTTACAATATTTGTGACTGAATTTATATCAACAGCCGGAACATCAGCCGAACATTGAACACTGGCAGGCGCAGGCGCATCTGCGTTCAGTGTCGAAAGAACACAACAAGTGTAGGAAACTGTCAGAGGAAAGTCACAGTTTATAGGCGTTGAAGTTGTTTGCTCATATGTCGCTGTGAAGGTCGAAGTAATATTACTTATAGTCCAATTACCATCTCCGGGAAAAGGACACGAAGCTCCAGCTACAAACGTTGTGTTAATTCCGTTTGCACTAAAAGCGTTTGGATATACATATACATCAAGAACACTGTTTTCATTATATCCGTTTGTCATGTCTGCCAAAGTAAAGGTTTGGTTAAACGTGCCTGGTGGAAGGAATTGTTGTTGGTCATAGATAATCACTCCGTCAACATAGATTGTAACCCAATAACTATCATTTGTTTGCGTTGAAGGAGGGTCAAAACAATATCCATCAAAACTTATATTAATATTCGCGTCAGTTGCATTTCCTCCATCTCCTAAAGCAGGAATGGAGATATGAGCTGAGTTGTTAACTCCACCAAAGGGTGAGCCTATGGCAACCACGTCTGTAATTGTTTGAGAATCTGAATAAGTTATTTGAGAAACAGGACCTGCTGTTGAACAGCAGTTAGGCGCGCCTGAAAGACCGATATATGAGATAGAGAAGCTTTCCGACCCATTGGAGCAATATGGTCCTAAAGAAGATGCGTCTGGCGTAATTGTAAATATTGATCCTATGTCCAATTCTGAACAATCATTATTCGCAGAAATATCCCAAGAACACGAGGTGGTGTTCCATGATATTGAAACAAGGTCTGCAGCTGAACTTGGAACTTGAGGATAAACAATTACAGTTTGCGTTCCGCTCGCTATCAAGTCACCTGTATCATCACAAAAAATCGTCCACGGCAAATCGACACTGATCGGCGTACAGAAATTAGTATTGTTAAGCATTATTCCAACTTCATGGTCGACACAGTTTGATGAGACATTTGTAATCGTTCCACCAGGCGTAATAACGCTAAGTGTTGAAGAAGAAACGCTGATTCCCGCCTGCACTATTGTAAGGCCTTCGGCACCAAAGTTCCCTTCAAGAGCATTGGTTAAGATAACACCTTCCTGTTGAATTGAAATGGTTCCACCTGTTCCATTAAAACCATCACCAAAAACATCTAATACTTGCAAGGTGAAAACGGCACCCTCAACCGAAGGGTCTAAAGGACCAACAGTTAAGTTAATCGCCCCCCCATCTGTGCCGGGTCCTCCTTGGGCGACAATGTTGTTGGTCGTATTACTTGTAACTGTCCAAGATATTTCATTCGCCCATTCAGAACCGTAATTTCCAACAACATCAAACTCAATGAATCCATCACATCCTGAGTTTTCTATTTCTAACCAATACATTTGGTTTCCACAGGCTTCCGCTGGAGAAGACGATTGAAGCTCATATGTAGGACAATTGTTTATGCAGACCGGGGCGACATAATTAACTGTCTGACCGCATGAGACTTGATCAGTGAAATAAGCTTGCACTGAACATGCGTCTCCATTGGCAAGTAAATTCGCAATGGTATAATTTACAGTATTTGAGGTAAAAGGGGCGGAAGCCAACACTGTGGTGTTTCCGTAGCAGTCCTCAAAGACTAAATCTCCTGTGGTAGGTGGGTCCGTAATACTAACAGAACCCGAAATTTGATAGTTATTTGTTGCAAAATCACAACCCGATATGTTTGTAATAAAGGAAGAAACGGCGCAAGGAGGGTCGGTGACGATACTGCAATCGGTAGAACCTGTTCCGCCTGTTTGGGTTAGAGAAATGTTTTGAACAATTTCTGCATAGTTTGTAATGAGCATTACGTAAAATTCACCAGTAACAGCACTCGTTATAACAGGGTTTTCAACTGAAGCACCAGAATAGCCACAATCCACAAGGTTTCCGTTACTCGGATTAGGCGGGGTTTGGTCTCCTAATGAACCACAAGCGCCCTGTGCCTGAGACAAAGAAGTAAAAGGTCCCCAAATCGCATAATCAATATCGAACAATGCAGAAAGCTCCATTTCAATATTTCCATCTGTTGCAATCTGAAAATAATACCATGTCGGGTTCGGAGAAGTATCTAAACAGTCATATTCGTTTCCCGGTTCAGTAACTTCAGCCTCCGGAACTCCGGAATTTGCTTGAAAGGTTAAGCCTACATCGGTGCATATTGGAATCATCTCAACGCATGTTTCAGAATACTGCGCGTTAAGAAAACAAGGCAATAGAAGGGCAAATATCAGTAGCGTTTTATTCATGCTGCCCATCGTTTAAAATCAGTAGTAAGCTTGTTTTTCTATCAAGAAGTCTTTGCTGAATTCCCTCCATGTCCTCAAACCAACCAGATTCAAGTGCTTTTACTGTTTCAACTGAATCCGCTAAGACATAAGATTTCTTTGATTCAATTGCTTGGAAGTGCCCGTCTATTTGAGCAATTTGTTTTTGAATTTCTTGGATCTTTTCCGGCGCCAAAGAAGTAGCAACTTGAGATGAAGTAGCAGATGATTTTTTAAGTTGCTGAGCAACAGAGGTGTAAATAACACCCAAAGTAAATAGAGTGATTAAGACTAAAGGTTTTCTCATGAGATTAATTTAAGTGTTTTAGCTCACCTTTCAAACGAAAAATCGTTGTTTTGGTTGCTTTAAAACAAATTAATACTCAAAGTACTCCATAAATTTCGTTGTAAAGTTTCCTTTAACGAAATCTGGATCTTCCATCAATTTTTGGTGAAAAGGAATTGTTGTTTTCACTCCCTCTATAATGTATTCACCGAGCGCTCTTTTCATTTTTAAAATTGCCTCGTCTCTTGTTCGGGCAACAACGATAAGCTTAGAAATCATTGAATCATAGTTAGAAGGAATTGTATATCCTGAATAAACATGCGCGTCTATTCTAATTCCATGTCCTCCCGGACAGTGATAATCCGTTATCTTTCCAGGACAAGGCCTGAAATCGTGTGCTGGATCTTCCGCGTTGATTCGACACTGAATGGCATGCATCGTTGGGAAATAGTCTTTGCCTGATATTTTCTCTCCGGCCGCAATTTTAATTTGCTCTTTGATTAAGTCATGGCCGATTACTTCTTCTGTAATGGTGTGCTCCACTTGAATTCTAGTATTCATTTCCATGAAATAAAAATCTCTGTTTTTGTCCACTAAAAACTCAACTGTTCCAACCCCCTCATAATTTACAGCTTTTGTTGCTTTTACTGCAGCCTCTCCCATTTTCTTTCTTAGGGCGTCGGTCATAAATGGAGATGGTGTTTCTTCTACTAGTTTTTGGTGTCGTCTTTGGATAGAACAATCTCTTTCAGACATATGGCATGCATTACCGAATTGGTCTCCAGCAACTTGAATTTCTATATGGCGTGGCTCCAATATATACTTTTCCATATAAAGCCCATCGTTTCCAAAAGCAGCAGCGGCTTCTTGTTTCGCTGAATCCCAAGCACCTTCTAGCTCGTCTTCTTTCCAAACAATTCTCATTCCCTTTCCACCACCACCAGCAGTGGCTTTTAGAATAACAGGATATTTTACAATCTTGGCTTTTTGCTTCGCTTCTTCAGTGTCTTTTAGTAATCCTTTTGACCCAGGAATACATGGAACACCTGCCTTGATCATCGTTGCCTTAGCTGTTGCTTTATCTCCCATTCCAGAGATTTGTTCGGGAAGGGCGCCAATAAATTTTATATTATGTTCTTGACAAACCCTAGAAAACTTCTCGTTTTCAGATAAAAACCCATACCCCGGATGTATCGCGTCTGCATTAGTGATTTCTGCCGCCGCAATGATACTTGGAATAGACAAATAAGACTTTGCGCTAAGCGGTGGGCCAATACAGACTGCTTCATCTGCAAAACGAACAGGTAAAGAATCTTTATCAGCTGTGGAATAAACGGCAACTGTTTTTATACCCATTTCTTTACAAGTTCTAATAACCCTAAGCGCTATCTCTCCCCTGTTGGCAATTAATATTTTTTTAAACATGTCTTTGGTTTTTATTAAGCCATTGGCTCTACCATAAATAATGGCTGGTCGTAATCTACAGGGCTTGAATCATCAACCAACACCTTAACGATTTTACCAGAAATTTCTGCTTCAATTTCATTAAATGTTTTCATTGCTTCAATGATGCACAGCTTGTCTCCTACACTAAATGTGCTTCCAACATTAACAAAAGCATCCTTATCTGGACCCGAAGAACGATAAAATGTTCCAATCATTGGAGAGTTTACGGTAATCAAGTTGTCGTCTTCCGAAGGAGCGGGCTTTTCTTTCGCAGCAACCGGTGCCGCAACAGGAGCGAGGGCTGGTGCCGCCATCATAGTTGGTTGTGGGGATTGTACAATAATCGGCTGCTCAGCCTTGCCGTTTTTATTTCCCGAGATAGTAATCTGGAAATCCTCTTTTTCAATTTGTACTTTCCCAAGGCCCGTCTTAGATACAAGTTTTATTAGGTCTTTAATTTCATCAAAATTCATAATGTTCAGTTTTTATTTTTACGACTAAGAATTGTATGCCCATTTTAAATAAACCGCTCCCCAAGTAAATCCTCCTCCAAAAGCAGATAAAACAATATTATCGCCTTTCTTGAGCTGGTTTTCATAATCCCACAAGCACAATGGCAAAGTTGCTGCTGTGGTATTTCCGTATTTTTGTATGTTGATCATCACCTTTTCTTTCGGTAACCCCATCCTATTCGCCGTGGCGTCAATAATTCTAAGGTTTGCTTGATGTGGAACCAACCAATCAATATCCTCACTTTTAAGGTTGTTTTTTTCCATTATTTCTGCTGAAACATCTGCCATGTTTGTAACCGCAAACTTAAAGACCTGCTTTCCTTCTTGTTTGACGTAGTGCATTCGGTTATCAATTGTTTCATGCGTCGGCGGGTGTAGAGATCCTCCCGCTGGTTGAACAAGGTAATCTCGCCCTGAACCATCGCTTCGTAAAATAAAATCCTGAACCCCCAAGCCCTCTTCATCTGGCTCTAAAAGAACCGCACCAGCGCCATCTCCAAAAATAATGCAGGTGGTTCTGTCTTGAAAGTCAATAATTGAGGTCATTTTATCCACTCCAACGACAACAACTTTTTTATATTTTCCTGTCTCTATAAACTGAGCTCCCGTTGACAAAGCATAAATAAAACCTGAACAAGCCGCTTTTAAATCAAAGCCCCAAGCATTTTTCATCCCCGATTTATCACAAAGCACATTTGCTGTTGATGGGAACGGATAATCTGGTGTAACAGTTGCGACAACTACTAAATCGATATCGAGGGGGTCAATATCCATCTTCTTGAGCAGGCCATCAACGGCCATTTGAGCCATATCTGAGGAAGCACCTTCTTTCTGATGTCTTCTTTCCTTTATCCCTGTTCTGCTTGTAATCCACTCGTCGTTGGTGTCAACAACTTTAGCTAAGTCGTGGTTAGTGACGACATTGTCAGGCACGTGACCAAAGACCCCTTTAATTGCTGCTGTTATTTTCATTTATTTAAATGCTTTTTTTATTTTTTTGGCCAGCCCCGAGCTTGCAACTTCATACGAATGTAGCAACATATTTTTAATTGCAATATCATTTGAAATACCATGGCCAATAATTACATTGCCTCGGATTCCTAGAATCGGTGTCCCTCCATAGTTTTCGTAATTAAAACTATCAAAGTAATCATCTTTAATTCCCCGCTTCTTCATCAGGGAAAAGATTCCCTCCGCCTGTTTTAAAACAATGTTACCTGTAAAACCATCACAGACAATTACGTCTGCCTTTCCAGAAAAAAGGTCTCTTCCTTCAATGTTTCCGATAAAGTTGATGTCGTCTTGGGTTTTTAAAAGTTCATGGGCGGCTATCGTTAAAAGGTTTCCTTTGGACTCTTCCTCGCCAATATTTAAGAGTGCCACCTTCGGGCTCTTTTTTGAAAAAACATGCCTGGCGTAAATAGATCCAAGAACTGCAAACTGGGACAAAACATCCGCTTTGCAATCAGCATTTGAACCCACGTCAAGTAAAACTGTTTTATCGCCATTAATTGTGGGGAGCGTCGATGTAATACAAGGGCGAACAACACCCGGTATCGTTGTAGATTTATAGATGGAACCAACCAACATTGCACCAGTATTTCCTGTGCTGGCGAAAACATCTATTTTTCGAGTAGACAGCCATGTCAAACCGACTGATATAGAACTTTTAGGTTTTTTTAAAATAGCACGAGCAGGATGGTCGTGGTATGATATTGTTTCAGGGGCATTGACAAGAACAATCCGTTGCTCATCAAGTTTTTGGTAAGAATTGTGTTTGAGTATTTCTTCCTTGTTTCCGAAAAGGTAAAATGTTGATTCGGGGAGTTCTTGCATAGCTAAAGCGACGCCATCCAAGTTTGCTGTTGGTGCAAAATCACCACCAGAAACATCCAAACCAATTCTCATTTTAGAAACCTGTTTAAGCTTCAATAGCCTTTTCAGCTATCACTTTACCTTTATAATAAAGTTTTCCCTCATGCCAGTGCGCATGGTGAAATAAATGAGGTTGTCCCGTTGTTGGGCACGTAGCTACATTGCTCGCTGTTGCTTTAACGTGAGTTCTTCTTTTATCTCTTCTCGTTTTCGAGATTTTTCTTTTTGGATGTGCCATTGCAAGTCTTTTATTAATTCAACTTATTTAATTTGTCCCATCTAGGGTCATTTTCTTCTTTTTCCTCCGCTCCTCTTTGATATCTTCTGAGCAAAGATAGTACTTCTTGGTTGCATTCACCGTCTTTATGCCTTGGGTTTGCGTTTAAAGAAACAGTTATCAACTCATAAATCTGCTGCGCGGGTTCAATTTTATAAGCTTCTGGCGGTAAAACAATTAGACTTTCATCTTCTTCTTTCTCATTACCAAACTTATAATAAACCTTCATTTCGCCATTAATAGGTGCATCAAACAACTCGTTACATGTCGCACAATTAGAAACAACTGTGCCGGTAACAGTAAATGTCCCAACCATTAATGTGTCTTTTTTATCTAAAGACAGCCCTACAGAAATAGATCCCTCCTCAATAATAGAAAAAGGGAATTCATCAAAGAACGCGTCGCCAATTTCAAAACTGAAACTGTGCACCCCTTGTTTCAGGCCTACAAACGGAATGTCTAATAATTTATGCATTTGTATTACTAAAATGGGACGGCAAATGTATTAATTTTTTTTGGAATCCCTTGGTTTTGAGCGCCAATTGTCCGCTTTTTCTCTTTTTTTCACAGGTAATGGGTCGGCATGGATGATTTTATGTTGGATTCTGTTAGCGAAAATGTCCGCAGCGGAATACAACGCATTGCGCATAGACGTCTCAGAGGCTTTGTTTTTTCCAGTAATATCAAACGCTGTTCCATGATCTGGAGAAGTTCTTACGATGGGCAATCCCGCCGTGTAATTTACCCCTTCATCAAACGATAGCGCCTTGAAGACCGACAAGCCTTGGTCATGATACATTGCTAAAACACCATCATAATTAGACGGTGCGGAAGATCCAAAAAAACCATCTGTTGGAAAGGGTCCAAAAGCAAGAATGTTTTTAGCCCTCAGCGCGTTGATTGCAGGGATTTGAACCTCAATTTCTTCTGTGCCTATTTTTCCGTTTTCTCCAGAATGTGGATTCAATGAAAGTATGGCTATTTTTGGATTTAGAATTCCAAAGTCCTTTTGAAGAGACTGGTGAAACACTTCAGTTTTTGACACTATCATTTCCTTACTAATAATCGAGGAGACATCTTTTAAAGGCACATGTGTGGTAACCAAGGCAATCTTCATAAGGGATGATGTTAAGACCATTATACCCTCTGCCCCATTAGAAAGAGAAATAAAAAACTCAGTATGACCAGGAAAATCAAAACCTGCATTTTGACAAACGCTTTTAGATATTGGGGCTGTAACAATAGCGTCTATTTTTCCTGATGAAATGTCGGTGCTGGCCGCTTCTATTGACTTAATTGCCAGAACCCCCGAAGACTCCTCCTCAACACCTTCATTTACAAGACTTTCGTCCTTCAATACATTTATTACGTTTATTTTGTTGGGCTGTGCATCATCAGCTGATAAAATACGCTCAAAATTAAACTGTTCAAAACCTAGTGTTTTTTTGTAATGATTCAAGACCTTTTCGCAGCCATACACCACAGGGGTTATTCCAGATAGAATACGTGAGTCTTCAAGCGCTTTTATAATAACCTCAGGGCCTATGCCGTTTTTATCGCCAATCGTAATTCCAATTTTCACACTTTTAGCCATTCTACTTGTTTTTGACGCTGATAACAACACCACGCTTTTTTTATGGTTCAAAAATACATCTTTATACACTAATCAAGAAAACCGAGATGATCTAAAATATATTTTTCGTGAAGTATAGGCATCGGAAGTTCTTTTGTCTCAGTTATAGAGTATGCATTTAGGTTTTTTAATTGGCTCTTATCTTTTGAAGCTTCTTCGAGGGAAAAAGCAACATGAAGGGTTTGGTGGGTTAGGAGGTGTTTTTTTTCAAAGACGTTTTTAGCTTTTATAGTTTCTTTAAATTCCTCTGCTGAAGTATATTCGGTAAGGTGAAAGTCATAAAGGTTGAACCAAATGTCTTTTTCAATTCTCTTTTTTAGATATACCTTTTTATTTCTTTTATCAAAAAACACTTTGTACAAAAAAAAGCGGTTCTTCTTTTTGATTTTTTTGATCTTTTGGGGCCTTTCACTTACCGATCCTTTGTTACTACTCAAACACTCAAATACAACAGGACAGCTCGGACATTGGGGTTTTTTTGGCACACATTGCAATGCGCCGAACTCCATTATTGCTTGATTGTGTTTGGCAGGATCATTTCTATTTAATAAAACGTCTGCCAATTCAGTAAATTCTTTTTGACCTTGAGTCGTGTTAATTGGCGTTTCAACATCGTAAAGCCTGCTAAGCACCCTAAACACATTTCCGTCTAAAACAGCCTTTGGCTCATTAAAACAAAACGAAGAAATAGCAGCTGCTGTATAAGGCCCTACTCCAGTAAGCTTGATCAGGCCCTCATAAGAATTAGGAAATTCCCCCTTAAATTCATCGTTTACCTGTCTCGCTGTCTTATGCAGGTTTCTTGCGCGAGAATAATAACCTAAGCCCTTCCATAAATTCAAAACCTCTTCTTCAGTGGCGTTTGCCAGTGAGGTTACAGTTGGGTGTGTAGAAACAAATTTTTCATAATACGAAAGCCCCTGAGCCACCCTAGTTTGTTGTAGAATGATTTCGCTCAACCAAATTTTGTAAGGGTCTTTTGTATGCCTCCACGGCAAATCCCGCTTGTGCTTGTCGTACCATTTTAATAATTCTATCTGAAAATGAACCATTTAAACCTTAAAGTGTTAATTTTTTATGTCAATTGACGAAAATAAGAAATGTAAAATATATTTTTGTACCATTAGAAGATTTTAAACAATAGATTAATTATGACAAAAGCAGAGATAGTAGCAGGTATATCAGAGGAAACAGGATTAGAGAAGTCGGAAGCATTGCGTGCCGTTGAAGCATTTATGCAATCTATCAAAAGATCACTAGCAGAGGGGCAAAACGTCTATCTCAGGGGGTTTGGAAGCTTCGTCGTGAAGGAGCGGGCTCAGAAAACAGGAAGAAATATCTCCAAAAACACGACCATTATCATTCCGGCACATAACATTCCAAGCTTTAAACCAGCAAAAGTTTTTGTTGAAGAGGTGAAAAACAATGTCACTGTAGGATAAAAATTATTTTTTAAAAATATTATCTATACCTTTGCACTCCTCCTACGGGAGTGCTTTTTATTTAGAGAAGAAATTTATACACATTAAAATATATAGATATGCCAAGCGGTAAAAAAAGAAAAAGACATAAGATGTCTACACACAAAAGAAAAAAGCGACTCAGAAAAAACCGTCACAAGAAGAAGAAGTAAGCTTCTCTCTCTTTTAGTTTTTTTGTGTCCGTACATCCTGTGCGGACTTTGTTCGTTTAACTTAATATACTTTTGTGAAATTAGAAATTGTTGTTGATTCTCGAGCCAACGACATCTGGATAGCCCTTTTAAAAGACGGAAAACTCA
>MDSY01081955.1_pt1 | contig 12001 bp, 9 predicted proteins | sample 811131 | NCBI WGS metagenome assembly MDSY01 (sample SAMN05326643, study PRJNA326480) | marine metagenome | isolation source: seawater | place: Atlantic Ocean: South West | collected 2010
ACTAAGTCAAAGTTTGATAATTTGTACGGTTGTCGTCATTCACTGATTGATGGAATAAATCGAGCGACCGATGTTATGCTCGGAGGGAAAGTTGCTTGCGTGTTAGGCTACGGCGATGTCGGTAAAGGTTGCGCCGCATCTCTCGCAGGGCAAGGTGCACGAGTGGTGGTTACCGAAGTTGATCCAATATGTGCATTACAAGCTGCAATGGAGGGCTATCAAGTGGTCCGACTAGAAGACGTTATGGAAACTGCGGATATCTTCGTAACGGCTACAGGTAACAAAGACATAATCACAGCACAACACATGGCACGAATGAAACATCAAGCCATAGTAGGGAATATTGGGCATTTCGATAACGAGATAGACATGGCAGGATTGCAACAAATGTCAGATGTTCAGAGAGTGAATATCAAACCACAAGTTGACGAGTATCTTTTCCCTGATGGACACTCAGTCATCATCCTTTCTGAAGGAAGATTGTTAAATCTTGGAAATGCGACCGGCCACCCGAGTTTCGTAATGAGTTGCAGCTTCACAAATCAAGTAATGGCACAAATTGACTTACTCGAAAATGCTGAAGATTATGCAAACGAAGTCATTACCCTACCCAAAGAACTCGATGAGAAAGTAGCGAGACTACATTTAGACTCGCTCGGCGTGCGACTTACGGAATTGACTGAAGACCAAGCCGATTACATTGATGTAAATGTAGATGGCCCATTCAAGCCGGCACACTACCGGTATTAGACAACCCTGCTAGCATATTCATGAAACTTGTGCTGAATTATGGAGCCTGAAACCGTTGAGTAAAAACCCAATCAAAAAAATCCTTCGATCTGGCGAAGGAAAAAAACTTAAGCTTCTACAGGACCTAGTTCCTGATATCAATGAGCTAGAGCAGGATTTCCAAAAGCTTTCTGACGAAGGTTTACGCGCTAAAACCTCAGAGTTCAAATCACGTGTAACGCAGGGTGAGGGTGTAAATTCTTTAATTATTGAAGCCTTTGCAGTCGTAAGAGAAGCATCAAAACGAGTGTTAGGGCAACGGCACTATGACGTTCAATTAATTGGTGGAGCCGCACTGCATTTCGGATGGGTTGCTGAGATGAAAACAGGTGAAGGTAAAACTCTAACCTCAACGCTCCCAATATATCTAAACGCCCTATCCGGTAAAGGCGTCCACGTCGTTACCGTAAATGACTATCTGGCGACACGAGATGCTGAATGGATGGGGCAGATATATAAATGGCTTGGATTGGAAGTCGGGCTAGTCGTCCCTGGAAGTAGGGATACCCAACATAAAAGACGACAATACAGCGCAGACATAACATACGGAACCAATAACGAATTGGGATTCGATTATTTGCGTGACAATATGACGATGTCACTAGAGAATAAGGTCCAAAGAGGTCACAACTATTGCATCGTTGACGAAATTGATAGCATCCTCATTGACGAAGCTAGAACCCCACTTATTATCAGCGGGAAATTAGCAGACGCAGCAAAAACTTACTACCAGTTTGCGTCAATAGTGCAACGATTACGTAGAGATGAACATTATGAAGTCGATGAAGAGAAGAGGACAGTTGCGCCAACAGAGAGTGGCGTGACAGCGGTAGAGAAAGCTCTAAACATTGAAAATCTTTATGAGGGTGTTTCAGCAAACCTAGTTCACCAATTTCAAGTTGCTCTAAAAGCAAAGGAACTTTTTCATAAAGATAAGGAATATATCATTACAAATGGTGAAGTAAAAATAGTCGATGAGTTCACGGGACGCGTACTCGATGGAAGACGATGGAGCGATGGTCTTCACCAAGCTGTTGAAGCTAAAGAAGGGGTTTCAATTAAGGAAGAAAATCAAACCTTGGCAACGATTACGCTCCAAAACTATTTCCGGCTTTATGACAAGCTAGCCGGCATGACAGGAACTGCTGAAACTGAAGCGGCAGAATTTTATAACACCTATGGCTTGCACGTTGTTCCTATCCCAACAAACCTACCAATAGTTCGTAAAGACCAAGTGGACTTCATCTATCGGTCGGAAATGGGTAAATACAACGCATTGGTAGAAGACATTATTGAACGCAATGAGAAAGGTCAACCGATCCTAGTAGGCACCATATCGGTAGAGAAATCGGAACTTATTTCCGAACTGCTTGATAAAAGAGGAATCCACCATAATGTGCTGAATGCCAAGCTTCACGCTAAAGAAGCTGATGTCGTCGCTCAAGCTGGGCGTATAGGTTCCGTAACAGTAGCGACAAACATGGCCGGACGAGGTGTTGATATTATTCTTGGAGGCAACCCAGAAGCATTGGCTGAAAGAGATCTTCGTTCAGAGGGCCTAGAGCAATCGGGTGAAAAAGGTGTCGCTCGGTACAACGAACTATTGAACAATTACCAATCCATCTGCTCTGATGAAGGTAAAAGAGTTAAAGATGTTGGCGGCCTCTATGTTCTTGGAACCGAACGGCATGACAGTCGCCGTATCGACAATCAGTTACGAGGTCGTTCAGGAAGGCAAGGAGACCCTGGAGAGTCGAGATTCTATCTTTCCTTAGAAGACGAACTTATGAGACTCTTCGCCACGGGCGCAATGGATTTCGTAATGAAAAAAGCATTACCTGATGATGCACCTTTAGGTGACAAGTTTGTTTCAAAGGCTATAGAAAGGGCACAAAATACTGTCGAACAGCGAAATGCTGAAACAAGAAAAAATGTTTTGAAATATGACGAGGTAATGAATGAACAGAGAAAAGTAATTTACGCCCGTCGAAACGAAATCTTAAGCGGAGAGGATCTACGAGAAGATACGATCAACAACTTTGCAGCGGTAATTGACGATGCACTTGATACATACTGCGTAACAGAACACAAAGAGGATTGGGACCTTGAGGGATTAGCAACCGCTTTACAAGCTCTATGGCCCCAGAGAGTTGAATTATCAGACCTAGAGAAACATCAAGACGTAAATGAACTTTACGAAGCAGTTATGGGGAATGCAATACAATTTTATGAAAGCCGTGAACAAGAACTCACTCCTGATGTGATGAGGCAAGTAGAGGGGCAAATCATGCTTCGTATTCTTGACCAAAGATGGCGAGACCATTTGTACTCCATGGATTACCTGAAAGAAGGAATTCACTTACGTGCTATGGGACAAAAAAATCCATTAACCGAATGGCAACGTGAGGGATTTGAAATGTTTGAAACGATGATGGACTCTGTCAGCGAGGATTTTATTAAGTACGTCAGCCACATTGAGATAAGTGACAATCCTGAAACAGGTAACGAGAAAAACACTCTCGACCAATCTCAAAATGTGCAGTACTCGGGTACAGACGAAATAGCGTCCGGTGCACGTGCTGCGATCAGTTCAAATAAGACCGCTGGAGCCGTCATGGATAATGCGCCTACCGTCGTTGAAGAGAACAAATCAGTTAAACAAAAGACTGTAGTGAAAAGCGAATTTGAAAAGACAGGAAGGAATGATCCGTGCCCATGCGGATCAGGAAAGAAATTTAAACAATGCTGCGGGCGTTAGTTCGCCTTAAGTCAACGCAGGTAAGACTCTGGAGTAAGGTTTAACTCATGTCCGAATCATTACCCGACCTTCAAGAGGTGAAGAGTCGGCTTCAAGAAGCATCAACATACTTGCGAATAGAGGAAATCTTAGACCGCAAAATTGAGCTAGAAGATTTGGTGGCCCAGCCGGGCTTTTGGGATGACGCTAAAGGCGCAAAGAAATTAAGCCAAGAACTAGCAGAAATCTCCGAAGACATAACCGTTTACCAAAATTTGATGATCAAAATTGAAGACGCGGAAACTCTCATCGACCTTGCCAGCGAAGAAGGTGACAGCGCCATTCTTGCGGAAGCAAATCAACTGCTCCAAGATATTGGAGGCGAGTTCACCGAGCTGGAGCTTCGGTCATTATTTACCGGAGAACATGACGAACGAGATGCTGTTTGCCATATTCAGTCAGGTGAAGGAGGAACCGAAGCACAAGACTGGGCTGAAATGCTTCTCAGAATGTATCAGCGATGGGCTGAGCAAAAGGGCCTATCCTTTGACATTACAGCCGTTTCGGAGGGGACAGAAGCGGGAATATCATCTGCTGAATTCATAGTCACAGGCAGAAGAGCATATGGAATGCTTCAGTCAGAGCATGGTGTGCATCGTTTAGTTAGGATTTCTCCATTCAACAAACAGGCGAATCGCCATACTTCCTTTGCGTCAATGCACGTAGTCCCATTCTTTGAAGAGGTACCTGACCAAATTCATATTGAGGAAACAGAACTTAGAATTGACACTTATCGATCCTCAGGCGCTGGTGGCCAACACGTTAATGTAACCGATTCTGCTGTGCGGATAACACATCTACCTTCGGGAGTAGTCGTGTCATGTCAGAACGAGCGAAGCCAGCATCAGAATAAAGAAAAGTGTATGCAGATGTTAGCTTCAAAGTTGCATGATCTTGAGCGCCAGCAGCGAGAAGATGAAATAGCAAGTATTAGAGGGGAAAACAAAAATGTGGGGTTTGGAAGTCAAATTAGATCATATGTGATGCAGCCCTACCAGATGGTAAAAGACCTCCGGTCGAACTTTGAGATTGGTGCAGTGGAAAATGTTCTCAATGGTCAAATCGACCCTTTTATTGAATCATATTTACGTTGGATTCGATCAGAATCCAACGAAATTTAACTAGTTAAGACCCTCGCTATCACCAATCGTCTAGTTCCTTTGAAGTGATACAACAACAAGACTTCGAGGTGTTAATCTTTCAATAGCAATAAGGGTGCCAAATGATCAAACTAGAAGATGTCACGAAGGTTTATAAGGGTGAAGTTCTAGCTTTGCGTGACGCTTCATGCGATATACAAAGAGGGGAATTTGTTTTTCTAGTCGGGCAATCCGGTTCAGGGAAATCAACTTTTCTTCGCTTACTAAATAAAGAAGAAGAACCAGATTCTGGACGCATCTACGTAGCAGGTAAGGAAATAGGCTCTCTAAGTAAGTGGAGAGTTCCGCGTATGCGACGGCAGATAGGAAGCATTTTTCAAGATTTTAAACTTTTGCCCAACAAAACAGTTAACCAGAACGTCGCCTTTGCTCTTGAAGTCATTGGTACACCCAGACATATTATTCGCAATCAGGTCCCAGCTATTATAGAACTAGTAGGCCTGCATGAGAAAACGCACCGCTTTCCCCATGAACTATCAGGTGGAGAACAGCAACGAGTATCAATTGCAAGGGCATTTGTTAACCGCCCGCTAATACTTCTTGCTGATGAACCTACCGGAAACCTTGACCCCGGTACTTCTGTCGAAATTATGAGACTTCTTGAGAGGATCAATGAAACAGGTACAACGGTAGTTATGGCGACTCATGACCGCAGTATCGTCGACACTATGAGGAGACGAGTTATTGAACTTCACAATGGAGAAATCATAAGAGACCAAGCGCGAGGCGTCTATGAGTAACAGATCGGTGTTACGCACATGAATGTTGATTACCTGATAAAGGAAACAGCTAGAAACCTAAGGCGTAACCTAACTTTGACACTCGCCTCTGTTTTGACCGTGGCCGTTTCACTCAGTTTGCTTGGAGTGGCTTTACTCCTCCAAAAGGGGGTAAACAACGCTACAGATAGATGGGAAAATGGCGTTGAATTCATCATCTGGGTTCAGCCTGATATCACCGAGAATCAAAAGAACTTACTTCAAACTGATTTGAATAACTCAACTGGGATTTCCTCTTACCGTTACGTGAGCCAAGAGGAAGCTTTAAAGGAATTTAACGAAGACTACTTTCCTGATAATCCAGAAATCACACAGCTAGTCACCGCCGATGTTATCCCATCCTCCTACCGTGTGATACCCGCACAACTCAATGCTGAGGCAATTGAAATTATTGCATCTGGTTTCGAAGCCAAACCCGGTGTCAAGAAAGTAGTTCGCGCAACAGATGAAATTTCAAAGATAGAAACAGCCACCGATGTTATCCGCTGGGTTGTTTTGGGAGCCGGGATTATTCTTTTAGCGACAGGATTGCTCTTGATTTTGAACACGATTCGCATGGCTATGTTCGCCCGACGCCGTGAGATAGAAGTCATGAAACTTGTAGGGGCTACCAATTGGTTCATCCTGATCCCATTCATGCTTGAAGGCACATTCCAAGGACTAATAGGGGCAGCTTTGGGAACAGCTTCCGTCTACGGTGCAAACAGGGCGTTCGAAGAATGGTTATCAAGCGATAATGTTCTAAATATTCTCCAAAGTTTTGCAGTTGCAAGCGGTGACGTATGGGAAATCGGCATTTTGCTTCTCGGTATAGGAGCGTTAGTAGGGTCTGTTGGATCAGCTATTGCCGCCTATCGATTCTTAGATGTTTGAACGTGCTAACAACGTAATACCTATTAGGTATCTCGTCAGCTCAATTAGCGGGTAAAGTCAACCCATGACTCCCGAGGCGCCATTAACATCTTTCGCCAGCGATAACACGTCCGGAATCCTCCCAGAAGTCCTATCGGCGATGAACCGAGTCAATAGTGGTGCTGCCATCGGATATGGTGACGACCCTTACACCCAGAAGTTCCGTCAAGAAATAAATGATCTTTTTGGACAAGAAGTTACGACTCTGCTCGCCTACGGAGGAACTGGTGCAAATATTGTAGGGTTACAAGCAATGCTTCAACCCTGGGAAGCAGTTATTTGCACAAAATCATCGCACATAAATGTTGATGAATGCGCAGCACCTGAAAAATTCTTAAGCGCAAAACTCATTGAGCTTCACAGCGCTGATGCAAAAATGAAACCCGAGATGTTACAAAAGGAACTAGAGGTCCTTGGAGTTGTGCATCACGCTCAGCCGGGAGCTATTTCCATAACGCAATCAACTGAATATGGAACACTATATTCAGTTGAAGAATTAAAAGAGCTCATAGATATCTGTAAAGGATCAGGCTTACGTGTCCATATGGATGGAGCTCGAATCGCAAATGCCACAGCCGCATTAGGCCTTTCCGTCGCTGAATTTACCTGTGATCTAGGTGTAGATATCCTAAGCTTTGGGGGAACAAAAAACGGCATGGCCTACGGGGAAGCAATTATTGTTTTTAACGAAGAATTAGCAACCGCAGCAGAATATATTCAAAAGCAGTCGGCGCAACTCCCATCAAAAATGCGGTACATATCAGCTCAGTTCTCTGCGATGCTAGAGAATGACCTCTGGCTAAAACATGCATCGCATGCAAATAGCATGGCAACTCAATTATCTGATGGGCTTCAAAAGATATCGGGCGTTGAACTTACACAGAAGGCAGAAGTAAATGCTGTATTCCTAAAACTACCTCCGACAGCAAAAGAACTTCTTCAGAATTGGTCCTACTTCTATGATTGGGAACAAGAAAATGAAGTCCGTCTTATGGCAAGCTTTGAAACAACCCCAGAGGATGTGGACAAAATGCTTGAGGGGATACGTTGGGCCATGAAGGAAAGCATCGAAAATGAATCATGAGAAACTAATTAAATCGTTCGAGCAATTTGCAGATCGTATGTTCACTGTGGCTAAAGGGAAAGACTCCGAAGTAATTAAAGTATGCCCCGGTTGGAATGTTAATGACCTAATGGCACATGTAGGAAGAGTCTACGGGGCAGTAACTTCGGTTATTGAATCAAAAAGTATTGAAAGACCAACAACGCCATTCCCAACCCCACCAGAAAGTAGTCAGCGTGAATGGGCGATGAGCAATTTCTCCAGTCTTTTAGAAGCAATAAAGCAAACCGACCCTGACACACCACTATGGACTTGGGGAAAAGATCAGAATATGCGGTTTTTTATTAGGCGCATGGCGCACGAAACTCTAATCCACATGAGAGATGTTGAGTCAATTGATGGCGAATTTTTTGGAGTTGATGGTGATGTTGCTTCTGACGGAATAGATGAGTACATAGATGGTACGCTACAACATTCGATGAATCCCAATAAGGAATTCACTTATCCGGATGGTTCAATACACCTGCACCGAACAGACGGCAAAGGGGAGTGGCTCATTAAACCATTTGGTAACGAGATTGTAGTTACTCGTGAACATGCTAAGGGAGATGTGGCAGTTCGTGGAAGCGCCCTTGCTCTTTTGCTCTTCCTTTGGGGCAGGAATCCCCAAGGTCTAGAAATTTTTGGAGAACCTGACTTAGCTCAAGCCTGGGGGTCGCTGGCTCCCTAGTCTTGAGCAGGCGGGTAAACTCGCAATTCACCCTTCCAAGAATTCAGATGAGCAACGCTGTCATAAGGTTCTCTGTTAAGAGGGCCAAATTTCCTTTCTGGCCAACCCATGGGAATCATGCAACCGATCAGAATATCATCGGGTATCTCAAGTGTTTCTCGGATCGTTGGTTCTGCTACTCCTTGGAAAGTTGTGAATACAGTCCCAAGCCCTAGGGCTCTAGCTGCCAAAATTAAGTTCTGAGCTGCTGGATAAATAGATGACCACACAAATGATTCCCTCGGCGATCCATACGGGTAAATCGGCTTTCCACACACGAAAATAAGAACCGGACAACTTTTGAGTGATTTCAAGAGGTACTCCGTCCCATCTAGCATTAACCTATGTGATTTGTCCGGGCGATCCATTGAAGCAACTCTGGCAGCCATGGATCCCTCAATAGAATTAGCAATTGTTCGAATCTTTTCCTTATCTGTGACAATAACAAAATCTCTTCCCTGAGAATTTCCAGGACTTGGTGCCCACGTAGCGGCGGTTATTACCTGTTCAATTAAATCAGTTGATACTTCGTCAGTTTTTAGATACCGCATAGCTCGGCAAGTGCTCATTGCTTCAAAAACTTCCATGGCCTTTTCCTTTCAGGGTCTCGAAATTAGATGTCACACCTAGCACTTAACATAGGCGCATGGCAGCTACATATGCGAATAAAGCAAAAGAATCAAGACGAAAGCATGGGAAGGAGAGGTGCGTTCAGAAAAAGTCATTCCTTGTTACGTAAGATGCTTTTCTTCATAATCGTGGTCAAAGACCTTATCAATGCGGATACTGCAGTGGATGGCATTTAGCCTCTTATAAGGTCCGCAAGACAAGATTTCGTCAAACAATGGCACTTTAGTTATACGGGGTATGAGGGAGGCTTGCAGTTGAGGTTATTTTGGTATTCGGTTTAATCCACCATGGTCCAGCGCAGCGGTAACATGACGCTCCGACATCATGGCTATTAATTCTTTGCCACGGTCATTATTTAGATCTAGCGTTCCGCCAGCGAAGACAGAGGTTGCCAATCCCCCTATTAGGTGCGCAAAACCGTAATCACTCCAGGCGCTTTCAAATTCGTAGCCTTCCACTCCGTTATTACAAAGTTCTGTGTGGTAGGCAGTCACAAGGTCTCTTTCGTTTGATCTCCTCATCTCTGTTTCCATTGACCCGCCAAGTAGGTATGCAAGATCGTATGCGCCTGGCCCTCGGCCAATTCCCTGCCAGTCGATTACAGTAACCTCGTCATTGTTGGCATTTCCAAACAGCATATTCTCGACTCTGTAATCCTGATGCGCTAGTGTCCATGGGGCACGTTCGGCAAGTGCAGTATTGAGCTTTAGGTAAGACTTGCTAAATAATTGAAGGAGTTCAGCACCACCTTCTGGCAAACTTGGCTCGAATGTTGCTGCGTACGCAGGATAGATCTCTGGAAGGACTTGATCGACATACTCTATGCGCGGTCCAACCATAGAGGGGATCCATTCAAGTTCTTCAACCTGAACTTTCTCCCACCATGCAGCGTGGATCTTTGCTAGCACTCTAACTGCTGCTAAAGCTTGGCGTTCTGACATGCCTGAAGCTTGATCAACCATTGTTAAGTCACATAAGTCCTCCATGACAATCACAAATTCGGCAGTGCCAGAATTTATTGCAGCGAAATGAATATCAGGAAGTCCGGTTCCGGTAGCCTCACTCAATTCATCATAGAATTTCACTTCTGCCTCAAACATGCCTAAGGCAACTCCTTGTTGTCGGTTCTCCTCAAAGGAGGATGGAAGTTTAACTACTACAGAAGGAGGAAGACCTGACTCGTTCGATGCATAGTCGAGTTCTACTCGGTAGATATCACCCATGAGGCCGACACCCTCGCCTATCTTGTGAGATTCAAAGTTCACTACATCAGTGTCTAGAACTTCGCCGAGCCATTGTGGTGTTACTTCGTTAAATGTTAAAGGAATGTTTGGCATTGTCGTCCCTTAGATTTTCGCTGGTTTAGTAGGAGTAAATTTAGCGGGTAGATGCTTTACCCCGTGGATGAAGCTAGCAGCTAAAACATCAGGTTCTCCGCATGCCTCAATATCGGGCAGTCGGCGAAATAATTCACGAAACATTACAGTGATCTCACGGCGAGCCAGATGTGCTCCTAGGCAAAAGTGAGGACCTGGGCCTCCAAATCCAAGATGATTATTCGGTTGGCGGAGCACGTCAAACTTGTAGGGATCGTCGAAGACCTCTTCATCACGATTGGCGGCCAGGTAAAACATGCAAACTTTATCACCTGCTTTTATTTCCTGTTCACGAATAACGACATCCTGTGTTGTTGTGCGTCGCATATAGGTAACTGGGCTAGCCAACCGAACTATTTCTTCAACTGCTGTTGGAGCGACGGCATCAAAATCAGATTCCCAGATTTTGCGTTGGTCTGGGTTATCTGTGAGGTATTTAAGACCCCAACCTATCGCATTTCGTGTTGTCTCATTTCCGGCAACAACTAAAAGAATGAAGAAACTTGCTAAATCGCCACTAGTAAGTTTGTCATCCTCCAAATCTGCGTTGACGAGTTTACTGGTCAAATCCTCGCTATCAATTCCGATTTTAGATTCGGCCACTTCGTTCATGATGGACTGCAATGTAATGCCAGCTTCAAGAATGGCAGAGAGGATATCTCCGCCCGGAGGCACATACTCTGAGTCCCCAGCTCCAAGAATTACATTCGAGCAATCAAAAACTTCCTGATAATATGAGGACGGAATACCCATCAAGTCGCAAACGATTTTTAAAGGTAATGCCGCAGCGACGTCAACAATAAAATCAATTTCCCCCTTCTCGCTGACATCGTCAACGATAGAGCCTGCTACTTCTTGGACTGAATCTTCGAGTTTGGAGAGCATCTTAGGGGTGAATCCCTTTGAAACAATTCTTCGCAGTCGCGCATGTCGGGGGTCATCCATGGCAATCATTGAATTAAAGAATTCGTTAAATTCAGGAGGGCTATCGAGGATAGTTATTCCTTGCGCAGAACTAAAAATGTCCGGATTCCGTGAGGCATAGGCTACATCACTGTGTTTAGTTAGGATCCATGTACCTTTTCCCTGCGGAATAGGTGACCCCTCAGGCATTTGTGGTTCAGGTACAAATGCCACTGGGTATTGGGTGCGGTACTCTTCCAAGTTAGCCTCAATCTGCATTTGTGGTCGAACCCAGAATTCCCCATGGATAATGCTGGGTTCAGGAACTACTGGGTGATTCACGATGCCATGATAGATCCAGATATGAACAACGGCAATTAAACTATGGGGAAGAGTTTAGTAAATTATTAATTGTGGTTAGTGGAGCTGGGGGGAATCGAACCCCCGTCCGTTTCGGATCCATCGTCCGCGATACGACCATTCCCGAGGTTGTGGTTTTCGGCACCCACACTGCCGGGTCAGTTGGGTCATACGACCTCACCGCCGGTTCTTTCTCCGGTGTCAGCAGTCTTTCCTACAGTCAGCGGTCTTTCCCTGCTGTCCACCACTACTTCTGTTGCCAGGCTGTAGTGGTCAGGCCCCGGGAATCATTACTGGTCCCGATGACTCTCTATCGCCTATAAATTAGGCGGCGAGAGCGACACGAGAGTTGCCGTGTCTTATTTGCCCCGTTTTGGAGTCTGAGCAACTCCGGTCGCACGATCCGACGAAACAACCGCCACGTCGAAACCGATCAGCCCCTTGTCAAATAGCTATTTAGAAA
>MDSY01080029.1_pt1 | contig 12000 bp, 9 predicted proteins | sample 811131 | NCBI WGS metagenome assembly MDSY01 (sample SAMN05326643, study PRJNA326480) | marine metagenome | isolation source: seawater | place: Atlantic Ocean: South West | collected 2010
GGGGGGGGGGGGGGGGGGGGGGGGGGGGGGGGGGGGGGGGAGGAGTGGGGCGGGTGAGCGAGTATGTAGTCTACGGTATTTTCAACAAAACAGTGTGGAAGAAAACTGTCGCTTCGAGAACGAAATGCTCTCCAGTTTTCTCTCCTCCAAGCACGAGTCCCTCATTTTTGTTGAGTTATAACTCAATGGAGGCAATTTTTCTGTCGGCGGGAATGCTGCTGAGTTGTCTCAATTTGGACGCCGTTTGGATCAGATCGCGTCGAACCGTCGCGCTTTTCGTGTTGTTTGAACGCGCACAGGCACGCTCGCGCGCGCCTTGCTCCCCTCCCACCCTCTGGATCAAGTCCAAAACTCTCGATCAAGTCCACCTTACGCCTTGGCACACCCTCCTCCGCCAAAAACATGTCCCTCGCCCGCGCCGCTGCGGGCGCCGTGGCGCTTCGCGCGCCGCGATCTACCGTCGCCGGCGGGCGCAAAAGCTCTTCCACCCGCCGCGGCGTCGTGCGATGCACCGCGGTGCACCTTAAGTTTGAACTGGAGGGCCACCCTGAGGCTCGGGTTGTGGGAGGCCACCCCGCGCTTGGCGGGTGGAACGCCGCTGGCGGTGTCAAGAACGGCGACATCATCACCATCAACGACGGACAAAGTAGCACGATCGAGTACAAGTGGGTGGATGGCGACACCTGGGAAGTGAGGGAGAATCGATCTTTGACGCTGCCCGCATTGGCGGACCCGGACTCTTCGGTCGCGCTCGCCGTGAGGGACAGATCGCCCGTGTGGACCGAGCAGGTCGCACAACGGTCTAACAATTCGAGTGAGTTCGCGGGCTGGTCCCCCGCGCCGACGCAGCAGTACCAGGAGCCCGAGCGTACGACGTACCAAGAGCCTGTGCGAGAGCAATACACGCCCCCGGCTCAAAGCTTCACGCCCTCGCAGAGCGCCGACCCAAGCGCGGGCCGGTACGCTGACGGAAGACCCCCCCGGTGGTTCACCGACTCCATCGTGTACGCGATCCAGACTTTAGGGTTCTGCGGGTGCGAGGGCCCGCCAGGGCAGTTCACGGAAGGCGAAAGGCTGAACATGTTGGTGGAGGACGGGTGGCTGGACCACATGGCGCGGCTAGGCGCCACAGTGCTGTACCTCGGACCGCTGATGCGCACGTCCCACGACTTGGGGCACGGGTACGACACCGCTGATTACTTCGAAGTCGATCCGAGGTTAGGCTCCGTTGCGACGTTGAGAAGGGTCGTGGACGCCGCGCACGCGTTGGGCATCAGAGTCATCTTAGATGGCGTGTTCAACCACACCGGCCTCGATCACTTCGCGGCGCGCGACGTGCGTCAAAACGGCCGAAACTCGAAATACTGGGACTGGTACTACGCGCAGGAAGACGGCAACGGAGGCGCGACATTGAAGGGCTGGGAAGGCCACGTGGGTTTGCCCGAGCTGAACCACGATAACCCGGAAGTCAGGCAGCACCTGATGGACTGCGGCCGGTTCTGGCTCTCCCCCGACGGCGCGGATATCGACGGGTGGCGCCTTGACGTGGCGCACGAAGTGCAACCGGATTTCTGGCGCTATTTCGCAAGCGCGTGCAAGGAGACCAAGAACGACTGTGCATTATTAGGCGAACTCATGCACGGCGACTACAACACACACGTCGGGCCTGGTCTATTAGACAGTGGCACGAACTATCAGCTCTCTAAAGCCCTCTGGTCCTCCCTAAACGACCACAACTACTGGGAGTTGCAGCACTCGTTCCAACGCGACGAGGACATGTACGGCAACCTCACGATGTTGAACTTTTTAGGGAACCACGATCAATGTCGCATTTATTCAAGGTTAACAAACCCGCAAGAGCACTACAAATTAGCCGCTGCTGTGCTTCTGCTCAGTAAAGGCGTGCCATGCGTTTATTATGGAGACGAGGTTGCTGAATTAGGTGCGCCCGGTGGGCCTGATGGCGACCTGGCGATGAGGCGCCCGTTGAACCTCGGCCAGGCGCTCCAAAGGCCAGAAGCTGTCGCCGCGGTGAAGTCCACCGCGGAGCTGATGTGGCTGCGGCGCGGGCACCGCGCGCTGAGGGATGGGGATTCTGCTCAAATACCGCTGGTGCACTCCAACGGGCAGCTGAGCTTCGCCCGCGTGCACCAATCAAACGGCTCCGTCGCGGTCGTCGCGATGAACAACGAATCGCAGCCGGCGCGTGTGAACTTGCCGGTGGCGCAAAAGTGCGGCGCCCACGACGGCACCGTGTTTGTCGAGCCGCTGGCGGGTGGCCAAGAACACCACGTCTCCAACGGTGAGCTCGTCGTCGAGCTTCCACCCAATGGGTTCAGGGTGTTCACCAAAGGACAGTAGGAGCAAAAAGAGTTATTGAGTTGAGTCTATCTACAGATATGACTGTATGTTTAATAAAATTAAAACTTCTCATACTTTTCACTTTCTTTTTCTACTTGCGTCTATCTTCCACGACTCCGAACGACGGCGCCAGAATCTCAAGAAGGCCTTCCGGGTTGTCTATGTGCACCCAGTGCGATGCATCTGGTAAGAAGTGCACCCGCGCGCCCGTTTCCGTCATTCGCACCACATCCTTCTCGTCCCAAACAAACGCCGACCGCTCCGCTCGGACGAAGTCAACCTCTAATCCAATTGGAGGCGTCTCGAGCATCGGCCATAGGTCGGTTTTTTCATAACTCTTGTACATCTCTACGATTCCGGTGAGGTCGAAGGTCCACTGGAGTGACCCTTTAGCTGCGTCTGGGTATTTCGTAGCCTCTACAGCTGTCAAGTTCGTGGTCATCCACTGCGCGCCTTCTATGGTGAACCCCGCGCCCGTCAAACTATCCACTAGATGCTTTCTACTCGCAATGGGGATTGGTATCGTCTGGCAATAGTTGATGGTGTCTCTTGGGTGGTCCCCACTCGTGGCCCAGACGTCGCCCGGCACGGTGTCCAACACCCACACCTGCACGGGTCTCGGCAACCGCTTGCCGAACTGGTGCACCATACTCATCGCAACCTTGCCTCCGAACGAATGGCCGAGCAAAGTGTTGGGGTAGAGCTTGAGTTTGTTTAACGTACTCAACACGTCTTGCGCGGCGCTCGTGACGCTGTGCTCTCCCGTTGGCGGCTCATCCATATTCGCAGTCTGCCCGTGGCACCTCAAATCCACCAACACGAACTGCCATGACGGAAACTTCTGTGCCAAGCGCTTGGCGAACGACAGTAGGTTCCGTCGCGAACCCAAGATGCCGTGAATCAAAACCGCGGTTGGCGGGTGCGGGCCCTCCGGGTTCTCATGGCTCCACCGAACAAGCGCGCCCTGTACGATTTCGTACTTGAGTGGGGCCGAGTCCAAAGGGGTATTAGAAAGGGGTACTCCACCAGAGCCGTCAACAGTATCCGACACCAACGCCCTTGTCCGTGTCCCCCACGAACCCGAACGCGACCGCGCGACTCCCGAGGCGAACGATTTGGGTGACACACGGGAGGAGACGCGATCTTTGGAACGAGTACCCGAGGTCATCACAGCACTGACGCCTCTGGGGGATTGGCCGCACGATTTTTGCCATCGAGGGGCACTCTGCGAGGGCGTGGTGAAGCGCCCGGAGGTGGTCGCCGCCACCGCGCAGCGATGCATTGTGCAGTCAAGTGTCCGAACGAGTGGCCGCTGAGTTTTTGTGGCCGAGAGCGCCAAGTGGAGGTCGTTGTATTCTGGGAATATGCGTCGCAGTGGAGCAACCCGATTTTCCAACACCTCGCGGCGCCGAAGCGGCCATACATAGGCGCGCGCGCGATGTCGGCGGCACGTGGTGCGGAGGCATTGCCTCTAGTGCGGCTATTGGAGCATGATGCGCGAAAACCCAGCGGGATTGCGATGCTTTTGCTGGTACGTGGGCCTACCTCCTCGCCGATCTCCTGTCCGCATCACTTCGGATCTCCTCCGTACCTTCGAAACCCACCTTCGTCCTCCGATCTCCCTCGGGGCTCATCCCCTTCCAATTCTGACCCTCCCCCTCTTCACAGACCGCGTGTTTTGTGTTCGCGGGTGCGTGCGCGGCATTGATCGCGTTGGGTGCGGTGGATGGGTCGGGTTTGACAAACGGGTTTACCCCGTGGTTCGCCCCCCCCCTTGGAGACATAAATCTCGATTGCCCTGCTGGGATGATAACCCCTGACGATACACAGTTCGGGGTTTCCGAGAAACACTCCGTTTTATCGATAGGCCTTTCCAAGTACGCGGACATGATTTACATCATCTGCACAGATGAGTGCGACATGACCGTTCCGGATGAGTTAAGGGACAAGGTCATGTTATTGAATGGCTACGAGTTGGACACTTGCAACAACATTCAGGAATACAGCCATTGGATCAAGGCGAGTCAGTCGCATCTTCACGCGGTGACGCACGCGATTTCCATCAACGCAAGCACGATACTAATCCTGGAACAAGACTCGGTGGCGGACCAGAACATGGTTTGGGCGAACGGGAACTGGGCGCAGTTCAACGAAGCACTCGATGACAAGAAGTGGAACATGGTGCGGTTGGGGTACCGTCCTATGACGTTTGAAACGGACCCGACAATTAAACAGTGTCCTGAAACGTGCGTGTGCGAGAGTTTAGGGGAGATGCTGTGCTGGCTGCCGAACGCGGGGTGTGACTTGAGGGCTTCAGATGCTTATTTACTGCATAAGCGGGGATTCGAACGATACGCGGAGGATCTGCGAGGCGGAGGAATCATCGACAACGGGGTGTTACAGCGGCTTCCCAATCAATTGGTCGTCACGCCGCAGGTGCACTACCAGACCAGAGCGGCAACGGATTTCACCTCGTTGGAGCACCAAACTGACGTCTCAGCGCTGTTCACGGAGAGGTGCCAGCTGGGGCTGACGCGGACGGAAGCGATGGCGGCGATGGGGACGGAGGAGGAGGATAGCGAAACGAGCGGCGAAGACGACGAAAACGCCGCGACATCAGGACAAGGAAGCCGCGTCGAGCTCTACAACAGCCTGGGCGGAGTCAAGGAGGTTACCTTAAAAGACGGACAGAGCGTTGTCGTGAACAGTGCGATTGAAATCTTCGGGGGGGTCGAGGCGTTCCTGCAGATGAGGAAACGCCTGGGGTGAGGTTAAGCTGGGGTCTCCAAAATGCGAACCCTTCTTGTCAAATAACAACTGAACTGTTTGCCCATAGAGTACCGGTACAACAAGCCGCAGAACCGCACTTTCCACTTGGCGCGCTGTCGCCGGTTCCACGTCGACAGTCACGAACCGTCGCCAATCTCCTCATCCATCCGAGCACCCCTCTTGCGCAGAGGCTCTCGTTCACGCCGGTTTTCGATGGCGACCATGTCCTCGATGGCTGCTATGTCCCCAACGCTTGCGCTCGCGCGCACCACACCGCGACGCACTCGCTCGAGCGTCGTCAAGCGTGCGGTTTGCCGAGCGTCATCAGGATCTTCCCGCACCCGACTCGTCGTGGGCACCAACGCGATGGGACGCTCCACGACACGCGCGTTCGCACCCTCCGCCGCCGGCAACGATGACACCAAAGCGTCAGAAGCGGCGGACGTTGAGACTTCCGTTGAGACCTCCGCTGTCTCCCCCGTCGCCAAACGCGTCGCCGCGGTCACAGCTCTCGCCACGCTCCTCGTGGCGGACCACGCCCTGGCCGCTGAGTTCGCCCCCGCGGTGTGGGCCAAGTCCGCGGCGGGCGGCGTCTCCGCGTTCTTCACCACCCCCGAGGCCAAGGAGCTGTACATGTACACGCTGAAGGTGTTGATCAGCTGGGGCGTCCCCGCGGTGGTCGTGGCAGCCGCGGCGTTCTTCGTGTTCGCGTCATCACGCAAGGGAAAGGGAGGTGATGACACGAAGAAGAGCGGCGGTCCGTTTTCGTTCCTGGGAGGTAGTGGAAGCGGCGCGCCGCCTTCGCCGTTCATTGTGAAGCGCTTGAACGACAAACTCGATTCCTACGCGTACGCGTTCAACGCGGCTACGGTGTCCCCTGAGTCCGTGGAGCGCGCGAGGCAGAGGAGGCAGTTCGCAGACAAGTACGCGTCCGTGCTCGGAAAGCTCACGTCAGCGGAGCGCGAGGCGGTGACGAAGTCAGCGAAGCGCTGGCGGCGCGAGGACGCGTCTCTGCGTTCTAAGATGGCGTCTGCTGCGCGAAAAATGCGCGCCGATGCTATCCGAAGCGCGTCAAAGGGCTCAAAGCAAGGCGCGGTCGGTGACGACGACGAGGAAAACGATTTAGAACTGGAGAAGAACTTTCCGTTTCTTGATATGGACGAGGCGGAGGATTTGGAGGAAAGGTATGCGGCGCGAGAAAAAGACGCGAATAAAGACGACACTTCTGACTCTAAAGGTGATGCTTCGGATTCCAAGGAGGATTCCGAGTCGTCAAATGGATTCACCTTCCCCGGCTCGTCCCCTTCCAAGTCCCTAGCCACGCTCGCGGCGAAACGCGCGGAGTGCGAGTCGAAGTACGTCGCGGCGGTCGCGGCGGCGCTCCCCCAACACAAACGCGGGCGCCTCGCCAAGCTCCTAGCCGACCCGCGCATGTCCCCCGGATGGGAAGGCGACAGGGACCCGTTGAACATCCCCGCCTCACGCATGGACCGAAACCAAAAGAAACACGTGTTCGTTTTGAACTTCTTCGGAGACGTGCAGGCGAGCCAGGCCGCGGGTTTAAGGGAGGAGGTCACCGCAGTATTAAGACAAGCAAAGAAATCACGCGGCGACGAAGTCGTGCTTGTGCTGAACACTGGGGGCGGTACCGTTACTGGGTACGGCCTCGCTGCGGCGCAGCTCACGCGCCTCAGGGACAACGGCATAAAGCTCACGATCTGCGTGGAGCAGGTCGCGGCGAGTGGGGGGTACATGATGGCTTGTTGTGCTGATAGACTAGTAGCGTCACCGTTCGCCGTGCTAGGGTCAATCGGCGTCATTTCGGAAATCCCCAACCTGTACGAGCGCCTGAAGAAGGAGGGCATCGAGTTCCAGACGGTTACCGCCGGGAAGTTCAAGCGCACGCTAACCCCGACGAAAAAGATCGACCCCAAGGATGTGGAGAAATCAAAAGCGGATATTGAACAAGTGTTGATTTTGTTCAAGACGTTCGTGGCGCAGCAAAGGCCTTCGCTGGATATCGACTTGGTCGCCACGGGCGAGACTTGGTTCGGAGCCGACGCGCTGAAAAAAGGCTTGTGCGACGAACTGAAAACCACGGACGACGTTCTTCTTGACATGCTGTCCGCAGGGTCCGAAATCTTCTCGGTGAAGTACGTGCCGAAGCGGGGGGGAGCCGCGGCGTTGCTCGCGGGGGAGGGGGATGACGCGGCGGTGCGTGTCGGCAGCCACGGGGGTTGGGGCGCGCTTCGCACGTTGGCGCTTGGTGTTGCGGGCTTCGCGTCCGCGGCTGGGGGGCTGAGTGGCGATGCGTCTGGTGTTTCTGGCCTTACATTAGGGCTAGGTGGCTTAAGTAATTCGCCCAACGGCGGTGCCCTCGCCATGGACGCCTCGCGATCAGCGGAGAAGGTCATGGTGCGGGACGGGAGGTACGCAGGCGTGGAGGACGACGAAACGTACTTTTGAGAAAGGAAAAGGGAGAAGGTAGGTAGTGTGAGTTGTTATTGATGGCTATGCAATATACTTCAAAAATAAGAATATCACTCTACCTCTAGATCTCTAGTCTCTAGTCTAGTCTAATTGACCAAGCCTCGTACTGTGCAGTGCAGGGATTTGTCTTCGAACCAGGTGTACACTCCGGGAAGCGCTTCGTCTACTGCTTTGCGAAATCTATCAACCGTAGATAGAAAGAAGCCACCTCGCACGCGCGCCGCTAGCGTCACCCCCATTGCTGTTGACCGGTAATGTGTTTCCCGCGACCCGTCGCGCGCAACATCAGGGAAGTACGCATCTACCATCTCCGGTCCTGAAAATTGCGCCATCACGGAATCCACCGCGGATGTTTCATCGGCTGAAGGTGGATCTTTTTTTCTCAGAGTCTTCCTGTCACCCTCACCGATATTTTCATCAGATACAAGGTTCACGACGTGCTCTGATAAAACGCGCTCCAAGGAACGGCACTGGTACACAATGACGCTCAGCGTGTCGATTGGGATGTACCCCGAGGTGTAGCTGGGACAAACATTTCCGTCCCCAAGTCGGAGCATGCCGTCAACAGTTGCTCGCAGCTCGTCTTTAAACTCGTCGCATATCCTCGCCAACGTTTTCAGGTTCTCGGGCGTCAAGCGTTTGCCGTCTCTCAAGCACCCCAACGTGGTTTTCGCCCACTTCGAGCCTGGGTTTTCGGCCGGCAACTCTGGGAACGCGTCATTTATTTTCCGTTTCAGGGCTTTGATCTTGGGGGGGAAGCCTTCCCACGCTAACGTCATCACCCCAGACCACGCCACGAAAAACTGCTTCGGGCGAAGCTCACACGGCTCGCATGCAGAGGCGAGGGAAGCCACGTCGGGGGCGCCGAATTGTCTCGACACACTCGAATCGGTTTGTTTCTTTGACGCTTTGTTTGATGCACCAACCTCGTCGCCAGAACCTCGGGCGCGTTTCACATCACGCCCCGATCCACCTGGCCTTCCAGATGGAGATGCGGAAGCTTCCGCTTCGTCATCGTCTCGACGCTGCGCGAGAGGTCTGCTGGATTTGAGCAAGCGCGTGGTCTCTTGCATGTTCATCAAGAGGGTCTCGGCTTCGAGCATGAACTCAGCGAGCTCGGTTGGGATTAGTCCCGGCGGATAATTCATCGCGCTCGACCACAGCGCGGCGCGAGGTGGTGAAGCCTGCGCGTTCGCAGTGCGGTATCAAGTGTTTTTTTCGATTCCTCGTTTTTGGAGATGAACTTTTTCCAGTTTGACCGACCTGTCTGCTTGAAAGTCTTCCCACTCCAGTTCCAACTCTTGTTGATAAGGCATGTTGAAAGGTGAGATGATCTCCTGTTTTTTCTCAACACCCAAGCAAGAGGGTGTTTTAATTTCGCTCTCCCGCCAGAGAGACGCGAGCGGGTGACGCGTCGGGCTCCCGCGCTCATCGGTCACGATGGCGGTCGGCGAGATGTGGTGGAACGTGTTCGCGTCGAAGGCGTGTCAGTTCCTGCGCGCGTTGGGCTCGGTGATGGTTTTAATCGTGTTGTCCCTGATCGGCTTGACGTACTACACCACCGTGGTTTTGGTATACGGCCCTTTGGCGTCCGAGGCGGAGCCGGATAGCTACGAAGGCCGGTTCGCGTATGGTGTGCTTGTGGTGTATCACGTCCTGATTTTAATGGTGCTGTGGAGCTATTTCGCGTGCGTGTTGACGGAACCTGGGCGTGTGCCGGACGGGTGGACCCCTCCACCCGAGGATGAGGAGGACGGGGGCCACAAATCAAATTCGGAAAAGCTGAGACGGTTTTGCAGAAAATGCACGGCGTGGAAACCGGAACGGTGTCACCACTGTTCCGTGTGCGGCAGGTGCGTCCTGAAGATGGACCACCACTGCGTCTGGGTCGCGAACTGCGTCGGGGCGTACAACTACAAGTTCTTTATGTTGTTTTTGGTGTACACCTTCACGGCGACGGTTTTCGACGCCGTCGTGCTGTTGAGCAACTTTGTGGACTTTTTCAAGGATTTGCAAAACGGGGGTGACAGCGGGGAGAGTTCGGGGACGCCTGGGTTGAACGCGGACGGCACGGAGAGAGGCCCTTTGGACGGTATAAGCTCTACACATGACAGCGGAAGTTCTCACAATGGCGGGGAAGTCGCGTGTGTGTTTGTGACGTTCGTGCTTGACGTGGCGTTCGCGGCATCGCTTTTGGGGTTCATAATCATGCACGCAAATTTGAATCTATCGAACATGACCACGATTGAGATGTATGAAAAGAAGAAAACTCTACCGTGGCGGTACAACCAGGGGCACAGGAAGAACTTCACGGAGGTGTTCGGCGTGCACTGGTTCTGGTGGCTGCTGCCGGTGCATAGCTCGGATCAGTTGCGACGGCTGTTAGATTCATCCCGAGTTTCGGGCGGAACGTACCCGGACATGGAGCTTGACGGGTTGGATCCTTTGGATGCGGTGACCTTGGCGGGTGACTCGCCGCGAGGACTGGACGGCAGGACGTGCGGGCCGTGTATTTAGATAAGTAGTACATCTTGTAAGGAATCATTCTTGAAAGGTATTCGTCTTTGTTACACTTGTCTCCGCTATCTAATCAATTCCTCATCAATTCCCTAATAAGCTGGGCGGCACCACAGCCCGTCCCGCGTCTTTCTCGCTCTCTTTCTGTGTCTTCCCCTCAATAGCCCTTCGCATTTCACGCGCGAACCGCTCTTCTTTGGGTGCCGCTGACTGTAAGTATTTGCGTTCCATGCGGAGTCGCCGCTCGGCGCAGTGCTCGAGCATCTCAAGCCGCAACGCCGGCGCCGCGTGCGCGTTGAGTTTCAGCTCCGCCAACTTCGTGTTCGCGCTTTCCTTCGCCGCGGTGGTCGCCCTCACCAACGACGGAATCTCCGACGTGGCGTTCGCATCCGCCATGATCACGGAGTTCAACACATCGCCTCGTAACGCGTCACTGGAGGATAACACGCTTTGCTCACTCGACTCGAGCCGTTTACTGAACGTGTGTGCGAATCCCTTCACCCTCTTCGCACACAAATCATGAAGCTCTAGCCCGGAATTTTGGGTGTCGCCGATGCCCAAGGTTTCCACGCCGTACCCCACCGCCTCTGCGGACGCGGAAACCAAACCAGCCGCGCTGGTTTGTAAGTCACTCACGGTGCGGCCCAAACTGGTGGTGTCCATGTTCCGATTGACCACCAGCGGGGACGGAGACGGCGTGGGCGGCCCGCTCTGATGAGGGAGGCCGCGGACTTGCTTTTCGTTTTCCCCAAGAAAACGAAATCGGCATCTCATGAAATCCGGCACCGAGGTCCGACACGAGCCACGTCATCTGTGGTTGCGCGCGCGCGAGGGTGCTGTCGCGGGGGCAAATCGAAATGGGAACCGAGGGCCCCACGTTCAACCTATACGAGAAGCTCCGGGCGCGCGAGCGAGCGGCTGCGCGTCCCGGCGCGCACGTCCATCGTTCCCGCGCGTTCTACGAGAGCGTCTTTCCGAATCACACGGTACGCACAAGAGCTCCGCCGACCGCGCAATTGCTCGGACGAGGAAACGACAGCGCGGATGCTTTGCCGTTCGTCACAATCATGTGCCTCCTCGTCTCTACACCTCAGTTCCACGTGCAGCGAACACAGCGCACCTATACCCAAATCTTGTGCTCTCCAAAGGCCCCGGCACCCTATCTCCGCTGACCCAAGCTCCCATTGGCAATGCCGAAAAACAAATTCCCCAGATCGACGCTGTTTCCGGCTTCGAAGACGTGCACGTCCACCGGTTCACGGACGACGGCCGGTACCTGATTTGTTTCTCCCGGAACCAGCACGACTTGGTGGTGTACAGGTTCAAAGGCTTCGGCGCCGAGCCTTTGGACGATGCCGAGGGTGCTACTGAGGGACCTCCCGTGACGCCGAGCAGACGACCGAGGGCAGGTGCCACTACGGAACCACAAACTGAAAACGACAAAACTTGCGAAAAGCAACGCAACCGCACCCCTTCGCCCGCGACGACGCGCGATTTGTATTTCCAACTCCAGTACCAGCGGCCGCTGACTGTGGATGCTGATTTATTGGCGCGTGATTTCGCAGTCACGGTGCTGGATGGCGACTACCTGTTACTTGCGTCGAGCACGCCGGCGGAGGCGCCACCGCGGGGAGATCACGCGAATGCGGAGAGGAGCGTCACGCCTGGCGCGGGAGGCAATGGCAACCCAAGCGGCGCGAACGCGGGTGCCGACACGCAGGGCGGGGGCGGGGGCGGGGGCGAGGGGGTGAATGAAAGTGACCACGCATCCGTGGGTGCACAGCAACTTGACGAAGCGGCATTAGCGGCTCGTGCGAGTGGTGCTTTAGCCGTGCAGCGCGCGCGTGAGGAGGCGGAGGCGGA
>MDSY01122477.1_pt1 | contig 11996 bp, 11 predicted proteins | sample 811131 | NCBI WGS metagenome assembly MDSY01 (sample SAMN05326643, study PRJNA326480) | marine metagenome | isolation source: seawater | place: Atlantic Ocean: South West | collected 2010
AATTTCTTAATCAGTAAAGTTATCTCAAATGATAATCTGATAGTTTTTTTCAAAACTTTAAGATCATCATTTAATATTTTTATAAATAAACTATTAAGAAATGATGATTCTCTCTTTTTAGGAAGTTTACCATAGGTTAATTTTTATCCCTTTAATAAAATCAAAATAAATACATTATATGCATGACACAAATCAAGACCTAGAAGTACTCGAAAAACTCGCAGAAGCGAGAAACGCATTTTTTAATGAAGTTGGAAAAGTTATTATTGGTCAACAAGTAATTCTCGATCATATGCTAATTGCAATTTTAGCAAGAGGGCATTCTCTCATTATTGGAGTGCCAGGCTTAGCAAAAACTTTATTAATAAAAACCTTATCTGATGTATTAGATCTTTCATTCAAAAGAGTACAGTTTACACCGGACTTAATGCCTAGTGATATAACTGGGACCGAACTGATAGATGTTGATCAAAATACTGGTAAACGCTCTTTTAGATTTTACAAGGGCCCTATTTTTGCTAATATCGTTTTAGCAGATGAAATCAATCGTACTCCACCTAAAACTCAAGCTGCGCTTCTGGAAGCTATGCAAGAACATAAAGTAACTGCGGGTGGAGAATCTTATGATTTAGATGAACCATTTTTTGTTCTAGCCACTCAAAATCCTATAGAACAAGAGGGGACATACCCTTTACCAGAAGCACAATTAGATCGATTCATGTTTAATCTAAAAATTGATTATCCATCCACAAAAGATGAAATTTCTATTGTACGAAAAACAACTGCCATGGAAATAAATGATCTCAAAACTATCATCACAAAATCAGAAATTGGCTCATATCAAGAATTAGTCCGTCGTGTCCCTGTTGCAGATAATATTGTTGAATATGCAGTAAAAATTGTTGCATCAACTAGACCTAATTCTGAATTATCACCAGATTTTATTCAACAATCAGTGGATTGGGGAGCTGGGCCAAGAGCATCTCAATATCTAGTCCTCGGCGCAAAAGCAAAAGCACTTTTAGATGGAAGGCCATCACCAAATATTGAAGACATTCGTAGTCTAGTTTTACCAGTACTAAGACACCGTGTATTACCGAATTTTAATGCAGAGGCAGAAGGACTTAAAGTAGAAGATATTTTAAATCAACTTTTAGATACTATTACAGAATAATCATGCCATATCTAGCTGATAAAAAAAAATATCTCCAACCAGAAACAGTGGCAATGCTTAATTCAATGGTCTTAAGAGCTCGGCTTGTTGTAGAAGGATATATTATTGGAAAACATCAAAGTCCTTACCATGGATTTTCTGTAGAATTTGCCGAACATCGCGCATATCATACAGGAGATGAAATACGGCATATTGATTGGAAACTGTTTGGGAAGACTGATCGTTTATATGTAAAACGGTATCAAGAAGAAACCAATCTTAACGCCCACTTAATATTAGACACAAGCGCATCCATGTTATATAACAGCGGTTCTGTATCAAAGTTGAGTTATGCAAACTCTCTAATTGCTGCTCTTTCGTATTTAATGATCAATCAACAAGATTCTGCAGGCTTAGCCCAATTTTCTGATAAAATAGATACATTTATTCCAGCAAAATCAAAACCAAGCCATTTGAATGCGATATTATCAAAGCTCAATGATAATAAAACTGGTGATGATACAAATCTAGAGCCAGTACTTCATGAGATGGCTGAAAGGTTTAATAAACGAGGTTTAGTTATTTTAGTCTCAGATCTATTTGATGACCCAAATAACATTATGAATGGCTTAAAGCATTTCAGACATAAAAAGCAGGAAGTCATTGTTTTTCATATACTAGATAAAAAAGAAATTGAATTTGATTTTAATACTAGAACTAAATTTTTAGATATGGAGACAGGAGAAGAAATTACAACTGAACCATGGCATATTCGGGACAAGTACTTCAACTTAGTTTCTAATCTTCAAAACTTTTATAAAAAAGAGTGCCGTCAACATTTAATTGACTATATACCCTTATTAACTACTCAAAACTTAGATATAGGTCTTACAGAATATTTGAATAAGCGAAAAAAATTAAAATAATTATTAATTCCCCTCAGCAATATCACGTTTATACCTAACTAGATCCAGATTTTTTTGATACTTACCCTTATTATCAAGATCAATAATCATTACATCTTTAATTTTCTTCTCAGCCTTTCTATACCAGCGTGATGCTTGATTCAAATCTTTCTCATATCCTGCTACACCATTAAAATAATTATCCCCTACACCCTCATAAGCCGCTGCCATTCCTAAAACTGCTTCCACATCTTCTTCATTTAGAAAATATGCTTCATCAAAAGATTCTTCAGCTTTTTCAAAATTATTCATCTCACTATAAATTACACCTAAGTTGAAGTACAGGTCTGCCTTAACAATTTTTTCTTTTTCATTCACAATTGCATTTTCAAAAACTTTAATCGATTCTTCAGATTTTCCAAGATCATAGTAAATAGATGCCAATTCTCTTAATGCTTTACTATTTGATGGCTCAAGTGTAACCGCTTTATCATAATATTTAAGACTTACCTCTGATGATTCTCCAGCTCTTGCAAGTATCTGTCCAGCACTAAAATTAGCATCAAAACTTTCTGGGTTTTTATTAACAGCTTCTAAGACAGCATTTTTTGCCGCTTCTTTATCACCTTTATCAAAATAACATTTTGCTAAAGTTGTATAAGAGTTAGCATCTGCTGGATTAATTAAAACTGCATTCTTAAAATGCTTAATTGCTTTATCTAAATATTGTGTTTTATTTTCTGGATCATTTTGTATTTTTTTAAATTGTTCAACGCCTATATTAAACTCTTTTGCCCAATAAAATTCTTTATAATTATCTACAGCTTCTTTTACAGTAAGATAGGCACCACGCAATTCAATTACTTTTTGAGGATCAATAGATAAAGCTCTATCAAACATTTCAGCCATCTCTCTCCATTTTTGATCTTTTGCATAAATTTCGACACCCATCATCATTGGGATTTCAGGATTATCCGGTTCTACAGCCATTGCTTTAGGAAGCCATTCTTCTGCTTTTGAGAAATCTGATTGTTGTATAGCTAATTTAGCAGTAGTGTATTCCTGACTTGAACATGCAAATATGATCAACGAAACCATAAAGATGATAACTAGATATAGTGTATTCTTATTCAGCATATTTTCCTCATTATATAAATTATTTCAGTTTTTAAATTTACCCGAAATCAGTTTATGCATTCAAGGGTTAGGTTAATCTTATATTTGGTTATGAATCAAAGATTTTTGATTTTAAATCAACAATCCTGTCTAATGTAAACTGAGCTCCAAATTTCTGAATAATCTGCTCAGCTAAAAAGCTCCCTATCTCCCCAGACTCTTTACTAGATAAACCTTTTGCAAGACCTGATAAAAATCCAGCTGCATACATATCGCCTGCACCTGTCGTATCTTTTGCTTTAATTTGATTTGGTTTTATCCAATACTTTTGATCATCTTCTAAAACAATAGACCCTTTTTTACCTATTTTGATTGCTGACTTATTAATCATTGAAGATAATTTGTCTGTTATATCTTCAATGCTATCTAGCCCTAGTAAAAATGAAATTTCAGATTCATTCGCAAATAGAATATCGATATCATTTTGAATAATACTTAAAAACTTTTCTTTATTTCTTTCTACAACAAATGGATCTGCTACATCAAAAATAATTTTAACATTATAATATTTGGATAATTGAATTGCTTTCTCAATAGCTAATTTTTGAGATTCAGTATCCCACATATAACCCGTAAAATATAAATAAGCTACCTTGGATAATATTGACTCATCAATGTCATCTACTGAAAACTCTCGACACATACCTAAATGCGTATTCATCGTACGTTCTCCATCTGGTGTAACTAAAATGATACTCGACCCAGTAGCACCTTCTCCCTGAATAAGGGCTGAGATAACACCATACTCTGCAACTTGTTTTAAATAAATATTCCCAAAATTATCATTCCCAATTTTTCCTGAAATAATAGAGTTTATACCTAATCCCGAACAAGCTAGCATCGTGTTGGGTGCCGAACCTCCTGGAGAATACTTAGGGGTAAGACTTTTAAAATAATTAAAAATTTCTTTTTGACGATTCTCATCAACTAAATGCATTACTCCTTTATTTAATTCTAGTTCTTGTAATTCCTTATCAGATACAGAAATGACAATATCAATTAATGGATTACCGATTCCATAAATAGTTGGGGATGATTTATTCATTTTTTGGATATCTTTTTAAAATAATTATTAATAATTCAACCCAAATTTTATTATCATATATTATATTCACTAGTATTAAAGTGCTTTTTCTAAATTATTTTTATAACTTGCCCGTCAAAAACTAACAAAAGTATATTCAACGCTTATGGCATCTAAAACCTTTGCAATCATCACCGATATTCATTCGAACTTGGCATCTTTAAACCATGCTTTATCGATAATAGAAAAACGAGAAAATATAGATCAAATTATTTGCTTGGGTGATTGTTTTGCGCTTGGCCCAGAGCCAGAGAAGACTTTAGAAACTTTACAATCTATCGAAAATTGTATATTTATTAGAGGTAATCACGATCGTTATTTACTTGAAAAGCTTTGGGAGGATGACCTCCCATCCCTTGAAGGAATGGACCCCTATGATCCAGTTTGCCAAGCAATTGTTAAAAACGAACAATGGACTGCAGAACTCTTAGGTGAAAAAGGCAGAGAATTTTGTAGTAAAATGAAATTAGCTCATCGTGAGATAGTTGATGATGTGTTAATTGAGTTTACTCATGCATGGTACAAAAGAGACGATAAGCCACCTTCAGTTACTGAAGCCTTAAACTGGAGGGATCATGTCTTAAAGCAAAATTCTAAAATACAAAAAGTGGTATTTGTGCATGGACATGTTCATGTCCCAAGACATCAAATTATTGAAAATCTTACTATTCTTTGTCAAGGCGCTACGGGTCTACCCTTCGATCGTGATCAACGAGGCTCAGTCGCATTTTTAACAATAAAAAATAGTGAACTAGAATGGGATGTAATCCGTTATTCATATGATCATGAAACAACTTCAAAACGACTTGAAGAACGTAAACCGCCTTTCTTTAATAATCTTAAGAATACAATTAAGTTTGCTTCAATACGTAATGACCTTTAGTTCATAATTTTAATTATACTAGCTCTAATTTATTCAACAACACTTCATCAACTAAAATGAATTATTTTGATAACAGTGCAACAACACCTATTAATGAAAAAGTTTTAGATCTAATGATTAAAACCCAAAAAGATGTTTTTGGCAATGCATCTAGCATTCATCAATTAGGTCGTAAATCAAAATCAACAATTGAGAAAGCACGAGATCAAGTTGCTAATGCCATTGGAGCTAACCGAAATCAAATTATTTTTACTAGTGGAGGTACTGAATCCAATAATCAAGTCCTCTGGTCTAGATTAGGACAAAAGAAAAATCATATTATTTCAAATACAATTGAGCATCCAGCTATTATTAAAGTACTTAAACACCTTTCCACTTTAGGCCTAGAACATGACTTAGTCTCTGTTGACGTAAAAGGAACTGTTTCTATCGATGAAATAAATGCCGCTATTACATCTAATACAGGTCTAATATCAATTATGCTTGGAAATAATGAAGTTGGGACTCTTCAACCAGTTAAAAGTATCTCAGAATTATTTAGTCAAAAAGGAATTCTTATCCATACAGATGCAGTACAATGTTTAGGGAAATTACCTATCGATGTCAATCATCTAGGTGTTGATTTTTTAAGTCTTTCTGCACACAAATTCTATGGGCCAAAGGGCATTGGTGTTCTATATATCAAAAATAAGAATACGATTTCACCTTTTTTAATTGGAGGACATCAAGAAAATGGTTTAAGAGCCGGAACAGAAGATCTTGCATCTATTGCCGGTCTTGGTCTAGCCGCAGAATTAATCACTTCAAATATTAATAATCATATTAAAGATTTATATAATTTTGAAACTCAATTTAAAAAAGGGCTCATTTCTTTTTTCCCTGAAGCTATATTTAATGGAAATATTAATAATAAACTTCCAGGCCTTATCAGTGTTTCATTTCCTGGGTTTCGTTCTGATATTTTAATGACAAAACTTGATCGGGCTAATATAGCAGTCTCTAGTGGATCTGCTTGTGGATCTGGAGATATAAAGCCTTCAATAGTTCTTACTGCAATGGGTATTGATGATAAAACAAATATTTCAACTCTTCGATTTAGTTTTGGCTCTTCAAATTCTTCCGATCAAATAGATACCCTTTTAACTGAACTCCAATCAATCCTTCATTGATGCAGTATATTTCAGTTGGGATGAGTGGAGGAGTAGATAGTGCTGTTGCTGCATCCATTCTTATTGAAAAAGGATATAATGTTGAAGGCGTCTTCATGAAAAATTGGGAAGATGATTCTCAATATTGTACTGCAGAAACAGATTATAAAGATGCACTACAAGCATGCGAAACTTTAGGAATCCCACTACGCTCTGTTAATTTTTCTAAACAATACTGGGATCGCGTATTTAAACACTTTTTAAAAGAGTATAAAAATGGCCGAACACCTAATCCAGATATTCTTTGTAATACTGAAATTAAATTCAAAGAATTTTTAAATTATGCGAATGATCTAGGAGCTGATAAGATTGCGACTGGTCATTATGCACGTCACCGATTTGTAGATGGAGAAATACAACTTATTAAAGGGCTAGATTCAAATAAGGACCAGACTTATTTCCTTTATGGTTTAAATCAACACCAAATTTCTAGTGCAATTTTTCCAATCGGAGATCTCAATAAAAAAGAAGTTAGAGATAAAGCAAAAAAACTAGGCTTAAAGAATTTTAATAAAAAAGATAGTGTTGGAATTTGTTTTATTGGAGAACGTGATTTAAAAGAATTTCTTCAAAATTATATTCCCGCCCAACCTGGAAATATTATTTCAGAAGACGGGGTTACAATTGGGGAACATGATGGACTAATGTATTATACTTTAGGACAACGAAAAGGTCTAGGAATTGGTGGAGGCTATGGCAACACAAATGATGCATGGTATGTTTTAAATAAAAATATCAGGAATAATGAACTTATTGTATGTCAAGGCAATAAAAATCCAGGACTATACCATAAATGTCTAAGCGCATCCCAAATAAATTGGATTTCAAGTGAAAGTCCAAAAAAGAAAACCTTAACTGCAAAAGTCAGATATCGCGCTATGGATATACCATGCAGAATCATTGATCTAAGTGATGATAATATAACAATCGAATTTGATCAAACAGTCTTTGCTGTGGCGCCAGGTCAATCCGTTGTTTTTTATGATGGAGATATCTGCTTAGGTGGTGCTATAATAAATACTACTTTTAATTAAACAAAAATTTATAAAAATTAAGGCTATCTATTTTGGAACAATTCTAGATAAATTAAATTCTATATTCAATGAGAAAAATATTAAAAAAGAATCTTATACTATTGATAATTGGGCTAGGCTCAGCGCAATTCCGTTTAGATGTACCAGCTCAAAGTATACCTACAAATTTAAATGGAGAACTAGACTCAAGATCATCTCTATCATTATTTGACCCTGGAAGGTTTAACATAGATCATGGTTTTACTATACAAATGATGAATCTTGGTGGGCATTCTATATCTATGGCTGGATATAATAATCATATTACTTATTGGGCTATGAATAATCTAAAATTAGATGCTAATATAACTCTCTACCAAAATCAATCACCTTTGCAGCAACAAGGACCACTAATGAACCAATTAGATATAGCCTATGATGCTGGATTAATTTATCAACCTACAAAAAATTCAATTTTTCAACTACGAATTCAAAACATACCTTACTATCAAAGACATCAAATCTCTTCACCATTCAACTCAAGGATGATTAAATAAGTGGCGCTACGAAAAAGCTCTCGTTTAAAAAAGAAGCAACACTCTCAAAGTATCTCTCTCAATGCTGCCATTGGTGTTATTGGGACTATCTTATTAGGATTTATTTTTTCATTTTCTAGTAATGTAACTCATAAAGGTGTTCCCATCGATGTCACATTTCCAGAAATTGAAGATCAACCTATGTTAGCAATTGAAGTCTATGAAAAAAATCCTATTCAAGATATAAAAGTTGAGGTCTTGAATGGGTGTGGAATTAAAGGAATTGCCGCAAAAACTGCAGATTATCTGAGGTCAAATCGAGTTGATGTTATTCGTTCAGATAATGCAGATAATCATAATTACCCTAATACTGTTATTATCAGTAGAAATGAAAATATAGAAAGTTTAAAAGCTGTCACTCAGTCTTTTGGATTATCATTAAAAGATGATAAACATGTATTTATTGTACCTGATGAATCTCTTGGAGTGGATATAACAGTTATTCTTGGTAAAGATATAAACGAATTCCCACTTCTTGCTGATTTAATTCAAACTATTCAATAAATGGATCATCATATTCAGGAATTTGTTTGTAAACAGCCTCTCCTTAATGAAATTGTCGAACTTGCACTTCAAAAAAAGGCTAAAGAATTAATTGCATTAGATCTTAGAGGTTTATCATCTATTACAGATTATTTTATAATTTGTTCAGCAGACTCTGAGCCACAAGTAAAAGCCATATCCGACAGTATACGTAAAGGAACACCTCATAAACCTAGACATCTTGAAGGATATGAAAACCTTTGTTGGGTGCTTATTGATTATTTTGATATTGTGGTTCATATTTTTAAAAATGATGAACGAGATTTTTACGGACTTGAACGATTATGGGCAGATGCCCCTTTAAAACAATTTCACGATGAAAAAACTAAAACTACAACTAACTGAAGTTCTATCAGCTACGATATCAACTCTATCGTTCCCGAATAAACTATTTTCACTTACACCGCCAAAAAACCATGATTTTGGTGATCTATCGTCAAATCTTGCCTTATTACTAGCTAAGGACCTTAAAAAAAGCCCTATGGAAATTGGGCAAAATATCATAAATGAGTTAAATCAGAATCTCCCAACCTACATTTCTGATATAAGCATCACAGAACCTGGATTTATTAATTTCAAATTAAAAATTTCATTCTATCAATCAAGAATTAAAGAAATTTTAGAGAAAGGGAATAGATATGGTAAGGGGAATAATGGAAATGGAAAGACTGCTAATGTTGAATTTGTTAGTGCTAATCCGACCGGCCCTTTAACAGTTGGTCATGGTAGAAATGCAGTCCTTGGAGATACAGTTTCCAATATTTTAGAATGGCAAGGTTACGATGTAACACGTGAATACTATTTTAATGATGCAGGACGCCAAATGCGTATTTTAGGTGAATCTGTTGAAGCCAATTATATGGCCATTCTTGATAAAGATTTTGATTTTCCCGAAAATGGTTATCAAGGTGAATATATTAAAGATATTTCAAAAAAAATTATTGATGAAAAAGGAGTAAATCTTAATAATGGTGATCAAAACTTTAAGGATTATGCAGAAAAAATAATTTTTGATGATATTAAAAATAGTCTCATAAATCTTGGAATCGATTTTGATTGTTTTACTAATGAAAAACAATTCTATGAAAATGGAGCAATTGATATATTAATTAATGAATTACGAAATCAGGACCTTATCTATGAAAAGGATGGGGCAACTTGGTTTCGTACTACAGCATTGGGTAAAGAACAAGATCGCGTTTATATAAAAAATACAGGTGAACCAACCTATCGTGTTCCAGATACAGCATATCATAAAGATAAAATAGCTCGTAAATATGATAAGATAATTGACATCTTTGGCTCTGACCATGCCGATACTTATCCAGATGTATTATTAGCCTTAGAAGCTCTTGGGTTCAAAACAGACCATATTAAAGTATTGATTTATCAATTTGTAACATTACTACGTAGCGGTAAAAAGGTTAAGATGTCTACTCGCAAAGCAAATTTTGTTACCCTCGATGAATTAGTTAATGAAGTTGGAACAGATGTTGTTCGATACTTTTTTATAATGCGAAGTATGAATACTCACTTAGATTTTGATTTAGATTTAGCGACAGATCATTCTGATAAAAATCCTGTTTTTTATCTCCAATATGCATATGCAAGAATTTGTAATATTATAAAACACGGTGAACAATCAGGGCATAAGCTAGATCTCAACTTTGACTCTAGTTTATTAAATCATAAGGATGAGATAAAACTTATTCATCATATGATAAGATTTCCAGAGAACATGGATTTTGCATATGAAAATCTTGAACCACAAATCATTGCCAATTACCTACAAGATCTTGCTACTCTTTTCCATAAGTTTTACAATCGATGTCGTGTTATTACAGATGATGTTAATCTTTCAAATTCAAGATTAGCTTTAATTTCAACGATAAAAATTATTCTTGAGAATGGATTAAATGTGTTGGGTATCTCAACACCAGAACGAATGTAATAAATATTTAATTTTTAATTATCATTCTAATGTTATTTAAGTAATAACATTTTTTTCACTTGTGTTTCTTGACCTGCGGTTAATTGAAGAAAATAGATCCCTGTACTAACTTTATTTCCATAATCATTTTTCCCATACCAATTAAAACTATGGCGACCAGGCTCCTTTTTATTGATACTTAATGATTTAATTCTTTTACCTAACAAATCATAAATTTCAATTTTTATATCTGTTATTTCTGGTAAATCATAATGAATAGTAGTAATAGGATTAAATGGGTTTGGATAATTATTATATACGAAAAATTTATCTGGGACTATGTCTATATTATAATCTGAAATCCCTTTTAATAATATTGCACTATTATTATCTAAAAAGACATATTGAATTCTTGAATTAAAATTTTGTTGTTCAGTATTTGGAATAATTAGAGTTAATGTTGTATCTAATATTTCCGAATCTGCTAATGAAAATTGTATAATATTATTATTTGTATCTGTTGCAGTAAATATCAATGAGGTCAAAGAAGGTTTTTGTAAACGAAATTTTGTTACATCTAAGTTTGAGTAACCAACTAAGATTTCTGCCATATTAGCCCCGCTTGGAATACTCAATAAAACTTTATCCGATTTAACAGATATATTTAAACCGGATTGAGGATGTCTAATCAAACCACTTGTATCAAATTCTAAAGAAAAATATTTCCATTGCCACATTTTCGCAAAAGCTGATAAATCAGTTAAATCAGCTACACCATCAGGCTCTGGTCTAACATGTGGAGGTAAATCATTAAATGGACTTAAATCAATATCTGGCCAATCTCTGTTAAATATTAATATATCTTCAACTGTTAAATCATAATCTAAATTTAAATCACCCCATAATTGGCTATAAAAATGGAGAGTATCTCTTACCCAAAGAGTATTATATGCAACTGCACTATCAATAATCACTGTAATCGTATCATAACTTGCAAGCGTATCATCCCAAATAATAGTTATTAATGAATCAGCATAATTATGAGAAAATGATATACTTGAATCAATTTTTGAGTCTAATAATAAATCATAAACATAGATTGGTCGATTAAACTTAATAAATACAGTGTCATTATTTAGAACCGAAAGATAACCTGCTGAATCCAAAGCATGATCTGGCGTCATCTTATTTACTGCTGGTATAGCATTATCAAATATGACACCATCTGTCCTAGCGGGAATTGATATATTGTTCGCTAGATCAACACCTCGAATAAATGAATAATATATAGTATCTCTCAATAAATTTAATCCAGTAACCGTCATACTATCTGAACTATCAGATCGCATCCAATCCATGATATTAGTTGTATCTTCTCCGGTACCTATCGCAAGCTCATAATAATCTATATCTGTATTATCACTAAAATTTTTCCAGATAAATTGTAATTGTGTTGAATCTATCACATGATCTAATTCTAAAACCCAATAGCCATCATTAATCTC
>MDSY01008032.1_pt1 | contig 11995 bp, 9 predicted proteins | sample 811131 | NCBI WGS metagenome assembly MDSY01 (sample SAMN05326643, study PRJNA326480) | marine metagenome | isolation source: seawater | place: Atlantic Ocean: South West | collected 2010
CTTCAAGATAATGAAATTTTAGATATTGAAATTGCCATATCTGCTGATGGCTCTAGTCTTAAAGATAAATCAGTGCCTTATTCTTTAATTAATAACGTTTTAAGAACACGCACAGCTCAAGTATTAATATTGTCAAAGGGGGAAAATCCATTTGCGAGTGATGCCTATTTTAAAGAACACCAGCCCAAGTCAATTATTTGTGCACCCAGTATAGTCAAAGGTGAAATACGTGGCATTATTTATTTAGAGCATTATGACATTGCCGATGTTTTTTCCCTGCAACGGGCGAAAATACTGCAATTGATCACAGACCAGACAACAATATCCTTTGACAATGCCAAGTTGTATCAAAAAGTACTCTCTTACAGTCGGAATTTGGAACAACAGATACACGAGCGAACAAAGGAGCTTGCTACAGAAAAAATTAATGCAGAGCAAGCTAATCATGCGAAATCAAGTTTTTTGGCTAACATGAGCCATGAAATTCGTACCCCGATGAATGCAGTGATAGGGTTAAGTCAGTTAGCTCTCAGAACAGAACTTTCACCAATGCAAGCAGATTATTTAGATAAAATTCAAGAATCATCGCAATCATTATTAGGTTTACTTAACGACATCCTAGATTTTTCTAAAATTGAAGCGCAAAAATTAACCCTTGAAAAGGTTAAATTCTCACTGAGTGATATATTACAAAAAGTTGTCAATATTTGTAATATTAAGGTGCACGAAAAAGGATTAGAGTTTGTCATTGACGTAGCAAAAGATGTTCCTGATCAGCTAATAGGTGATCCTTTACGGTTGCAGCAGATCATTATTAATCTTGCTAATAATGCAGTAAAATTTACCAAGAAAGGTGCTGTCAGCATTATTATTAGGCAATTGTCCTGCAACAATTATGATACCGAGTTGCAATTTTCCATCAAAGATACCGGTATTGGTATGAAAGAAGAGCAACAAAAAAACCTCTTTGAATCCTTTTCACAAGCAGATAATACTGTCACACGTCAATTTGGCGGCACTGGTTTGGGTCTTGCCATCAGTAAACAACTCACTGAGTTAATGGGTGGGAAAATTTGGTTTGACAGTGGCTACCAAAAAGGAACAACCTTTTCTTTTACTGCACATTTTGAACCTGTAATAGAAACGAAAAAAACAATAGATGTAGTCAATTCAAATATGTTGAGCAACCTTAAAGTGCTTGTCGCCGATGATAGTGATATTGCCCGTCATGTATTGCTAGATACATTGGCTCATAGTAACATCATCGCTGATGGTGTAGAAAACGGTGAACAAGCACTTAATAAAGTGCTCACTGCACAAGCCAATAATGAACCTTATGACTTAGTATTACTTGACTGGAAAATGCCTCTGATGGATGGGATCGAGGCAGCTAAGCAAATTCATCAACACTTAAACCAGCAATTACCTCATATATTAATGGTATCTGCATACGACAAATATGAAGCTAAACTGCTTGGTGAAGCTGTCGGTATTAATACATTTTTAGAAAAACCTATAAATCATTCAATATTATTAGAGTCTATTATCAAAGTTTTCAATAATAAAGACGATACATTAACCATAAAAACACATCAAGATAACAATCAGATACCTGATTTAAGTGTCTATCGTGTTTTACTCGTTGAAGACAACATTATCAATCAACAAGTTGCCAAAGAATTTCTCAATGATACCCTTATCGATGTTGAATGCGCCGAAAATGGTTTGATCGCCCTAGAGAAGTTAGCCACTGGCCAATATGATATTATTTTAATGGATATTCAAATGCCAGAAATGGATGGATTAACGGCGACTAAAGAGATCAGAACATCCCTAAAGATGACCGAAATCCCTATTATCGCCATGACAGCACATGCCATGGAAGGGGATATTGAGCAAAGCGTGATTGCGGGGATGAACCATCACTTAACTAAACCCATTGAACCAGAAATTCTGTATCAAACCTTAGCCTATTATTTGTCTGATGATCAGGAAAATAGTCAAATAACACAAAAAAATGCTTTGGAATACCACCAAGTTAACGAGCTTAAAGACAAGCAAAAACTAAAAAAACTCACGTCGTTAGATGTTGATAAAGCGATTCAGCAAGTGCAAGGGAAATTATCGTTATATCTGCAATTAGTGGCTGATTTTTGTAAGCAACATCAACAGCTAGTGCAAACTATGGAAGAACTCTACCAAAAGGGCGCCTTGCAAGAATTGTATCGTTGTGCTCATTCGCTTAAATCGACAGCTCAATACATAGGTGCCTTTAATTTATCTGATTCGGCCAGTCGATTAGAAAATGAAATAAAAATTAAAGGTAAACAGGTACAATCTAAACTAACTATTGTTACTAAAGGTATTGACTTGACTATCGGCCAACTCAACAAAGTATATGAATTGGCTGATCCATTAGAAGTAACAGAGCAGTTTAATATTGATGCGGCAACAACCATATTTGCAAAGCTCAAACCTTTATTGGTCTCTGGCGACATTTTAGCAGAGGACTTTTCCGTGCAACTCAAAAAAATCTCAATCAAGACCAAACATTATCAAAAAATAAACGCTATTCATCGGTTAATTGCAGATTTTGATTTCGAAGAAGCCCTTATTGCAGTTGCCCAGTTTGATGAAGAGTTGATTAATGAATAAAGTAATAGCGAAAGTGACAAGCAACGACGTCAGCCAAAAGAAATATACTTTATTGTGTATCGATGATGAAAGTAACAACCTAAAAATATTGGCATCAATCTTTAAAGATTATTGCACCGTTATAGTGTCTAAAAGTGCACCACAAGGGCTGAATAAAGCCTTAGGAAACATCCCAGATCTTATTTTACTTGATGTATTAATGCCAAACGAAAGCGGCTTTGAATTAATCACAAAGCTAAAAACTAACGACAAAACAAAACATATACCCGTTATTTTTATCACCGGATTACACAGTTCTGATGACGAAGAAAAGGGCTTAACCCTCGGCGCTTGTGACTATATCCAAAAACCATTCAGCCATGCTATTGTCCGTGCAAGAGTGAATTCGCAACTAGAATTAAGTCGACAACGAAAATTATTAGCACAGTTTGTAAATTTTGACGGTCTCACTGAGTTACCTAATCAAAAAAAATGGCAGGCAGATAGTCTTGAGCAATGGCAGGTAACAATGGCCAATCAAGCATCAATTGTAATGGGTATTATTGATATTGATTTTTTTGCAAAATATAATGATAACTATGGCCAGCAACAAGGCGACATTGCTCTTAAGACAATAGCAAAAGCACTTAACAGAGTAATATTTAGTAACCTCGGCACTATTTATCGTTGCGGCCAGCAAAACTTTTACTTTTACCTACCTACAAATAATAAAAGTGACATCCGCTCTATTCTCGTCGATTGTTTAGAAAGTGTTACTAACTTAAAAATTGAACACAAGACTTCTACAGCAAACAATTTTGCTTCTGTGAGTATTGGCGCAATTCAAGTACAAGCCAATAGTGACAATAGCGTGGATCAAGTTATTAATAGCGCAAATGAACAGCTTATATTAGCAAAAAAAAATATGCGTAATGCCGTTTACTTTTACAACCACTCATTAGATAGCGACTAATAACTATTAACTTTCTGTCAATTATTGAGATAAAATAGTAAGCGCCCTGCAAATTAGGTATAGTGCGCTGTTAATAGCAATGGGTTATAAACATTAGGGAATCTTGTGACAACGCCTGGTAACTTATTTATACTTTCAGCCCCTAGTGGAGCGGGAAAGTCTAGTTTAATTAATGCACTACTGGCACAAAGTAGTGAACGTATAATGCAAGTTTCTGTGTCTCATACCACACGTTCACCAAGATTAAATGAACATGATGGAGAACATTATCACTTTGTTTCTGTCCCAGAGTTCAAACAACTGATCAACAATAAGGCCTTTTATGAATGGGCTGAAGTGTTTAATAACTATTATGGCACGTCAGAAGCGGCCATTGATGCTCAGTTGAATCGAGGAATAGATGTATTTTTAGATATTGATTGGCAAGGCGCTCAACAAGTTAGAATGAAAAAGCCAGATGTCACCACTATATTTATTGCCCCTCCATCAAAACTAGCATTAGCTGAACGTCTGAGTAAAAGAGGGCAAGATAGTGCCGATGTTATAGCCCAACGTATGGCACAAGCCAAGGCAGAATGTTCACATTACCAAGAATTTGATTACATCATTATCAACGATACATTTGACAAAGCTTTAGAAAATTTAACCACGATAGTGAACAATCAACGCTTAAAACGCCGTCAACAAGCCGAAAATTATCAACTTTTATTCAAAGATCTATTGGCTAACGATTAAGCACATAGTAAACTACCCTATTATTATATAAGTTGGAGTGCCCAAATGGCTCGCGTAACTGTTGAAGATGCCGTAGATAAAGTCGGTAACCGTTTTGATTTGGTGCTAATTGCATCTCGTCGTGCCCGTCAAATTGCCACGGGCGGTAAAGACCCTTTAGTTGAAGTAGAAAACGACAAGCCGACTGTTGTTGCTCTGCGTGAAATTGAAGCAGGTTTAATTACAACTCAAGTCATGGACGCATCCGATCGCCATGAGCAAGTTGAGCAAGAATCAGCTGAACTGGCTGCTGTAGCGGCTATAGTAGGTGGTCAAGAACAGCAATAAATGCTGATCAATTATACTAACGCGTAGTTACTTTTCGTAATTACGCGTTTTTTTATGTATTAAATATAAAAATTTTAACCGTAATACACCGTCTCATATTGGCTTTGCACTGAAATACACGTATTCTATTTTTAATTAAGCTAAACTTGAGATAATGATTAGCGAGTCAATTATTGCTTATTTTATAACTGAATTGAGTTTCACAGCAATAACGGAGCTGCTAACGCACCTATTTTCTAATTCTGTAAAGAATCAAATTAGCGCATTAAGATAAAAATCATATTTTATACAATTAGTAAACTACTTAACCTGAGTTTAGATTGATTGTAATGAATCTAAACTCTCCACAAGGAAAATAATTAGGTGTACCTTTTTGAACCGTTAAAAGAGCTTGTTTCAAGCTATTTATCTAAAGTCCAAGTTGATTTGTTAAAACAATCTTATATCGTTGCTCGTGATGCACACGAAGGACAAATGCGTTCAAGTGGTGAGCCTTATATTACCCACCCCGTTGCAGTAGCTCATAATTTAGCAAAAATGCACTTAGATCATGAGACATTAATGGCCGCATTACTTCATGATGTTATAGAAGATACCAACACAACAAAAGACGAATTGGCAGAGTTATTTGGGCATACCGTAGCCGAATTAGTTGAGGGGGTAAGTAAACTCGACAAGTTGAAATTTGATAACAAAGAAGAAATGCAAGCTGAAAATTTTCGGAAAATGGTTCTGGCTATGGTGCAAGATATTCGTGTTATTTTAATTAAATTAGCGGACAGGACGCATAATATGCGTACATTATCTTCGTTGCGCCCAGAAAAAAGACGTCGTATTGCTCGTGAAACACTAGAAATTTATGCCCCTATTGCCAATAGGTTAGGTATTCACGATATCAAAAACGAACTCGAGGTGCTCGGCTTTGAAGCGCTTTATCCAATGCGCTCACGTGCCTTAAAATCAGCTGTCAAGCAAGCACGAGGTAACCGTAAAGAAATCATCAACAACATTCAGAAAGAAGTCAGTGCCCGTCTCTCTGAAAGTGGCATTAATGCCCAAGTCATAGGCCGAGAGAAACATCTTTTTTCAATTTACCGTAAAATGAAAAATAAAGAGCTAATGTTTAATGAAGTAATGGATATATATGCCTTTCGTGTGATCGTCGATAACAGTTTTGATAACTGTTATCGGGCCTTGGGTGCAATGCATAATTTATTTAAGCCGATAGAATCTCGCTTTAAAGACTATATTGCCATTCCAAAAACCAATGGTTATCAATCATTACACACCTCACTTATTGGTCCTCATGGTATACCTGTTGAAATTCAAATTCGTACTCATGACATGGATCAAATGGCTGACAAAGGTGTTGCAGCTCATTGGTTATATAAACAAGAAGGCGATGATAGAGGCACAACGGCACAAATGAAAGCCCGCCGCTGGATGCAAAGTTTGTTGGAATTACAACAAAGTGCCGGTAGTTCTTTCGAGTTTATTGAAAATGTAAAATCAGACCTTTTCCCAGAAGAAATTTATGTTTTTACACCAGATGGCCGTATTATTGAACTTCCCATGGGAGCAACGGCGGTTGATTTTGCTTATGCCGTTCACACTGATGTGGGTAATTCGTGTGTGGGTGTAAAAGTGGATCGAAAGCCTTACCCCTTAAGTCAACCTATAGATTCAGGGCAAACCATTGAAGTGGTTACTTCTTCAACGGCAAGACCAAATGCCACTTGGCTAAATTTTGTTGTCACTTCAAAGGCGCGCTTGCAAATTCGTAGCTATTTACGTTCTCAAGAGCAAAGTGAATCTCATGCGTTAGGTCAACGTTTACTGAGCCATGCATTAGGGAAAACTAAGCTAGCCGATATAAAACAGAGTAAAATAGATCAAGTAGTTCAGGAATCAGGTAACAACTCTCTTGATGAGCTAGTCATAAGTATTGGTCTGGGTAATGCTCTTAGTATAGGTATTGCTCGCTTATTAACTGATGAGTTTACAGAAGATAACGACATAAATACCTCAACAACTAAAACAAAAATGCCAATAAAAGGCACTGAGGGTATGTTAGTAAATTATGGTAAATGTTGTCGGCCGATCCCTGGAGATACCATTCTTGCTTATCTGAGTCCAGGTAAAGGGTTAATGGTTCATCAACAAGGTTGTCGTAATATCAAAGGACAAGAGCAAGGGCAATATTTCCCCGTTAAATGGGACACAGATATTGATCGTGATTTTATTGCTAAATTACGTATTGAAATAGTCAATCATCAAGGTGCCTTAGCCGCTTTAACTAATGTCGTCGCCCGCGGTGAGTCAAATGTTCATACCTTGAATTCTGGAGAAAAAGAATCCGGTTTATATGTGATTGACATGGAAATTACCTGTAGAGATCGTATTCACCTTGCCGACATTATCAGAAAAATAAAAGTGATGATTGATGTGCAACGTGTGGTACGTAACAAATAACTTAAATTATGTAATTAAAGGAATATTATGAAATCCATTATTAGTACAGACAATGCACCCAGTGCTATTGGTACCTACAGCCAAGCAGTAAAGGTGAATAATACCGTGTACCTTTCAGGACAAATACCATTAATACCGCAATCAATGGCAGTGATCAGTGATGATTTTACTGAGCAAACACACCAAGTATTTAAAAACTTATCCGCAGTATGTCAAGCGGCTGGTGGGGGTATCAACGACATGGTTAAAGTTAATATCTTTATGATGGATTTAGCCAACTTTGCCACCGTCAACGAAGTAATGAGTCAGTATTTTGATCAACCCTACCCAGCTCGTGCAGCAGTGCAAGTCGCTCGATTACCAAAAGACGTACAAATTGAGATTGACGGCATCATGGAATTACCTAACGTAGGGTAACTAAAATGAGAACGTAATCCATTGAATTTTAACATTATTGCATCAACATTCAGTAAGAAATTAAATATATGACCCCTAAACGCTTAGCCCGTATTAACACTATGCTAGATAAACGCCAACCAGATCTTACTGTATGTATGGAGGGTGTGCACAAGAATCATAATCTTGCTGCCGTAGTGAGAACCGCAGACGCGGTGGGTATTAGCGATGTCCATGCGATTTGGAAAAATGAACAAATGCGTGTTTCTGGTGGGAGTGCGGCAGGTAGCCAAAATTGGGTTAATGTCCACCATTACAACCAAACTGAAGAAGCCATTAAGGCATTAAAGCAACAAAATATGCAAATATTGGTGACTAATCTATCCAACACTGCCGTCGATTTTCGAGATATTGATTACACTAAGCCGACAGCTATTTTATTAGGCCAAGAAAAATTTGGTGCGTCAGCACAAGCGTTATCTCTAGCTGATCAAGACATCATCATCCCTATGGTCGGTATGGTACAATCGTTAAATGTATCCGTTGCCTGCTCTGTTGTGTTATACGAGGCTCAACGTCAGCGTCAACTTGCTGGCTTATATAGTCAGCCAAAAATAGATGAGCATCGCCGACAACGCTTCTTGTTTGAAGGAGGGCACCCTATTTTTGCTAATGCATGCCAGCGAAAAGGGTTGTCTTACCCAAAAATTAATGAGCTAGGACAAATTGTGGCATCAGACACATGGTGGAAAAAGATGCAAATGAGCCAAGATGCATGGCAAAAAATTGATGACTAAGGCGTGATATTGTGTCTGAAGTACAACAGGGCTTAGGTAACTTAGCACATATAGGATTAGCAACTCTCAAAGGTGTAGGTCCAAGCATGGCTGAAAAGCTGGCAAAAATTGCCTTACACTCTCTGCAAGACATATTGTTTCATTTACCTTTGAGATATGAAGATCGCACACGAGTCACCTCAGTTAGAGATTGCCAGGTGGGTATGTTTACCAACATCATTGGAGAAATTACCGAAAATCAAATAGTCCAAGGCCGAAGGCGAATGATGATTGTGACGGTTAATGATGGTAGTGGCCAAGTTAACCTAAGATTTTTTCACTTTTCTGCCTCTCAACGAAATAATTTATCTGTTGGCCTTTCCATACGTTGTTATGGTGAAATCAATAGGGGAGCACGTTGTTATGAAATGGTACACCCTGAGTATAAGCCCCTAGATAATGATACCGCTTTAACCCAAGTTGAAGAAAACTTGACACCTGTTTACCCCACTACTGATGGTTTGCGACAAATATCATTACGTAATTTGACTGAGCAAGCATTACAAAGACTTCAATCGGGTAATATAGAAGAGCTGTTGCCTGATCAATTTAATCAAAATGCTTATACCCTGACTGAAGCATTAACGACCCTACACCGACCACCACCCGACACATCAGTGATACAACTTGAAGCAGGACAGCATCCAGCCCAGTTACGGTTAATTAAAGAGGAATTACTGGCGCACAATCTGAGCATGCTTAAATTACGTCAGGCAAGTGATATTCACCAGGCAGTCAGTTTAAAAGTAAAAGCGCAATTAAATGATGATTTTTTAGCCTCATTACCTTTTTCACCTACTAATGCTCAAATTCGTGTCATAGCTGAAATTCGTCAGGATTTATTTAAAAACCAACCTATGATGCGACTTGTTCAAGGCGATGTCGGCTCAGGGAAAACCTTAGTTGCTGCTTTAGCTGCATTGACCGCTATTAGCCGAGGTTATCAAGTGGCATTAATGGCCCCAACAGAAATTTTAGCTGAGCAACATGCGATAAATTTTACCCTTTGGTATGAACCCTTAGGTATATCCGTTGCTTGGCTAGCAGGAAAAACCAAAGCCAAAGCCCGCCGACATGCGCTAGAGCATATTGGCAATGGCACAGTACAAATGATTGTTGGCACTCATGCCTTATTTCAAGATCAAGTCATTTTTAATAAATTAGCCTTGATTATTATTGACGAACAACACAAATTTGGTGTGCATCAACGACTATCATTGCGAGAAAAAGGCATATTCAGCGGTAATTATCCACATCAATTAGTCATGACAGCAACCCCTATTCCTCGTACATTAGCAATGACAGCCTATGCAGATCTTGATACTTCTGTCATCGATGAGTTACCTCCAGGGCGAACCCCAATTACTACCATAGCTCTGCCAGATAGCCGCCGTGATGAAGTCATAAAACGCATTCATCAGGGGTGTATAACTGACCAACGTCAAGTCTACTGGGTGTGTACCCTAATAGAAGAATCCGAAATATTACAATGCCAAGCGGCTGAAGATACTGCACTCTATTTACAAGCGCAGTTACCTGAATTAGCCATAGGCTTGGTCCATGGCAGAATGAAGCCACTTGAAAAACAACAAATTATGGCCAGTTTTAAGGAAGGTGTGCTAAATTTATTAGTGGCCACTACGGTTATAGAAGTTGGCGTTGATGTACCTAATGCCAGTTTAATGGTCATCGAAAATCCTGAACGACTTGGTTTAGCTCAATTACATCAATTGCGTGGCCGGGTTGGGCGCGGCTCCATCGCTTCCCACTGCGTATTAATGTACAAGACACCGTTATCAAAAACAGCGACCAAACGGCTTGCTGTATTACGAGAAAGCAATGACGGTTTTGTTATTGCTGAAAAAGATTTAGAAATCCGTGGGCCCGGAGAAGTACTGGGTACAAAACAAACAGGGCTAGCTGAATTGAAAATAGCTGACTTAATTCGTGATGCTCATCTCATACCTGAAGTCCAACAAAACGCCTATTTATTATGGAAAAGCCATCCAAAAAATGCGCAAAAAATCATTGATCGCTGGCTCGCAAATCGCAGTCATTATTCTAATGCGTAGACTCATTTTTAGCAGTTAATTATTTAGTAAAACTAAGGTAAACTAACCAATAACAACCAATGCTAGTGAAAAGTGAACGCTTGATGTCAACTCAACAAGATAACCTGCAAAATGAATCATTAAATTCGACCCAAGACAATGCCACACATTTTGGCTACCAAACAGTAGATAAAAATGAAAAAGAGTCGAAAGTAGCAAGCGTATTTCATTCCGTTGCGGCTCAGTACGATATCATGAATGATTTAATGTCCTTAGGTATTCACCGCTTATGGAAACGTTTTACTATAGATGCAAGTGGTGTTCGTTGCGGTAATAATGTTCTCGATCTGGCGGGTGGCACAGGAGATTTAACCGCTAAATTTTCACACCTAGTAGGACCAGAAGGCAAGGTTGTGCTCGCCGATATAAATAGCTCTATGCTTAATGTAGGTCGTGATAAATTGCGTGATCTAGGCTTAGTAAAAAATATCGCTTATGTGCAAGCAAATGCCCAGTATTTACCCTTTGAAGATAATAGCTTTGACATTGTTACTATTGCCTTTGGTTTACGTAATGTTACCGACAAAGACATGGCACTTAGGTCCATCTACCGAGTACTAAAACCAGGTGGGCGCTTACTTGTTCTAGAGTTCTCTAAACCACAGCATGAATTAGTCAATAAAGCCTATGATTTTTATTCCTTTAATATTTTACCTAAACTAGGTGAACTAGTCGCCAAAGATGGCGAAAGTTACCAATACTTAGCGGAATCGATTCGGATGCACCCAGATCAAGAAACCTTAAAATCTATGTTAGACAATGCCGGATTTGAACAAACAAGCTATAAAAATTTAACCTGTGGTGTCGTTGCCTTGCACAAAGGATATAAGTTTTAATTTATGAGTAATAAAGTCATCAGACAGCAAGCCATTTGCGCATTGCTTGAGGCTTTGATTAATAAAGCGTTAGCACTCAATAGTAATAGTAATGAGTCATTAAGCCGACTTGAACAAAAAACATTAACACTTAAACTGGCAGAAATAGCTTTTCCTTTGTCTTTTTTAGTAAACCAACAAAAAATACAAGTAACCAGTCTCACTGATCATCATGACTGTCGAGTAGATACCAGTATCTCCAGCTTAATAGAATTAAAAAAGCAACAACAAATCACTACACTGATCAAACAAGACAAGCTCGAATTGCAAGGAGACATTAAAATCGCTCAACAATTTCTCTCTTTAGCTGAATCTGTAGATATCGATTGGCAAGATGAACTGGCCAAGCACATTGGTGATATACCCACCTTTAAGTTAATGCAATTAGTACAGTTTTTGCAAACAAAACTTCAATTTGCTAGCAAACAAGTACAAGCAGATGCCAGTGAATGGTTGTTGTATGAAATCAAGGCTGTTATCCATACAGATGAAATAAGCCGATTCACCCACCAAGTCAGTGAAACATCATTGGCGACTGACAGACTTAGTAACAGAGTTGATCTGCTGCTAGTAGACCAACAAGAACACTAAAAAGGACGTCTGTAAAATACTATGCGTTTATATTATATTTTAAAA
>MDSY01144434.1_pt1 | contig 11994 bp, 9 predicted proteins | sample 811131 | NCBI WGS metagenome assembly MDSY01 (sample SAMN05326643, study PRJNA326480) | marine metagenome | isolation source: seawater | place: Atlantic Ocean: South West | collected 2010
CATATGGCTTTTCTAAATCAAAGTATTGATTACACATGTAATGCGAACCTTTTAGAAAATAATATTTTTGAAAGTAAGAGAAAGGGGTTTTATGAGTTAAACGGAAAGTTGTTTGTGAATTTTAAAAATGGAACGCAAGGTATTTTTTCTTGTGAGTCTAAAGGTAACTTGCCAATAGTTGTTCAAGCTTTTAATGAAAATATGCATTTTATTTCTCGAGAGAGTGAAGGAAAAGTTTTAATCTCAAGAATAGAAAACGATTGGAAATGGGAAGAAGTAGAATTTAATATTCCTTATCAAAGTGAATTAACAGCTATTTTAGTTGAAGATATATTAATTAATGATAGTTGTTCACTTCCATCATACGAGGAGAGTATAAAATTACATTTACCTTATTTAGACTCAATTTTAGAATTAATTAATTCAAAAAATAAAAATAAATTTGATTACTATCCTTTTACTTAAAAAAATAATATGAATATAACAACAATTTTAGTGGGTGCAGGCCCGATGGCAATAGAATATGCTAAAGTATTAAAAGCTCAAAACGTAGATTTTATAACTATCGGTAATTCTAAAGAAGGGGCTATTAATTTTGAAACTCAAATTAAATCTAAGGTTATTATTGGTGGTATTGAAACTTGGTTAGAAAAGAATCCTCATACAGATTACAATTTATTTAAGGTCATCGTAGCAGTTAATGAGAATTTATTGGGTTCAATTACCAGAAAATTAATTAATGTTGGTTTTAAGGATATTCTTGTTGAAAAACCTGGAGGGTTAAATCCTAAAGATATTCAAAGTGTAAGTAATCTAGCTATTAAAAATAATGCTAAAGTGTATGTTGCATACAATCGTCGTTTCTTATCATCAACTTTAAAAGTACAAGAGCTAATTAAACTAGAAGGAGGTGTTACTTCTTTTAATTTTGAATTTACTGAATGGGGGCATATAATTAAAGGCCTTGTTAAAAATGAAGGTGTTTTAGAAGAATGGTTTATTCAAAATTCTTCCCATGTTATAGATTTAGCTTTTTTTATTGGAGGACATCCAACAGATTTAAAAAGCTTTGTTTCTGGGGGAGCTAGTTGGCATCCAAGTGGAACTGTTTTTTCTGGAGCAGGAGTTACATCATCTAATGCATTGTTTTCATACAACGCAAACTGGGATTCTGCAGGTAGATGGTGGGTAGAGTTTTTGACAAAAGAAAATAGATATATCATGAAACCAATGGAGAAACTTTTTGTTCAAAAAAGAGGCTCAGTAGCTGTTAATGAAATTGAGATAAATGATGATTTTGACCAATTGTATAAACCCGGTTTATTTAAACAGGTAGAAGCATTTATGAAATTTGAGGATAGACTGATGGAAATCCAAGAACAAATAAAAATGTTGCCGATTTATAATGAAATTTCCAATAAATAAAATTGCAAATTAAATAATTTTTTCTTGAATTATGTTTGCAATTAATACACATATCTTTTATTCTGCAATCAAATGTATAATTACTTAAACAGCTTTAGAAGAAATATTAGTTTTCTTGGGATTTTCTATGCTTTTAAACATGCTAAAAGCATAAAAACACTTAACTCAGTTGATATTTTGTATCTGTGTCATGATAATAGTAGATCAATATTATTAGATGGAAAATACTACAGCCCGTTAATTGATAGTATTAATATTAAGCTAAAAAATTATTCAAATTATACTTTGGCTTTACCCTTTTCTAAGTATAGTGGTAACAAAGCATATGGTAATACAATAAACTTAAATTTTTATATAATAATCTCTCTTTTAAAAAGAGTCGTTATTTACAGATCTAGATCACTTAAAAATATAAATCATGATCCTTTGATTAAATTTTACATTAAGTTGTATAAAAAATTAAAGCTGAAAATAATTATAGGAATACAACCCTCGATTGAAATGTGCATCGCTGCCAAAATATCTAAAATTAAAATTATAGATGTTCAACATGGTATTGTGTCAACTGATGAAACTAATGGATACTATTCTCCAGGAAAAAGATTTCATACTAAAAATACGGGCTGGCCTAACTATATATTTTGTAGAAATAAACAATCATTTAATGAAGTACTGAAGTTAAATAATTACACAAAGCCCTTACTAATAGGTAATTTAAATAAATCTTTTTATGAAAATTTTCAACCTAATATTGTAGAAAACAATTTATTTAAAACAAAAAGAAAAACAATTTTATTTACTTTTCAACCCATCTATGCATCTGAATCCTATTCTAATGATAACTTACATCACAACATAGTATTTCCGACAGTATTATTAAATCTAATTTTAAATTCAAAGTATAACTTTATAATTAAGTTACACCCTACACAAATTAGAAACAATAATTTGCTGAAGATTCATATGAAAGCCCTTAGTATGTTATTTTCAAAATATGATAATGTAGATTTTATTGTTAATAATCAAAAACCGTTAGAGTATTCACTTGTGAACAGTGATTTGCATATAACATACAATTCAGCTAGTCTTTTTGATGCACTTGATTATGGGTTAAAAACTATTCTGTTAGATGATAACCTTGCAAAGCTATATGAGTTTTTCGGAGAATTAATGGATTCAAGTTATGTAATAGTAGACCCTAGCTTAGAAAATGATTTTTCTAAGTATTTTAATAAAAAAAATCATCAAGAAGCTTCTATTGATTTTGACTTTGAAGATTTTATTTCAAAAAATATATAGTAATATTAAATAAATATTCTGTAGTTATGTTTTATTTCTTCACAGATTACGTTAAAAACCTTTTCATAAATAAAAAGCATGTTAGTTAAATTTTCAAATCTACGATTAGATAATTTTATTTTATTAGTAAATGAAGTGTTTACTAAATCCTTTTCGTTTATTTTATTTTGGTTTTTAGGAATTAAATTATTAGATATTGAGCTTAAAGAGTTTTTACTAGAGATGCCCTTTATTTTTATATTTTCTTCAGTATTATCTTTTGGTGTTTCAACCTTTTTTTTAGATCAAAAGAAAAGTGATAATAATACATTTAAATCTCAAACAACTTTTTCATTAGGACTGGTTCTTGTTATTAATCTAATTATAGTAACAATCCTTAGTCTTTGTTTTTTTTTAAATTTTATTAATTTCAATTATTTAATCGTGTTTTTAGTTGCGGTCTCTTTAAACATAAACGCGATTTTATCTGAGTATTTTTTTGTTTATAAAAAATATCGTGTAATGGCCTTGACAAGTATAACTCCTAAGTTATTGTTTTTTACAGGACTTTTATTTTTAGATGAGTATTATTTTGTAAATAAAAACATTGTATATCTGCTTATAATATTTTCACATATTGTTAGTTCATTTCATATAATCTTTAATATAAATATAAAGTTTACTTTAAATGATATAATCAAATATTTTAAATTTGCATGGATATTAACTTTACAGCCATTTCTGCTCTATCTTGCTTATGTAAGCTTTAGGTATTTTATCGATATTTCAGATGATTCTAATTATCTAATCGAATTCAGTATAATACAAACTTTCATGGGTATTTTTGCTTTCTTGATTAGTATTGCAAATAGATTTGTAATTCATGATTTATATGAATCTCTTATTACAAATTCCGTGAATAAATTTGTTACACAAAAGTTTTTATTATTTAATAAGCTATTTTTTTTATTTAGTTTTCTTTATTTAAATATAGTTGTTTATTACTCTACAATGAAGCTAGATATTGGTATTACTTTAACTTTATTTGTTGCAATGTTTTTTATAATTATAGCATCACTTTTAAATTTTATATCTCAATATTATAAATCAATAATTATTTTTAATAAGAAATTTGCATTCATATTAAATGTTAATTTAGCTTCCTCTGTTATTACAATTATTCTATCCTATTTGTCTTTAATTCTAAAAATAAATGTTTTGTATTCATTTTCTATAGTTATCGTTAATTTAATATTATTTATGTTTTATAAATCTAAGGTTGATCAGTCTTTTTTTAATAAATTAGTTCCTTCAAATTTTATTTTTAAAATGATGTTTTTATTATCAGTATTTTTTTTATTAGAATACTTTATTTACATATCAAATTTCTTTGTAATTACTATAAATATTCTTATTCTAATTTGTATTTTTTTAGATTTAACAAATTATTTATTAAAAAATAAATTACTAAATTTTAATCTTAAGTCATGACATATTTAAAATATATTTTTTTAACTAAATTAAAAAATAACAATTATAGCAGATGAATAATATACAAATGGTAGACTTAAAAGGGCAATACATTAAGATTAAAAATCAAATTGATAGTGCGGTAATTCAAACAATCGAATCTACCAGTTTTATTAATGGCCCTGAGGTTAAAAAATTCTCATACTCATTAGCAAAATATTTGGATGTAAAACATGTGATTCCCTGTGCTAATGGAACTGATGCGTTACAAATTGCCCTTATGGCATTGTCATTAAAGTCAGGTGATGAAGTTATTTGCCCTTCCTTTACTTATGTGGCTACAGCAGAGGTGATTTCTCTTTTAGGTTTAACTCCTGTAATGGCAGATGTAGATACTGACACCTTTAATATTACAGCAGAATTAATTAGACCACTAATAACTAGCAATACTAAAGCTATAGTACCTGTTCACCTTTATGGACAATCCTGTGATATGGAAGGAGTCATGGATTTAGCAAAAGAGTTTAATCTTTATGTAATTGAGGATAATGCTCAGGCTATCGGAGCGAAATATACTTTTAGAGATGGTACTTTAAAAAATACAGGAACAATTGGGCATATCGGAACCACCTCGTTTTTCCCCTCAAAAAATTTAGGTTGTTATGGTGATGGCGGAGCAATGTTTACCAATGATGATGAAATAGCTAAAAACCTCAAAATGATAGCAAATCATGGTCAAGAGGTTAAGTACTATCACAATGTAACTGGATGTAATTCAAGACTAGATTCAATTCAAGCGGCAATTTTAAATATTAAACTAAAGCATTTAGATAATTACTCTGTTTCACGAAACAAAATGGCAGAAGAGTATGATCGAAGTTTCTCAAAAATTCCTGAACTTAGTATACCAAAAAGGCAATATAATTCAACACATGTTTTTCATCAATATACTTTGAAAGTTAAATCACAACTAAGAAGTAAATTAATTGAGTATTTAAAAGCTAACGGTATTCCTGTCATGATATATTATCCATTACCGTTGTATAAACAAAAAGCTTTTAATAATTTCATGAGTGATAATTTTAACATAAGAAATGTAGAAGAATTATGCAATACTGTTTTTTCACTTCCTATTCACACTGAAGTTGAAAATTCTTCTCAAGAATTTATCATTAAAAAAGTAAAACATTTTTTTAATAAATTTAATAAATGATAATATTTGCTTACAATTTCGAACATAATAAAACCAATGATATCATTTCAGAATGTGTCAAAAATAATATAAAAATAGAATTCATAATAGCTCAAAATAAAAAGAAGTTAAATATAGCAAAACTTCCATTTAATTATAGTAAATCTGAACCAGCAAAGATCCATCCTAGAGATTTAGCCAATAAGTTAAATATATCATATATAATTCAGGACCATAACTCTACTGATACTTTAAAGCTATTAGACAAGATTAAACCTAAACTTGGAATGGTTGCTGGAGCTAGAATTATTTCAGGAAAAGTAATTAATAAGTTTTCTATAGGCATTATAAATTTCCATCCGGGAAATCTCCCTGAAGTAAGAGGTCTTTATTCTATACCTCGAGCTATAAAAAAAGGAGCCAAAATAAAAGTAACTTCACATCTTATAGATTCTAAAATTGATGCAGGTAATTTAATTGAGAAGAAAGAAGTTAGAGTGTTAAAAGATGATACCATATTTGATATATCAAAACGATCATATTTAACAGAAATAAGTTTAGTAACAAGTTCAGTAAAAAAAGCCTTAGATGAAAATTTTACAGAATTAGATATAAATTCCTCACCATACGATTATCAAATTCCATTTAAATCATTAGAAGAATTTGAAGAATGTTTTAAATTATATAAAGAGAAATTACGATAAAGGTAGTTGTAAAAAAAAGATTTTCTTATTTTTGTTGCAGTGAATATCACTAAAAAATTTCGCATATGCAGTAGTGTTTAATAGAAATAGAATTTCAGTTTGTGATAAAAACCATCACGATATAAGTTTAATAATAATTTAGTAAATAAAGTAGATGAAAAAAAATTTCGCACTAATTGGTGCTGCAGGATATATAGCTCCAAGGCATATGAAAGCTATTAAAGAAACAGGTAATGATTTAGTGGCAGCACTTGACCCTTATGATGGTATTGGTATTATGGATAGTAATTTTCCTGATGCTAGTTTTTTTACTGAGTTTGAACGTTTTGATAGATTTGTCGATAAATGGCATAGAGACAGTGGAAAAAGAATTCATTTTTTTTCTATTTGTTCTCCTAACTATTTACATGATTCACATATTAGATTTGCTTTAAAAAACGGAAGTGATGCCATTTCAGAAAAGCCCTTAGTTCTAAATCCTTGGAACATTGATCAATTAAAGATTTTAGAAAATGAAACTGGACAGAGGGTACACAATATTCTTCAATTAAGGTTGCATCCATCCATCATAGCTCTAAAAGAAAAGGTTGAATTAGAATTAAAGAAAAATCCAAATAAAGTGTATGATATAGACTTAACATATCTAACTTCTAGAGGTAAATGGTATTTTGTTTCTTGGAAAGGTGATGAGTCAAAATCAGGTGGGATTGCTTCAAATATTGGTGTCCACTTTTTTGATATGCTGAGTTGGATATTTGGTGAAGTTCAAGAAAATATTGTTCATATAAAAAGAGATGATGTTAATGCAGGTAATATGAGACTAAAAAACGCCAACGTAAGATGGTTTTTATCGGTTAATTTTGATTACATCCCTAATCAAATAAAATCAAAAGGATTGACAACTTATAGATCAATTAAGGTAGATAACGAAGAAATTGAGTTTAGTGGTGGATTTAAGGATCTACATACCAGAAGTTATGAAGAAATCTTAAAAGGAAATGGCTTTGGATTGGATGAATCATACGTTTCTATTAATACGGTGTCTACTATTCGAAATTTAGAACCAATAGGCTTGAAAGGAGAATATCATCCGTTTTGCAAAAAAATTATATCATAAATTTATAAAATAAACAGCTTAACATGTTTTTTGTAAAAAACTTTGCTATTAATTCTGCTAAAATCAAAAATATATAATAAATATGAATATTTGGTTAGTAACAATTGGAGAGCCAATTCCGCATGCTGAAAATAAATTAAGATTACATAGAACTGGCATTTTTGCAAAATATATTAGTGAAAACAGTAATCACGAAGTTACTTGGTGGACTTCTGCATTTAATCATATTACAAAAGAGTCTATTTTCACAAAAACAAAATCTTTTAATCTTAATGACAAATTAAAAATAATTGCAATTAAAGGAAAAGGATATAAAAAAAATATTTCTATTGATAGAATTATAGATCACGCTCAAGTTGCTAAGGAATTTAGTTTTCTGTCTAAAAAAGAGAGAGTTCCTGATATAATTGTAGCGTCTTTTCCAACTTTAGGTTTATGTAATTCAGCAAATAAATTTGCAAAGGCTAATAACATTCCTTTACTTATTGATTATAGAGATTTATGGCCTGAAGTCTTCACAGATCTATTGCCTCTTAAAATCCAATTTCTAGGAAAGATTGCTCTTTTTGAACTATTTAGAAGAACAAATACAGTATTTAAACAAGCAGACGGGATAATTGGAATAACTAAGCCTTATCTTCAGATAGCCCTTGATAAAATAAAAAGACATAAAAATAAAAATGATGCAGTATTTCCTTTGGCATATTTAAAAAACCAGTTTTCTGAAATTGAATATAACGATGCTGAGAAATTTTGGGAAACTAAAAATATTAAATTAAATGACAATGTTTTTAGAATTTGTTTTTTTGGAACTTTAGGTTATCAATTTGATTTTGATACTGTTATTGCCGCTGCAAGGTCCTTAACAACCATAAACATTCAATTTATTTTTTGTGGAACAGGGGATCGTCATGACGAAATGATGGAATATTCTAAGCAATTAAATAATATAATCCTCCCTGGATATATTAATGCTGCTCAGATAAAATCTTTAATGGAAAGGTCAGACATCGGGTTATGCCCATATTATTCAAAAAAATCTTTTCTAAATTCAGTTCCAGGTAAAGCAATAGAATATTTGTCAGCTGGATTACCATTACTAAATAGTTTAAGTGATGGAATATTGGGACAATTAGTTAATAATAATAAATTGGGATTCAACTATATACCAGGCAGTAAAGACAGTCTTGTCGAGATATTACTTAGAATAGAAAAAGGAGAATTTAATTTAAAAATATTTAAAGAAAATAATTTAGACTTTTATAAAAAAAATTATGAAGCTGAAGTTGTTTTTAACAAATATATGCAGCATTTAGAATTTGTATCCAACAATTATAATTAAAAGTCAAAAAACAATAAAAAAGTGATTAATATAAACGAATTTATATCAAAAAATATAATAGACAGGAATCAAAGTATGTTTTTGGATGATATAATTGAAAATAAATTTGAATTACAAAAACATATTAAAAATAAATCAGTTTTAGTGATAGGTGGTGCTGGAACTATTGGAAGTTCTTATATTAAGGCGTTATTACCATTTGGTCCAAAATCTTTAGTTGTTGTTGATATTAATGAAAATGGACTTACAGAGCTAACACGAGATTTGCGAAGTTCTAAAGGGATTTACATGCCTAATGAGTTTATCACTTATCCTATGAGTTATGCAGACTCAGTATTTTATAAAATGTTTAAAAGTAGAAAAGGTTTTGATATTGTCGCTAATTTTTCAGCACATAAACATGTACGTAGTGAAAAAGATTCTTTTTCTATTGAAGCGTTAATAAAAAATAACGTAATGAATGCGAAAGGTTTATTAGAAGTTTTAGAATTATACCCTCCATCTCATTTTTTCTGTGTTTCAACAGATAAAGCAGCCAATCCAGTAAATATTATGGGTGGTAGTAAAAAAATTATGGAGGATATGATTATGACTTATTCTAAACGATATTCAGTAACCACTGCAAGATTTGCTAATGTAGCTTTTTCTAACGGATCTCTTCCTTTAGGCTTTTTAGAAAGAATATCTAAAAATCAACCTATTTCAGCTCCAAATGATGTTACTAGGTATTTTGTTTCACCTGAAGAAAGTGGTCAAATATGTTTGTTAGCCTGTATAATTGGTAAGTCAGGAGATATTTATTTTCCAAAGTTAAAAAAAGAACAAGTAATGACTTTTTCAAATATAGCGACCAAATTATTAAATGAATATGGATTTACTATTGATAATTGTATTTCAGAAAATGAAGCAATAGAAAAGTCATCTTCAATAAAAAATAAATACCCTGTTTATTATACTGGCAGTGATACAACTGGTGAAAAACCTTATGAAGAGTTTTATACTAAAAATGAAGAGGTTGATTTAAAGAGACATAAGGCACTAGGAGTTGTAATAAATTTAAAACCAAGACCAATTTCAGAAATTGAAACATTATTAATTAAATTTGATGAGGCTTTTACAAAAGCAACTACAACTAAAGAGAGTATTGTAAAAATAATGAAAGATTTTCTTGTTAATTTTGATCATAATGAAAAAGGAAAAACTTTAGATTCCAAAATGTGATTCAATATATATATAATATCAATTTATTGAAGTTAACGTTAATAATCAGAGTTGTTATTAATTAGTTATTAAAGAGTTTATGAAAAAAAAAATGATTATAAACAAACAAAAAGTTGTGAGATTTATTTTCTTTATTTTTTTATTCTTGCATACAATACCATTAGTTTTTAGAGAGAATTATCAGTTGATTACTATATTAAATTATTCAATTATATTGGGTTCTTTAGTTTTTTTATTATTCAATAAAGAAAAGCTCAACTTATTTTTACTGTTTGCATCAGTGTTAGTGTTAATTTCATTAATCTTATCTTTTTTAGGGTTTTCAGGTTCAGTATTAGCTTATATTTTAGCAGCTTCACTACCCTATTTTCTATTTAAAAAAATTAAATCAGATAGAGATTTTTTAAATTTTTTTTATTTACCGGTAATTTTAAGCTCAATATTTCTCTTAATTTTCAGTGGGTATTTATTTTATAATATTAGAAATGATATTTTAAACATTCCTTTAATAGGAAGTTACTTTGTTATTGCTAGTATCAATATTGTCCCATTATTATTTTTTGCATTTTCTATTTTGTATTTTGTATTATTGGAAGTGAAAAAAAGAAATTCTACAGTTGTTCGGTTTGAATTTTTTTTTCTTTTATTATTACTTTTTGTAGGTATATTTTTAAGTTTTATTTTTAGTACTAGAAGTGTATTTATAGTTTCCTTAATTATATTAGTTGTGCATATTAGAAAGTATGTAAAAGTATTAACATTTGCTGTTATTATATTTATGTATTATAATATGTCATTATTATTTGAAGTTATAAATATTTTATTTGGAAGTGCCAGTTTTATTGAATTAGCTTTTGATGTTGAAAGAACGGAGTCAATAATGGATTTGATTGTTATGTCAATGAATTTAGGATATGATTTTAGAAACAACATGTCATATTCTTCATTATTTAACTTATTATTCTCATTATTTCCTTTTACGTTAATTTTTTTGCCAAATATTTTGATTACTCCCTTAAAAATTATAAAAAAAAGGATGTATCATATGATATTTATTTTTGGGGGATGTTTGCTCGTAACTCTTTTTCAAATGGATTTTTTATCTATTTTTATTTTGTTTTTTTTAATTGAATCTATTAATCATTTAACTAAAACTAAACTAAACTAAACACGATTCAACCCACTTGAACTAAAAAAGATATTATTAATTATAAATGAAGTGTTTTCAATATCATTTTTTTAATAATAGCTGTTAAATAATTAAAAGCAGTATTTGTTCAATCTACTCTTAATACGCTATTTATTAAAGAATTTTATCCATCAAATTTTATTTTAAAGTAAAAAAAAATTATTAATTTCGCACTTATATAAAAATAGATTAAAAATGACAAAAATAAATAAAGAAGTCCCGTTTTTTAACTACCCATATTTGTTTGAATCTAGAGAAGAAGATTTTGTTGAAATATTCAAAGATGTTGGAAGAAGAGGTGCTTATATTTTACAAAAAGATTTGACTAAGTTCGAATCTGATTTAGCTAAATATTGTAATGCAAAATACGCAATAGGTGTAGCTAATGGTACTGATGCAATTTGGTTAGCTTTAGAGGCTGCCGGTATTGGTGAAGGAGATGAAGTGATTTTAAGTTCTCATACTTATATTGCTACAGCGGGTGCTGTTGCTTTTGTAAAAGCAAAATCAGTTCCTGTTGAATGTAAAGAAGATTGGATGATTGACCCAGTAGCGGTTGAAGCAGCTATCACTCCTAAAACCAAAGCAATATTACCAACTCAACTTAATGGGCGTTGTTGTGATATGGATGCTTTAAGAGCAATTGCAAAAAAGCATGATTTAATAATTATTGAAGATGCTGCTCAAGCTTTAGGCGCAAAATATAAAGGAGAATTTGCTGGAACCATGGGAATAGCTGGGACGATTAGTTTTTACCCAGCCAAAACTTTAGGCTCATTTGGTGATGCTGGTGCAATTTTAACAAACGATAAAGAATTGTATGATAAGATGCGTTTTGCAAGAGACCACGGAAGAAACGATGAAGGTGAATTTATAATGTGGGGTTATAATTCTAGAATGGATAATTTGCAAGCCGCAATTCTAAATTACAAACTAGCTTACTATGATGATGAAGTAAAGCGAAGAAGAGAAATAGCTACACTTTATCATCAAGAGCTTTCTATATTGAATCAAATAAAACTTCCTCAAAATCCAAATGCTAGTGAAGACTACTTC
>MDSY01147398.1_pt1 | contig 11994 bp, 13 predicted proteins | sample 811131 | NCBI WGS metagenome assembly MDSY01 (sample SAMN05326643, study PRJNA326480) | marine metagenome | isolation source: seawater | place: Atlantic Ocean: South West | collected 2010
AAGCCTGCCAAAGGCTTAATTGTACTAACCTATTTTCAACGATATGCCCAAGTTCTAGTACGCCAACTTGGCTAGCATCAAAGGTTAAGTCTCCAAACACTGCCATTTCCCATACGCGCATACGCTTGTATGGACACAGGCGCATTTCTTGAAGAATACTCCAGGCTTTAGATTGCTGCATAACCTCTGCGCTTTTAGGACTTAACGCGCAAACTTTTAAATCAAAGCGTTGGCTCAAATCATAAGCAGCAGGGGCTTGTGCCTCTACTAGTGCGATGGAGAATCCGTGTGGAGCAAGTCGTGTTGCCAATGCAGCACCAATCATGCCACCACCACAAATAACAATGTCGTAATCACTTTTCACGTCTATTAGCCTTTAATTTTATCACTAAAGTACCCAATTTAATTACTCCTGCTTAACAAAAGCACTTCCCTTCCTAGTCCACTTATGGTTTATTGAAACAAGGCTTCAGCGTGAGTACTTTCTTATTTGGAGCCGAAGTTATGTTAGTCATGTGACTAACAACTGAACTTAACCAACCAACCAACCAACCAACTTTAGAGGGCTCAAACTTTATTTCTATATACTTTTTTAAACTTTCGATAAGAAGGAATCGATTATGCAAATGAACATTACTGCTCGTCACGACACCAAAGCTACCGATGCCATAAAAGAACGTATTATGGCCAAGCTGCAGAAAAATGAAAGCCACTTCGATCATATTACTAACATCCAAGTCACGATGGACAAAGAAGGTAACCAAGACCTTGCTGAAGCCACCCTTCACCTAGATACTGGCCAAGAAATATTTGCCAAAGCCACTGGCGATAATATGTTTAGTGCCATAGATTCGCTGAGTTCAAAGATAGAAACCCAGTTACAAAAAGTGAAATCTAAAACACAAATCCGTAAAGGTATTGATAAGGGTATGAGAGTACCTCCAGAGGAGCCGGATGAGGAAGTGGCCTAATCAAAAGTTAAAAGCCATAAAGCATATAATCTAGTCTAGATGTTCAGCAAAAGTGGAGTATGTTTCATAATCATTAATGCCTAACGCCGCTGCCGAACATAATGCCATAGGATCTTCAGCTAGATCCTTTGGTACCACCACCAAACCATCACTAAAAGACACCACCTGCAAGCCCACTTTATGGCAATGAGCGAATACCTTCTCTAGCGCGTGCACAACTTGCTCTTGATCCTTAAGCAAACGCTCTCTTGGCACTTCTTCATGGGCTGGAGGTTTGTATTTAAACTGTTTTAATACCTGCTTCTGATCATCTATCATTAACAATAGCACGTCACTCCAGCGCCAGGTCTCCAACAAATCTTTACACACCAAAAACTGTCCAACATCAATGCAATGTATGCGGTCGCCTGCGTTCAATTGGCGTAACTCATCTTGCACCTGTTTCTGAGTGGAGGTGCTGGTGATTTCTATATGCATTAGAGCGGCTTTGCTTAGTATAGGGGCCAATAGTTTAACAAACATTAGGGAAAAGTGGACATTTTCAGCGATTAAGCCCTGAGACTATACGGTATTGATTGAAACTCTGTATAAGAAGAGCCAATATAAGTCGGTATATGAACAGTAGGCCACTTTTGTAGACGCTAAAGTGGCTTTTTACACCCTAAAGACTAAATAAGAGGATATGCAGTGGAACGTGAATCAATGGAATTTGATGTTGTTATCGTTGGTGCTGGCCCATCTGGTCTAGCCACCGCATGCAAACTACTACAACTAGCACAACAAAAAGAGCAAGAGTTAACTGTTTGTGTGGTTGAAAAAGGGTCTGAAGTGGGCGCACATATATTGTCTGGCGCTATTTTAGAACCTACTGCCCTAGACGAACTCTTTCCTGATTGGCAATCTATGGGGGCCCCTGTAACGACGGCTGTCGCCAAAGACGAGATGCACATTCTCACCAGTGCAAGTGGTGGCATTACGTTACCTAACTTTGCTATCCCAAAACCAATGCACAATGAAGGCAACTACATTGTCAGCTTAGGCAATGTGTGTCGTTGGTTGGCAGAACAAGCTGAAAACTTAGGTGCCGAAATATTTCCAGGTTTTGCTGCGTCTGAAATACTCTACCACGAAGATGGCAGTGTTAAAGGTATTGCCACAGGTGATATGGGTGTAAGTGAAGCGGGTGAGCAAAAAGACAGCTACATGCAAGGCATGGAGTTACACGCAAAATATACTGTTTTCTCTGAAGGCTGTCGTGGCCACCTAGGTAAACAACTGATCGAAAAGTTTAACCTTGATGCAGGCACTACAAGCCAACACTATGGCATTGGCATTAAAGAACTGTGGGATATTGATCCAGCTAAACACCAGCCGGGTTTAGTGGTTCATGGATCTGGTTGGCCACTAACCAAAGGGGCTAATGGTGGTTTTTTCCTTTATCACGGAGATAACAACCAGGTCACCGTTGGCCTTATTATTGACTTAAGCTACGACAATCCCCATTTAAGCCCGTTTGATGAGTTTCAGCGCCTCAAGCATCATCCAGTGCTTAAGCAGCATTTAGAAGGAGGTTCTAGGGTTTCTTACGGTGCTCGTGCAGTGGAAAAAGGTGGTCTTTTTGCTTTGCCTAAAATGAGCTTGCCTGGTGCTTTGTTAATCGGGTGTGATGCTGGCACTATGAACTTTGCCAAGATTAAAGGTAGTCATACTGCTATGAAGTCTGGCATGTTAGCCGCTGAAACATTATTTGAAGCGCTGACTAATGGCGATGAAGGTAAACAAGACTTATTAGCTTATGGCCAAAAATTTAAGCAGTCTTGGTTACATGAAGAACTTTATAAAGCACGTAACTTTGGTGCGGCAATGCATAAGTTTGGCATGTGGCTAGGTGGTGCTTTCAACTGGGTTGACCAAAACATTTTTGGTGGCAAATTGCCCGTTAGCTTAAAAGACAATATTCCTGACCATGCTCAGCTTAAACCTGCAGCACAGATGCCTAAAATTGAGTACCCTAAACCTGATGGGTTAATTAGTTTTGATAAGTTGTCATCAGTATTTATTTCTGGCACCAACCATGAAGAAAATCAACCGTGCCATCTTACTTTAAAAGATTCAAGCCTGCCCTTAGGTATTAATTTGAGCATGTGGGACGAACCAGCACAAAGGTATTGCCCGGCTGGAGTTTACGAGGTTTTAGAGAACGAAAAGGGTGAAAAAACCTTCCAAATAAACGGCCAAAACTGTGTACATTGCAAAACCTGTGATATTAAAGACCCAAGTCAAAATATCACTTGGGTAGTACCAGAAGGTGCTGGTGGCCCAAACTACCCCAATATGTAAGCATAGGGCTGGTATAACTAGCCCTACTTTACTTAGGCATCAAATTACTTGGTGCCAAATATTTTATCCCCAGCGTCACCTAAGCCTGGGATAATATAGCCTTGATCATTTAAGCAATCATCGATGGCGGCAACATACAGATTAACCTCTGGATGTAATTCTGCAACTTTGGCTAAACCTTCAGGAGATGCGACTAAGAATAATCCCATAATATTTTTACAGCCCTTTTGTTTAAGTAAATCAATGGTGGCCAAAAGTGTGCCTCCTGTTGCTAGCATTGGGTCAATAATAAGCGCTGTTCTTTGATCTACATCGGCAATTATCTTATCAAAGTAAGCTACTGGTTCTAAGGTCTCTTCATTACGGTAAAGTCCCACAACACTCACTTTTGCATTAGGCACTAACTGCATTACTCCCTCAAGCATACCTAGACCTGCTCTCAGAATAGGCACAATTGTGAGTTTTTTTCCAGCTAACATTTGCACAGGGATTGGTTCGCCTTGCCAACCATCAATATTCACCTTTTCCAACGGTAAACCCCTACTTGCTTCATAGGTTAATAGACTGGCTACTTCATTAGATAGTTCTCGAAATTGTTTTGTGCTTACAAAAGCCTTGCGTAGTAGTGCAAGTTTATGTGAAATAAGGGGGTGGTGAATTTCATGTACTGGCATAATATGTATTTCCTGGTGAGTTAAACTGGCCCGAAACAGTATCGGTGAGGGCCGCTGGTCAACTCGGCTCGATCACCTTGAGGTGTTTCAACCACCTCACAGGCTAAAGCAAGTTGGTAAAAAACTGCACGATTAATGCGCCCCCATAGACCATCGCGTAACCACAACTTAGGTTGTGGTTGTTGCTCTGAGTCGAAGGTCACAACCAATTGATTAGCGCGTGAGAGGTAAGTTTGGTCACCCGTATTACTGGTGAATTGCCACACTTTAATACCATTTTGGAGAACCTGGTCTGCAGCAACAATGACAAAAGGTAAGTCTTCAACAGTGATGCGAAAGGCGTCTACAGGAGTAATAATCCAATAATCATCATTTTTTTGGCGTTGCAATAATCTACCAAATAATTGCATGATTTTTGATTTAAGGATGGCACTTCCTTCATGGTACCAAGTACCGTCAGCAGCGATAACTAGGTTCATGTCACCATGAAATGTAGGCTGCCAAGAGGCCAAATTATAATCGGGCAATTGTTGTGCATGTTTTACTAGTTGTTCTAACATGTTCAGTTAGTCTCTGTCGGCAGTATCATTTTCAGGGTGCGCTTTTTTGGTAGCATCAGTATTGCGACTTTGCCCGCGATTACCCATGCGCATACCTATTTGCATAAGGAACTCAAAAAAAGCTTCACGGTCTTGAATAAACTGTTTAAAGAAGCCTGAATCATGCAAAGCTAGGGCACCATGAACTAGAGCCCAAGAAGCAGATAAATGGAAATATGCAGGCACTTGTTCTAACCTGCCAGAATCGATACGCTTTTCAACTAGGGTCGTTAATACTTGCATATTTTGATTGCGTATTTTATGGACTTCGGCGATCTCATTTTCATATTCTTCACCCTTGATCAAACGGTCCTCCAAGCGATCGAACAGTAACGCTTGCTCTGGGTCATTCATCCGATACTCAAAATAACTGCGCCACAAGGACTCAGGATCAGAAAAATCTTTTGTCGCTAATAAACTGGCTAACTGTTGTTCATAGTTAATCAGTAAATAGATATAAATATCTGATTTAGACTTAAAGTGTTTGTATATGGTGCCCTTACCAATACCGACATTGTCTGCAATCATTTCTACAGTCACTTTATCTTCACCGTGAACACGAAAAAGTTCTAACGCCGTTTCTAGTATCTCTTCTTCCCTACGCTGAAACTCACGTACTTTACGGTTTTCCTTTTCGCGCGGAAAATAGGCAGGAATTTTTGGTTTAGAAGCAATGCCCCAATTCATAGTGATACCTTCGATTTTACAAATAGGTCGGTAAATAGATAAATAGGTAAGCCGGTCAAGCTATGACTAAGGTAATCATCATAGTCATAAAAGCTTCAAAAGGCCATTACTTATAGTATTCCTTAACTAGCGTGGTGTCAGAAATAGCTTAACAAAATTATCACTGGTCTGTTCAGCAAGATGCTCTAATGAAACTCCTTTAAGGTCGGCTACATATTGGGCAACCAAGCGTACATGTTTAGGTTCATTTTGTTGACCACGGTGAGGCGCTGGTGTTAGGTAGGGTGAGTCAGTTTCTACCAACAAGCGATCCATAGGAAGTTTTTTAACCAACTCTCTTAATGCATTAGCGTTGTTAAAGGTTACTATGCCAGAGATAGAGATGTAAAAACCTAAGTCTAAACAGGCTTTAGCCATGGCCCAATCTTCTGTAAAGCAATGAATCACGCCACTTACTGTTAGGTCTGCTTCATTACTAAGTAAGCTTAAAGTGTCAGCATTAGCGTCCCGTGTATGAACGATGACAGGTTTACGAAGTTGTTTTGAAAGCTGCAAATGGGTAGCAAACGATTGTTGCTGCAATTGCGAATTGTCTTTTTCATAAAAGTAATCTAAGCCAGTTTCGCCAATAGCGACCACCTTATCATGTTTAGCCTGCTGCTCTAACAGCTTAAGACTATCTAGGCTTTTAACGCCAAGGGGGTGAAGTCCAGCAGAAGCATGTATAAAGTCATAGTCTTTAATTTGAGACATCATTGGTTCAAACTGGTCTGTATCCACACCAATACTTAACATTTGTGAAATACCATCAGCTTGAGCAGCAGAGATTAAACCTGCTAAACCGTTAGGGTAGTGACTTGTATCTAGTTTATCTAGATGACAGTGGGAATCGATAATCATTGTTAAGTTCCAGAACGTACTAATAAATACCATTGATGTAAGAGTTCTTCACACACCAATTGGGCATTAAGGTTACGACGCTGATTAATATAGCTAAGCTGCTGAGTCAGTTTTTCTAACAAGGAGTAAATAGCCATGACATTGCTACGCGAAGCGACAGCCTGCAGTAGTTTAACAATGTCTGGATTATTTAAGTGTAATGTACTGGCCGTCATTTTCAATTTAATAAGATCATTTAGCCACTCTATCCACCAGCTGAACATCTGGTCTAAAGGCTGCTTATGCCAGCTATGAGCTACTGTTACTGGGCTTTCTTTACCCCTTAAAATAGCCGTAAGATCAACGAGCATTTGGTGACGCAGCTGGTGGGCCTTAGCAGCATGCAGCTCTAGTGCTTTGAGTGGGCCTCCGTTGGCCAGCTGTAATAGTTTTATAGCTGTATCATTACTGACATCAATACCAATTAACTGTTGTTGCAGCCACTGCAAGGCGTCTTCAGATGAAGGTATAGCGATGTCTAATAGCTGGCAACGACTGCGAACCGTAGGCAATACAGACTTAGGCCATTGGTGTAGAAGCAAAAAATAGCTATTAGCTCCCGGTTCTTCCAGCTGTTTCAATAACGCATTTGCCGCATTTAAGTTAAGATCTGCTGCGCCATTAATAATTATTACTCGAGCACCACCTTGTTGAGCAGTGGTGGCCATGGCATGTTGAATACCTCGAACTTGGTCTACCAAAATAGCTTTACCAGCCTCTTCAGGTTGCATTATCTTAAAGTCAGGATGACTGTTGGCAGCTAATAGCTGGCAAGACTTACATTCGCCACAGGCATTACCACTGGTCTGTTGTTGGCACAATAAAGCTGCAGCAAGTCGTTTGGCAAAGGCTAACTTTCCAAGGCCAGGTACACCACCAATAATTAATGCATGGGGCAAGCGTTGTTGCTGCATCATGTTGTTGACCTGCCGCCAATACTCTTGCTGCCAGGGATATGAGTTCAAAAACGATACATTAGTCTCGTTGGTCATCATGCTAGTGCCCCGAGGCCAACAAGGAAGCTGCCTTCGAAGAGGCCAATAATGGCATAAGGAAATTGTCCACTTGGTTTTCAACATGGTTAATAGATTGGGATGCATCAACAATACGGTACCGTTGTGGCTCATCGTTTGCTTGGGTCAAATAACCTTGCCTGACTCGCTCAAAGAAGCTGGTTTGTTCCGTTTCAATTCGGTCAAAATTAGACCGCTTGCCTGCCCGCCCCATGCCAATATTGATATCTAGGTCAAATAGTAAGGTCATATGTGGGGTTAAATCACCGTGCACCCAATGTTTAAGGCTAGTAATAAAGTCTTTATCTAAACCACGCCCGAATCCTTGATAAGCGAATGAAGCGTCTGTAAAACGATCACAAACTACCCATTTTCCTGAGGCTAGAGCGGGTCGGATAACATTTTCTACATGTTGCCGACGCGACGCAAACATTAACAAAAGCTCGGTATATGGATCAACAATTTCATCACGATGTTGCAGTAATAGTTGTCGAATATCTTCAGCCATGGGTGTGCCACCAGGTTCTCGCGTAACTACACACTCTATGCCACAAGCTTCGAGTTTTTGTCTGATGTATTCAATACTCGTAGACTTACCAGCACCCTCGCCGCCTTCTATTGATATAAATGATGAGGCCATAAAAAATCTCTTAGTTTTTTAGCTGGTATTTACGCACATTAATCAGGTGCTGTGGGTACGTATCTGAAAACTCATGGCTACCGTCTCCCCTCGAGACAAAAAACAGGCTGAGGCCATCTTCTGGGTTTAATGCTGCATGTATAGCAGCTAAACCTGGTAACGCGATGGGTGTAGGAGGAAGCCCACGATGAACGTAGGTATTGTACGGCGTGTCTTTGGTTAAATCAGAACGGCGAATGTTACCCTTAAAGTCTGCGCCCATGCCATAAATTACTGTGGGATCAGTTTGTAGTTTCATGCCCTTTTGTAGGCGTCTAACAAACACGCCAGCGATCGTTGCTCGTTCACTAGCTAAGCCCGTTTCTTTTTCAATAATAGAAGCCATAATAAGGGCTTCATAGGGTGTTTCATAGGGTAAGTCGGCTGCCCTTTGTGCCCAGGCAGTTTGTAAAATCTGCAATTGTTTTAAATGTGCTTGCTTGATGATGTCCATCGGCAAATTGTGCCGAGCAAATCGGTAGGTAGATGGAAACAGTAAACCTTCTGGATGTTGCCAGCGGCTATGCATTACGCTGAGCCATTCGTCAGCTTCAGGTATGGGTTTGCCTTGCATCGCAGGATGTTGGCTCAAAAGTGTTACGAAGTCCTTATAACGCAGTCCCTCTGGAACTGTGAACTGATACTCCAAAACTTTACCAGACACCAATTGCGCGAGCACTTCTACGCTACTAAGGGAGCCACTAAACTGATATTCTCCGGCCTTTATATGACGATCCAATTGACGCCATTTTGCATAATATTTAAAACTATCGGCATGAGCAATAACCCCCACTTGTTCGAGCTTATTACTAATGGCACCTAGCCCAGTGCCAGAGGATATAGTAATTAGTGTGGGATCTGAAAGTGGTAAAGGTTCATATAACCATACTTGTACTTGCCGTATGGCGCCGTAAGTGATTAAAGTGATTACTAAAATACTAACCATTAGTAGCCAAAACAATACTTTTTTTAACATATTTCACCGACAGTCAGTTGCTCAGACAAGTGTTGTGCAAGGGTTTTCTGAAGTGTTTGAATGAGCGCAGAAATAGGCCAGCGCGTTGTATTGAGGCTAGGAGAGCCGAGTGCTGATTGTGTCAGAGTTATAATAGGCCACATGCCATTTAAACTGTTGGTCATAAAGGCTGCATCAGCTTTAAGAAGCAGTTCTAAAGTCACTTGTTGCTGGACCACGTCAATATTACATTGTTCGGCTATGGTACGCACTACTTGGGCCATAGTGCCGTTAATGCCGCATTGGTCTAGCTTGGGTGTAATAAGTACACCATCCATTTGGATGAATAGATTACTCATCACTCCCGAAATCACTAGGCCGTTTTGGTCGAGCATAATGCCTTCATGGATATTGCTATCACTCCACTCACGACGCGCCATTACTTGGTCTAAACGATTAAGGTGTTTAACGCCTGCTAAGGCAGTATTATTGGACCATCGGTGCTGGCAAATTTGAACGCGCACACCGTCTCCAGACAAGTGACTGCGCCCTAACGGCCAAGGTAATATAAAAACAATGCGTGTGGGTATGGATTCAATTGGTGGCGCATACCCACGCCCACCGCTGCCACGAGTGACGGTAATTTTGATCACTCCCTTGGGGCGGCCATATAGGGCGTATGCAGTTTGGATATCGTTTGCTATGGCGTCAACCAAGTTTTGTGCTGACACTCGATCAGCTACAATACCTAACGTCAACAAGCCCGTTATTAGGCGCTGTTGGTGACCTTGCCATAACTGCACTTGGCCTTGGCTTAAAGCAATGGTTTCAAATACCCCATCACCATAAGCTAGACCACGATCACTAACTTCTAGCGTATTTGAAGGCTGGCCATTAACCAGGGTTGTAGACTCCATTGCGCCAGCCTCATTGGAAGGTTAAATACGAGAGAAAATCAACGTGCCGTTAGTGCCGCCAAAACCAAATGAATTAGACATTGCTGAGTGTATACGAGTTTCTTGTGGTTGATGAGGCACGTAGTTAAGGTCACACCCAGGCGAAGGGTTATCTAAATTAATGGTCGGTGGTGCTACCTGGTCACGTATCGCCAAAACAGAAAAGATCGCTTCTACAGCACCTGCTGCGCCGAGTAAGTGCCCGATCATAGATTTAGTTGAGCTCATGCGTACATTCTCTGCGGCTGAACCTAACACTAGTTTTGCGGCATTGGATTCGGCAATGTCTCCTGCAGGTGTCGATGTACCGTGGGCATTTATGTACTGAATATCACCACCGTTGAGGCCAGCATCCTTCATAGCGTTGCGCATTGATGCTGCAGCGCCACGGCCATCTTCTGGTGGCGAGGTCATGTGGTATGCGTCGCCACTCATCCCAAAGCCAGTTAGCTCAGCGTAGATTCTAGCACCACGAGCTTTCGCCGATTCATACTCCTCTAGCACCATTACACCCGCGCCATCACCCAAAACAAAACCGTCTCGGCCAGCATCCCAAGGGCGACTCGCTGCTAACGGATCATCATTACGAGTAGATAACGCACGAGCAGCGCCAAAACCACCTAAACCTAATGGCGTGGTAGCCATTTCAGCTCCGCCACACACCATCACATCTGCGTCACCATAAGCGATCATACGTGCAGAGGCGCCAATGTTGTGGGTGCCCGTGGTACAGGCTGTGGTAATCGCAATATTAGGACCACGTAATCCGTACATAATCGACAAATTACCAGAGATCATATTGATAATACTGCCTGGTACAAAGAACGGAGAGATCCGTCTGGGACCACTTTTATTAAGGGCATCATGGCATTTTTCAATCAAGGGTAAACCGCCAATGCCAGAGCCAATCGCAACACCAATGCGGTCTGCATTAGCATCGGTAATTTCTAGATTGGCATCTTGAATAGCCTGGATACCTGCGGCCATACCATACTGAATAAATAAATCCATCTTCTTGCCTTCTTTGGGTGGCAAGTAGTTGCTTAGGTCAAAATCTTTTACACCAGCAGAAAAGTGAGTACCAAAACCTTCAGTATCAAAATGAGTAATGTTCGCCACACCACTTTTTGCAGCTAGGAGGTTGCTCCAAGTTTCGTCCATGGTGTTACCAACTGGGCTCAACATACCCATGCCAGTAACTACAACGCGCTTACGAGTCATTTGAATCTCCTTTCAATGATAGCCCACGCAAATTGCGTAAGTAATACTTCTATTATGGCATTTTTTTGCCATCAAACAGCTGTTTTAAAAGCTGTAGATGCAGAAAAGCCGCACCAAGTGGTGCGGCTTTTCTAACTTCAATTCAACGTGCAAAAAACTAAGCTAACTTACTGATTAGCATTAACGTAGTCGATTGCAGCTTGAACGGTGGTGATCTTCTCAGCTTCTTCATCTGGAATTTCTGTTTCGAATTCTTCTTCCAAAGCCATTACTAGCTCAACAGTGTCCAAAGAATCTGCGCCAAGGTCATCAACGAAAGAAGCGGTGTTAGTCACTTCATCTGCTTTAACGCCTAGTTGTTCAGCAACAATTTTTTTAACGCGATCTACAATACTCATAGTTTTTCCTAATTGATTCTTATACGCCGTTAACAATTAACTTTAGCTAACGAATGTCCTAGAAAACTGTACACGGAGTATTCCGCATCGTCGTTACGTTTTCTACTCAGTATAGAGAGGGCCTATTATCTACAAATTAACCAAAAAAGCAACCTTAAAACGCCAAAAGCAACCTTATATTATCAATTATATGCGCCATAAAAAATTAAACTTAGACTAAACGTAAAACCTGTAGTTTTACCCATAGATCTAGCTCATATACATGCCACCATTGACATGAATTGTTTCACCAGTGATATAGGCACCAGCATCACTGGCCAAAAAACCAACTAATTGCGCAATATCTTCAGGAGTGCCCAAGCGTTGCAATGGAATTTGTGTACGCAACGTATCTTTTTGATCCTCGCCCAAGGCGTCGGTCATGTCTGTGGCAATAAAACCTGGTGCAACAGAGTTCACTGTTACGTTGCGGGACGCTACCTCACGCGCCATGGCGCGACTAAACCCCTCAACACCTGCTTTGGCAGCAGCATAGTTCGCCTGCCCCATGTTACCCATAGAA
>MDSY01030820.1_pt1 | contig 11992 bp, 11 predicted proteins | sample 811131 | NCBI WGS metagenome assembly MDSY01 (sample SAMN05326643, study PRJNA326480) | marine metagenome | isolation source: seawater | place: Atlantic Ocean: South West | collected 2010
ACTACCATAATATTTCTTATAATTAATGTTTGAATTATAAACCCATTTTTTAATTGTTTTTTCACTCATATATAAGTTATATATGTCTTATATTTATATAATTAATATATATATATTATGGTTATAATAAAAGATAATTCTGTTAAAATAACACACAATGCTGGATTTTTTTCTTGTTGTTCAATAAAATTATGTGAAATCATAACATATATTAAACAAAAAAAAAATACACCAGATATTGTAGATAGTTCCAAACAATTTAGCTGGTACAAAAACGAAACAAATAAAGATAAAGATATTACATATGATTATTTTGAGAATTATAATAATATAACTGTAACTGATATTAATATAATAGACCCTATAGACTTTCGTTGGGATCACTGTCAATTTAGAAATTATTCTAATCTTGATTATAAACTTATAACTCCGCTAATTAAAAAATATTTTTCTCCATCAGTTGAAATAACTGAAATCATCAATAATATAGAAAAAAAATACAATTTATCTTATGAAAACATTTGCGTTTTATATTATAGAGGAAATGATAAAAATAAAGAAACAAAAATATGTAGTTATGCTGAATATTTAAGTTATATAAACCAAATACTAAAAAAAAATCCAAAAATAGTTTTTTTAATTCAAAGTGATGAAACAGAATTTATAGAATTTATGACAAATAAGTTTCCAAATAACTCTTTTTATTTTAAAGATGAAATAAGACATATGAAAAAATGTAATGATACAGTTGATAGAAAAATGAGTTCTCAGAATTATGAATTTTCAAAAAAATACTTAGCCATAACAATCATAATGTCAAAATGTAAATATATAATTTGTGGGAGTGGTAATTGCGACTTATGGATAATGCTTTATAGGGGAAATACTACAAATGTAATCCAAAATTTAAAAGGTAATTGGTATAACTCGGTATTTTAAATGCATTATTATTATTTATGTTTTTAAATAATAATATATCTGCTACCATTTAAAGTCCAAAAAATGATAATATCCCTTTTTTTGATTTCTTTGCTTTCTTTTTCATTGTTTTTTTCTTTGATTTTTTCATCATTTTTTTAGATTTCTTCATTTTTTTTGATTTTTTTCCTTTCTTTCCTTTCTTTTTACCTCCAAATAAAGATCCCATAACTTTAAACCCTTCTGTTGTGTTATCACCTCCAACTAGTGTAACTAACCATTGTTGTATTCCAGCTTCTGTGCGTGTTGGTTGTTGTTCATAATCATATGAACCATCATCTTTTTGTACGAAGAATGTTGGGAAACCATTTACATTATGTTTTGCTATTTCATCTGCGTCTCTTGTATTTTCATATGCGTATATTTTTATTCCATTATAATCTCCGTTATTCTCTTTAACTATTTTTTCCATTGCAGGACCAGCCTCTTTACAATGAGGACAAGTACTTGAATAAATTAAACCAGCACCTTTCATTTTATATATTAACCCTATATTATAAATATTTACGAATATTTTTCTTTATAAATTATATACAATGGCTAAATCATTTTTTAAATTTTTTTTACTTTTTGTATTTGTATTAGGAATATTTTTCTTATTAAACAATAAAGTAATTCCTGGTAGTTATCCTTCTGAGAAAGATAGTTTTGTTAATGTAGAAAATACTGATTGTCCTGATATGTTAATTAGAAAAGATAATGCATTATTACTATACAATTCAAATAAACCTAAAGAGGCTGGGAAAAATCCTAAAACTTTTAGAAATTTAGACGAATATATTAATCATTTAGAAGTTCAACGTTCTAAGGGAATAAAATGTCCTGTCTTATTTTTACAAAGTGAAGTAAATGCTCAAGGAGAAGAAGTATATAGAATGCGTCCTAGTCCTTTTGATATGCAAGGTGGTACACAACTATCTAATAACATTTATAATAGATTGGATAGAGATGGTAAAGGAAATATCGTTCCTTTAGATGCTACCAGAGACAGAAATCCTTATAATAAAAATAATTATCCTGGTTTTGATTCTCATAATTTACATATGGGACAATTTACTACTATAGATGGTGTTCATACATCTACTATTAATGGTTTATTTAGTGAAAACCCTATGGATAAAAATTGGGGTGGAGTTGAATATACTCAAGACGCAGTTGATTCTGGTAAATATAAAGATAGAGAAGTTAAAAAACCATATTTAAGTACACCTTATACTACTTATCATAAAGAAATACCTAGTATGTATAACCCTCCTCAAGACAGATTAGAATAATTATAATAAATATTCTTTTATTTTCTCAATACTTGATTTATTTATCTTTCGTTTCTTACCATTTGTTTCTATGGTAATATTATTTAGATACTCTGAATCTTCCTTTATTTTAAATATAAATTGAGAAAAATTATCAAAATCCTTTAAAATAGCTATTGCAGTGACTGTACTTACACCTGGAATTTGAGATAACATTATTTCTCCTATATTTCCCTTTACAACGTTTTCTTTTTTTACTTTTTTAACTACTTTACAATAATCTAATGCGGTATTATTATTTTCTGATAAATCACCGATTACTGGTTGTTTTATATAAATATAAGGAGTACGACCCTTATCTTTATTTATTTTTTCAGACATACTCACTATTAATTCTGCTGATTCTTTTACAGTTTTTGTTCGTAATACTGAGAAACCTTTAAAATATAATAATGAAGTGATTGTAGAATAAATTATTTTTTTCTCAAAACTCGTATAATTATTTATATCACCTTCTAATAAATATATAATTGAATGTGTATTTATGTCTAAAGTATTTGATAATCTATAAGATTGTTCGTGTAATCTAGAATCTTTTATACTTGATAATAAATCTGAATATGTTTTTCTCTCAAACACTAATAAATCTTTATTATCCTCATCTCTTATAATTATATCCCCTAAGTTCAATTGTTCTATTTGCATATTTGATTTTGTTTCCATATTATTTAATTCGTTTATTAAATAATTTTCTCTATTATCTACAATAATATTCATAATAATAGTATAACATTACTATTATTATATATGTTTTTCTATAATATATTTAAGGTCTATATTCAGATGGACGAATATGAACTGGTCTTGATTGTCTTACAAAAGGATTTACTGTAAATTGAAGAACTTTTGAATTTTGAGATGTACCATTAAATGCAATGGATGTCCAAGAATCGCGACCTACAATATATGGGAACCCAGCTTTTTTATTACCACCGCCTTGATTTTGATTAATCATACTTGAAATAGAACTTGTACGAGTTGTAGTAGAAAGTACCATTATTATATATATACTAAATATTTTTATTTTTTTACTAAATTAATTATTCTCATTTATTACTTTTTTGCATTTATTATTTTTCAAAACTATTTAAAAAAAATATTACTTATACTATTATAGATTCATATTATTTGATTAATAATATGAATAATAACACGGAAGAAGATATTAGAGTTGAAAAAGATATTAATGGTGAAGATAAATATATTTTTGACCCATTTAATCCCCTAAACATTGAAATAACGGAGACTGATATTTTAAATGTATTACATAAATATGGGATTATTTATAAAATTCACAATTTTAATTTATATAAACGGGCTTTTATTCATCGTTCTTATCTAAAAAGACCTGATTTAGAAAACGCGAATAATAATATTACTATTGTAAAAAAACCAGATAATTGTTTACCATTACATACTAAATGTAATGAAAGATTAGAATTTGTTGGCGATGGTGTTCTTGAATGCATTACTAAATACTATTTGTATAAAAGATTTCCTAAAGAGAATGAAGGTTTTATGACTGAAAAAAAAATTGCTCTTGTTAAAAATGAATCTATTGGTAAAATGGCTTATGATATGGGTTTACATAAATTTTTAATTATTTCTAAACATACTGAAAGTAAACAGACTAGAACGAACCTTAAAAAATTAGGTTGTTTATTTGAAGCCTTTATTGGTGCCATTTTTCTTGATTTTAACAAAATTAATATTAAAGATGAGCATCATTGGTTTGAAAATGTTTTTTCAACTGGACCTGGTTTTCAAATGGTACAAATATTTGTAGAAAATGTTTTTGAAAAACACGTTAATTGGATTGAATTAATTAAAAATGATGATAATTATAAAAATATTTTACAAGTTAAAATTCAAAAAGAATTTAAAGTTACCCCTCATTATATGGAAATTAACATATATAATGCTGATGATGGTTATAATATGGGTGTTTATTTATGTTTAGGACAATCCCCATTTGAATTGAAACATTTCCAATCTATTAATATTAATACATTTAAAAATTATGCTGATATTCATCAATATATGAGTGAAAACAAAAAGGCTTTCATTTTCCTTGCTGAAGGTACTCATAAAATTAAGAAAAAAGCTGAACAAATCGCTTGTTATCAAGCTATTGAAAACATTAATGATTTTTAGGAATCATATTACTTATATTATTATTTATTTAAAATAATAACATATATTATATTATAATGAATGATACACAAAATACTATTTTTAGACCCTTAGATTTTCTTAAAAAAAGGCCTATTCCCATTAAAAAACAAGATATTTTTATTCAATTCAAAGAAAAAGATAAACCTGATATAAAAGATGATATTGTTGATGATAAAATAGTCATTGACAAACCTAAAATTAAAATAATTGATAAAAGAAATGACTATGATATTAACCGTTCTGAAATTATTGAAAGATTAAAACAAAAAAATGCTTTTCAAATCCCTGTTACTAGAAATATACAATCTAAAAAACCATCTATTGTTGTTGATACTATGTTACCTTCATCAAAGACTTTTGATGCTACTAAAACTAAAAAAAGTATCACTATTCAAACTAAACCTGATACTGAAATTCAAAAAGAAATTCAAAAAGAGGTTCAAAAACAGGTCCAAAAAGAGGAAAAAGACTCGGATGAAGAAATTATAGAAGAATCTGAACCTTCTCCTGAAACTATTTCTCAAGATATTCCAAAAATAAAAGATAAAGAAATTGTAAAAGATCTTGACTTATCTGAAATTATTATTAATGATGTAAAACTAAAGGATAGATTACCTGTCTCTCATAAATTTGATATTAAAACATCTAATTTTTATCTCAATAATCGTAAGATTTTTATTCAAAAAATTAATGAACTTTTCATTAAACACTTTCAAGAAATTAAAGAAGATAAAACCAAAATTTCTTGTGATAAAGATGATAATTCTAAATTTTCTCTTTTAACCCACCAAAAAGTTATTAAAGATTATTTTAACTTATATACACCTTATAGAGGTTTATTATTATATCACGGTCTTGGTTCTGGTAAAACTTGTTCTTCTATTGCACTTGCTGAAGGTATGAAAAATGATAAAAATATTATTTTACTTACACCTGCATCTCTTAAAATGAATTTTTTTAGTGAACTTAAAAAATGTGGTGATGAAATATATAAAATTAATCAATTCTGGGAATTTATTTCTATTGAAGGTAAATCTGAATACATTAATGTTTTGTCTCAAACACTCTCTTTACCTACTGATTATATTAAAAAAAATGGTGGAGCTTGGTTAGTTAATGTTAATAAAGCTTCTAATTTTAAAAATCTATCTAATACTGACCAAAAAAATATTGATGAACAAATAAATCATATGATACGTACCAAATATATTGATATTAATTATAATGCTCCTAATCTTAGTAAAATTATTTCTTCTTTATCTTCCAATTTCACTAAAAATCCTTTTGATAATTGTGTTATTGTTATTGATGAAGCACATAATTTTGTAAGTAGAATTGTTAATAAAATTAAACAAAATAAATCTATTTCTTATAAAATGTATGATTATTTAATGAGTGCTTCTAATGCCCGTATTGTTTTCTTAACTGGTACACCTATTATTAATTATCCTAATGAAGTTGGTATTTTATATAATATGTTAAGAGGATATATCAAAACTTGGAAATTTACTTTATCTTCTCAATTTAAATTAACATATGATGAAATATTAAAAATGTTTGATAAAGCTAACTTTAAAACTTTTGATTTTATTGAATACAAAGATAAAATTCTCACTATTACAAGAAATCCTTTTGGTTTTATTAATACTAAAAAACGTGGTGTTGCTAAAGGTACTCAAAGAAAATTCAAACCTGAAGCTAGAAAAACACAAAAAATCACTGCTGGTAATGATAATTTACTATTTAATAAATATAACGGTGTTAAATTAGATTCTACTGGTAATATTAGTGACCAAGATTTCTTACAAACTGTTATTTCTATTCTCAAATCTAATAAAATTAATATTCAAGAAACAAATATTGAAGTTGAAAACAATAAATGTTTACCTGATGATTCTGATGAATTTAATCAATACTTTATTGATGAGGATTTGGGTACTTTTAAAAATAATGAACTATTTCAAAAAAGAATTCTTGGTTTAACTTCTTATTTTAGAAGTGCTCAAGAACAATTATTACCTAGACTTGTTAAAACTGAAGATAATCAAGAATATCATATTATTAAATCTGAAATGTCTGACCATCAATTCTCTATTTATGAAAAAATTAGAAAAACTGAGGCAGATAGAGAACGTGCCAATAAACGTAATTTTAAAAAAATTGATAAAGAAATGTATACTGTTTCTTCTACTTATAAAATTTTCTCTCGTGCTGCTTGTAATTTTGCTTTTCCTTCCTCTATTACTAGACCTCAACCTCCTTCTACCTCTAAAGATTTAACTGAAGATGATATTAACGGTATTTCTATTAAAGAAAGACAAAATATGGATACATTCATTGCTGAAGATAATACTAATGAAGAAAAAGAAGAAATTATTGATTATAATAAACAGATTGAAAATACATTAGAACTTTTATCACAAAGTAATGAAAACGGAGAAAGTGAATTCCTTTCTACCACTAAACTTCAAGTTTATAGTCCAAAATTCTTTAAGGTACTTGAAAATGTTACAGACGATTTAAATAAAGGTTGCCATTTGATTTATAGTCAATTCAGAACTATTGAAGGTATTGGTATATTGAGACTTGTTCTTTTAGCTAATGGTTTTGCTGAATTCAAAATTAAAAAAACGAATGATGGTTTTGATATCATAGAAGATGATAATGACATTGGTAAACCTAAATTTGTTCTTTATACTGGTACTGAAAGTCCTGAAGAAAAAGAAATTATTCGTAACATTTATAACAGTAATTGGGAACTCGTTCCTTCCAATATTACTAGTAAATTAAATGATAAATTTAAAGATAATGTCTATGGTGATGTCATTAAAGTTTTTATGATTACTTCTTCTGGTGCTGAAGGTATTAATCTCACTAATACTAGATTTGTTCATATTATTGAACCTTATTGGCATATGGTTAGAATTGAACAAGTTATTGGTAGAGCACGTCGTATTTGTTCTCATCAAAGTTTACCTGAAGAATTGAGAACTGTTAAAGTTTTCCTTTATGTTTCTACTTTAAGTCAAGAACAAAAAACTAGTAATAAAAATATTGAATTAAGAGACAGAGATCGTAGTAGAATTGATAATAAAACACCTGTAACTACTGATGAAACTTTGTTTGAAATTGCTAATATTAAACACGTTATTAATAAACAAATTTTACATTCTATTAAAGAAAGTGCTATTGATTGTGAACTTTATTCTTCTAAAAATAAAGATGAAAATGTTGTTTGCTATGGTTATGGTAAAGTTTCTTCTAATAACTTCTCTTCATACCCTACTTTTAAAAATGATAAATCCAGTGATAAATTATTAAATCAAAAACAAATTAAATTTGTTGCTCAAGTTATTACATTTAATAATATTGATTACGCACTTAATGAAAAAACTATGGAAGTATATGATTTAGATACTTATAATGAAGCTATTAATAATAATGGTGCTACTCAACCTAAATATATTGGTATGTTAGTTCAAGTTGGTGATAAATATCAAATTCAATAATTAATTATTATAATCTAATAATATTATAATAATGAGTGAAACTAATAATAATGATTTTTATACACCCTCTGTTAGTCCTATTACTAATCCTTCTGCATTAAATACTCCTATTAGTCAAATTAATCAAAGTAGTATTAATACACCTTTATCTAATAGAAGTATGAATACTAATGAATTCTATAATTTAGACCCTTTTAGTGACCCTATCTTAAGAGACAATTTAATTCAAGCTAATACAACTAAAACTATAAAAGAAATGGCTAAAATTTTTGTAAATCGTTTAAATAATAACATTTTTGAAAAAAATAATACTGCTATTGGTACTAAAATTGCTACTAGTAGTCAAGAAGACGCTGGTGTATATATTCAAACACTTATTAATGATAATTTTGTTGATTTTGTTAACTATTTTATTATGATTGTCTTACCTACATTAAAACAAAATAATAATTCTTTGACTAAAATTCAGAGTTTATTTTCAAATGTTTTTAGAGATTTTATTGAACCTCAACAAAATGCTTTCTATATGTCTGCTGACTTTAAAGAAATGTTGTATGAATTAAGGGATATTGGTAGTCTTCGTATTCAAGAAACTTATAATAATATTTCTGGAGGTAAAAATAAAAAGAAAAGAATTAAACAATATGGTAGAGGTTGTACATCTAGTAGTTGTTTACTAATTGATTCTTCTAGTGATTCTTCTAGTGATTCTTCTTCTAATGATGAAGAAATAATGGAATATAGAAGGCAACGCAATAGAAGAAGAAATTCTCTAATATCTAGACAGAATTTACAATCTAGACGTAATATAGAAGCTAGACGAGATGCTAGACGTATTATGGAATCTACAAGAAATTTACAATCTAGAAAAAAACTGCATTCTAGAATGCATAATAAAATTAGAAGAAGAGCAGGTGGTTCCAAGTCTAAAAAAAAATTAAAAACTAAAAAAAAACATAGAAAAACTATAAAAAAATATAAAAAATAATAAATATTAATAGATTGATTTAAATATAAAATATTTATTACTATTACAGTAATAAATATGAATTTTATAAAAAATATTCAAAAACTACCAATAGAGGTACAAAATATAATAAAAGAATTCATTATTTACAAACCAAAATCAAGAGACGAACTACACGATACAGTTAATTTATGGTGCGAACATAAAGTTGAAGCAGTACAAAAATATGGTCATATATCATTATGGGATACATCATTGATAACAGATATGTCACGATTATTTTTTAAGAAAAAATATTTTAATGATGACATATCAAAATGGGATGTTTCTAATGTCACTGATATGGAGACGATTTTTTACAAATGTGATATTTTTAATCAGCCTTTAAATGATTGGAATGTGTCTAATGTGACTAATATGGAGAGTATGTTTGAAGAAGCATTATCATTCAATCAACCGTTACATAAATGGGATGTATCAAATGTTGAAAATATGTATCTTATGTTTTGGATGGCATGTTCATTCAATCAACCATTAAATAATTGGGACGTATCAAAAGTCTGGATTATGTCTCATATGTTTGCTAATTGTGAAAATTTTAATCAACCATTGAATGATTGGGTTGTTTCTAATGTTAAAGAGATGAATTATATGTTTGCTAATTGTTATAATTTTAATCAGCCTTTGGATAAGTGGGATGTTTCTAATGTTAAATATATGGAGTCTATCTTTAGTGGAGCAATGGTATTCAATCAAGATTTAAATGATTGGAATGTTAATTGGGAAGAGAATTAAGATCCTCAAAAAATAAATATAAAAAATTGATTTAAAAATAATAAAAGTGTACATATACATACCAACAATTCAATACTATGGAATCCTTACCAAATGATATTCTAGATATAATAAAAGATTTTATAATTTTCAAACCAAAAACTAGGAATGAATTACAAAAAGCTGTAGATTTATGGTGTATAAATAAAAATAAAACATTACAAAAATATGGACATATTTCAATATGGGATACATCTTTAATAAGAGATATGTCTGGTTTATTTTATGATGAACCAGATTCTCCTTATTGGGAGTATTCTGTTACTACTTTTAATAATCGTAATAATAATAATAGTGACACTGATAGTGATAATAATAGTGATAATGATAGTGATAATGATAGTGATAGTGATAGTTATCAAGAGCGTGTTAATTACAAAGAAAATTTTAATGATAATATAAATGATTGGGATGTTTCTAATGTAACACATATGTGTGGTATGTTTGTTAATTGTAAAAAATTCAATCAACCTTTAAATAAATGGAATGTTTCAAAAGTTCAAGATATGGAACTTATGTTTAGAAATTGTAAAGAATTCAATCAACCTTTAAATAATTGGATTACTAGTAATGTTACTACCATGGAGAATATGTTTTTAGGCTGTGAAGAATTTAATCAAGACATAAATAATTGGGATGTGTCAAGTGTTACAAATATGTGGGGAATGTTATCTTTTGCATTATCATTCAATCAACCATTGAATAGATGGGATGTTTCTAATGTAGAAAACATGGAATCTCTTTTTATGTTTTGTTATAAATTTAATCAACCTTTAAATAAATGGAATGTTTCAAAAGTTCAAGATATGACTGGTATATTTCACACTTGTAAAGAATTTAATCAACCATTGATTGAATGGGATGTATCAAATGTTATAGATATGGAAGATATGTTTCACGGTGCACATTCATTCAATCAACCTTTACATAAATGGGATGTATCAAATGTTGAAAATATGCATCGTATGTTTTGTGATTGTTATAATTTTAATCAACCTTTGAATGATTGGAATGTTTCTAATGTTGAAATTATGAATATGATGTTTGGGGATTGTATGGTTTTTAATCAGCCTTTGAATCATTGGAATGTTTCTAATGTTACTGAAATGGAAAATATGTTTTTGAAATGTCGTGATTTCAATCAAGATATAACTGGTTGGAATGTTTCTAATGTAACTGACATGGACCATATGTTTGATGGTTGTTTGAATTTCAATCAAGATATAACTAGTTGGAATGTTTCTAATATACAACATATGGCACATATGTTTGAAGGATGTGAAAAATTAGAAAAAAGGGATCCATGGTATGATGAATCCAACAGTAGGATAATATATGCATTACAACTTTGGTGTACGAAATTTTGGCATCCTCCCAAAAAGTGTTAACAAATATTCTAACGGTAATGAAATAGATCTATGATAAATCTTCATAATAAATAAATTATTCTATTTAGATACAAAATTTTCATTTTTTATCTACTATCACTTCTTTCATTATATTTTTCACTATTTTGTTCTTCTCTATTTCTTCTCCTGTACCTAGACTATTTGTTGTCATTTTTATATATTTATCAAAATCCCGTGAATTTGTATTACTATGATTTGGATGTTTACTTAACCATTCTGCACTATTACTTAAATTTTTATTTACTACCTTATTTACTGCCGTCTTTATTTGTTCTTTTTCTTCGTCTTTATGCCATTCGTCGTTATCTTTTATATATAAAACTTCTCGTTTGAAATCTGTACAATGTAATGGTCTCTTTGTTACTTCCATATTGTTCAATGCATTATGAAATATATTTGTTATACCTTTTATATGTCCATTTTCTGCTGTATATTCTAAATCTTTTAATTGAACTTGTAATGAATTTACAAAATCTGTTAAATTCAATGCATCTTTGCATTGTTCATTTAAGAACAAATTAAGATTAAAGTTATTTGTTGTGTTATTATTATTTGTTGTGTTATTATTATTATTACCTATTAATGGTATCATATTTGACATATCCTTTCTTATTTCACATATTTCTTGTCGCATTAATGAATTTTCTTTCAATGATTGTATTAATAAATCTTTATAATTTGGTTCGTCTTTATTTGTTAATGTTATTTCATGAGTTATTTCATCAGTTATTTCATCAGTTATTTCATCAGTTTCATCATTTATTTCATTTTCCTGTAATATATATTGACATTGTTGTTGATGTCTAT
>MDSY01038717.1_pt1 | contig 11992 bp, 10 predicted proteins | sample 811131 | NCBI WGS metagenome assembly MDSY01 (sample SAMN05326643, study PRJNA326480) | marine metagenome | isolation source: seawater | place: Atlantic Ocean: South West | collected 2010
GATCGAAGTATGTTCAAAAAGAGCTAAATCACATTTAGGACATGTATTTCCTGATGGCCCTGGTCCATCTGGATTACGATATTGCATTAATTCTGCAGCACTACGATTTATTCCTAAGAATAAGTTAAAAGAAAGTGGCTATGGAGATTTAGTAACATTGTTTTAGGAATGATTTCTACGATTACTACAAACACTTTCGACTCTATAAGTATGGGGAAAGTGTACGGTATAGGTAACTGTTGCTATACTAGAATTAGTATGTGAATGTCCTTAGTTTATAGGTCATCGTGATGCTAATTAAGAAGAATCGTTTGTTAAATTATCTATCAGATTCGTTAAGTATGGGCCCAGTGCACAAACTAGTTACCTGTGTACATACGAGAGTTAGTTTTTGCATGTCCATAGTTTGTAGTTCAGATTCAGTATATGCGGAAGAAGATGTTTCTATAGTGTGGATCATATGATCCTTAACTGAAAAGGGTTGATCGTAATCATATCTTGATGTTGTTGTAAGCTCGAACTTATCATTACTGATCTTAGATTTTTTAGTTCTTAAAATTTTACAAAACCAATCATCTGCTAACTTAGTTTGCTGAGCTTTTTCTTGATGTTTAAGTGAGTGATAAATTTCATTGCCTTGGTCATCAAGAAAACGATCTTCAGGGAGATCTGGAGGAGGTTTTTTGGAAGTTTTGGAAGTAGGAATAGGAATTCGCGGTGATATTGCGGGCATTGGTATATAATTATAATTCATTTTTTAATTCCTTATCAAATATAATGTAGTATCAGTAATACTAGCTTAATAAAGTTTATACAAACAGTGAGCCTTCACAAAATCAAAAGCCGAAGTTTAAAATAATATACTAAATTTTAACCAAGACCTTTAATAATGTCAAAAAAGTTCGGAAATGATGTTTTAATGCAGTCAATCGTATCTAATGTAATCGGGCATCCTGATGCTAAGCTAGCAATAATAGCTGACATTGCAATACGATGATCGAAGGCAGTATCAATAACAGGTGTTGTTGGCGATACCCCTCCTGTTAGCATAAAACCATCATCATGTTCTTGAATATGACCTTGAAAGGATTGAACAAGGTGAACAATTTGTTTGATACGATCGGATTCTTTGTAACGTAATTCTTTTGCTCCTGAAATAGTCATGGTTCCTGTAGCAAACATACCGGCAACCGCTAAAATAGGGATTTCATCGATAATAATTGGAATCAGGCTTTCATCAACCGTAATATTAGTTAAAGAAGAGGACCGAACCGTAATATCAGCATAAGGTTCTATTTCCATGATTTGATTCGAAAGTGTAATATCAGCTCCCATAGCAATTAAAACATCTAATAATTTTGAGCGGGTAGGGTTAATCCCGATTTTAGATAAGGTGATTGTTATATTAGGATGAATAAGACCTAAGACAATAAAAAAAGATGCTGATGAAAAATCAGCAGGGATGGTGATAGGCTGTGAAAATGGATTATGTAAATAGGAGGGTCCTGTAATCGCAATTTGATTATTATGTGTTTTAAGGTTAGCTTGATAAGCAGTAAGCATAATTTCGGTATGATCTCGGCAGATAGCAGGTTGTGTAATAGTCGTTGTTCCTTTTAGAAAAAGACCTGCAAATAACAAACATGATTTTACCTGAGCGCTAGCCATAGGAAGTGAATAAGAAATAGGTGTTACGTGTTGAGAGGCAGATATTGTTAAGGGAGGATAGATATCATCTGATTCAGTTCCTAAGATAATAGCACCCATGCTACGTAAAGGATCAACAATGCGTTTCATGGGACGTTGTTGAATACTATGATCACCAGAAATAGTAGATTCAAAATGTTGCATCGCTAAAATTCCGGTAATAAGGCGAATACCAGTGCCTGAATTACCAACATCTAAAGTAGAATCAGCAGGTTTAAGGCCTCGTAATCCAACACCATGTACACTAACAAGGTTACGGTCTTTATCTATAGAGATCGGAACTCCTAATTGTTGAAATATAAGGAGTGTATTAAGGCAATCATCTGAAAAAAGAAAGCCTGTAAATTCACTGGTATTATCAGCCAAAGAAGCAATCATAATAGCACGATGAGAAATAGATTTGTCACCCGGGATTGAATGAATATGAACTGTATTCTGAGAGATTTGCGGCGTAAATTTAAAGATCATGAAAACAGTTTAAAGCCAGATCAAGTAAGAATCAATAAATCTTCATCTCAGATAATCTTCAAAATTATAAAAAAGGACTAAAAATTTGCACCATAAGGGAAATAGAGAGGATCTTTCAGTATGGGGGGCTTTAAAGGTTGAGTAGGCTTGATAGAATTAGAATCATGCTGCGAACGATCATAGTTGTTAGACGATGGAGGTACCTTTTCAAGATCTAATGGGACCAAGGGAAATTTAGTAGGTTTTCTTTTAATAGTGTTAGATGTAGGTTCTTTAGCAGCTAACGAAAGAGCAAGACTAGTAACAAGAAAACGAAATGGACTAAGTTTCATATAAAAACTCCATATTTTATAAATAATAAAAAAACTATTTAATTAATTAAATTAATAATTTAACCCTACCAAGAATTTTAAATCACTGCAAATTTTAAATATCAAAAACTAGTTATTATAAATAGCTAGATAAGATTAAAATTATGAAGAATTTTGACGTAATCCATTCCAACCGATAAAATAGAGTTACAATGACTAGTAATTAAGAAGGAAAATATAATGGAATATAAAGAACTGAAAAAATTAGTTGAGTTAGTGGAGAATGCAGCCATAACCCATTTAAGCATTGATGAAAATGGCACAAAGATAGAAATTAAAAAAGAAATTCAAGAAACTAATTCAGTAGTATTACCGCAGGCAGCGGTGGCAACGCCGGTCGCTCAACCCCCTGTTGTTGCTCCAGTTGAACAACAAGAACCCGCAGCAAAGATAAAAGACAATAATTTAATAGAGATTAAAGCTCAGATGGTAGGAACATTTTATCATTCAGCCAATCCAGATTCAGCTCCTTTTGTAAAGGTAGGCGATTCGATAAAAAAAGGCAGTATTATCTGTATTATTGAAGCAATGAAACTATTTAATGAAATAGAAGCTGAAGAAGAAGGGATTATTGAAGAAATTTGTGTAGCAAACGAAGCTGCCGTGGAGTATGGTCAAACCTTATTTTTAATTAAAAAGGGATGATAGCTGAAAAGCGCTGGAAATTACACGCACAATATAAAGATATCGCTGATAAATTAGCTACAACATTAAATATATCGCCTATTATTGCTCAGTTATTATTAAATAGAAATATTACAACAATACAGCAAGCAATAGACTTTTTGGATGAAGATCCAAAAGAAACACAGTTTCAAATAGAAAAATTAGAGTCATTATATCGTATGATTAAGGATTGTATCGATGATAAAAAGCCTATTTTTGTGTACGGAGATTATGATGTTGATGGCATGACATCAACAGCAATGATGGTAACTTGCCTAACAAGCCTAGGTGGGGTTGTGCGATACAAGTTGCCACATCGGTTTAAAGATGGATATGGCTTAAATAAAGGTATTGTAGAATTAATTAAAGAAGAGGCATGTGGATTATTTATAACATTAGATTGTGGAATTACAAATGTTGAAGAAATTGCTTTAATTAAACAAGAAACAAATGTAAATGTGATTATTATTGATCATCATCAAATACCAAATCCAGCACCTAATGCTGATATTACATTAAATTCCAAAGCACCTGATACACCGGTAGCGTTACAAGATTTATGTACAGCTGGATTAGTGTATAAGTTGGTATCTTATATTGGATCACAAGATGCTCGCATAGAGGAGTCTTATTATTTATTATTATCAGCCATTGGAACTGTGGCAGATGTTGTAACATTACAAGGAGAAAATCGACGAATTGTAAAAGCAGGATTGAGGTTATTATACAAGGTAAAAAATATGGGGTTATTAGCATTATTAAAAGAAGCTAAGTGGGATAAAAAGTCGTTAAGTGTGTATGATGTTGGTTTTGTTATTGGCCCAAGGTTAAATGCATCTGGCCGATTATCCTCTGCTAATTATGGGGTTGAATTATTACTAACTCAAGATCAAAATAGAGCAACAGAAATTGCTCAATATTTAGAAAAAATTAATTTTCAAAGACGAGAATTAGATAGAAATGTCGTGGCAGAATCAATGGATTTAGTTAATGAATCTAGTAATTATCAAAAGCAATCAGTCTTAGTATTAGGAAAGCAAGCATGGCATGCAGGTGTTATTGGTATTGCGGCATCAAAATTAGTAGCTGAGTATTCAAAACCGGTGGTAATTGTTGGTATTGATAATGATATTGCTCGTGGATCAGCACGATCAATGGGCGATGTGAATATTTATAAGTTATTAAAAGAGTGTTCCCATTTATTAACATCATTTGGAGGTCATAAACAAGCGGCTGGATTTAGTTTAAAACCCGAAGATTTTGGGAAATTTAAAGAAACATTAGAAAAAGTTGTGCAAACAACAATTACAAAAGATGTTTTGGTCGATAGTATGAGTTTAGATATGAAATTAGCAACAAGCGATATATCATTTGAATTAATTGATACCTTAAATTCATTAGGTCCTTTTGGGCACGGAAATCCAAATCCAGTATTTTATTCGGATCAATTTAGAGTAATTGATTCAAAATTAGTTGGGAATGGCAAACATTTAAAAGTAACCTTGCAAGATGAACATACAAAACAATGTTTTGATGGCATAGGCTTTAATTTAGGGAAAAAACTATCAGTAGTGTATCAAGAAAAAAATCATATTGCATATTCACTAGAGCGTAATGAATGGAATAATCAAGAAAAAATTCAATTCAACATAAAAGATATTAAATGAGTAATAAGCATGGCTTTGATGAGGTAGTAAAAAAAGCTAATCTATATTTAGATGAAGTATCCATAACAATATTAAAAGATGCTTACAAATTTGCAGATAAAGCGCATGAGGGACAGCGTCGTCAATCAAAAAAACCATATATCACGCATCCAGTAGCTGTGGCTACTATTTTATGTGAGCTTGAACAAGAAGTAGAAACAATCGTTGCTGGTATCTTGCATGACACGATCGAAGATACAGATGTATCGAGTCAAAACATAGAAGAGACGTTTGGAGTAAAAGTAAGAATTTTAGTAGATGGGGTAACAAAATTAAATAAATTAAAATTTCATTCTCAACAAGAAGCTCAGGCTGAAAATTACCGACGTATGTTTTTGGCTATGGCAGAAGATTACCGTGTAATTATCATTAAATTAGCCGATCGTTTACATAATATGAAGACATTACAATTTTTAGCCCCTGAAAAGCAAAAACGTATTGCTAGAGAAACATTAGAAATTTATGGGCCATTAGCACACCGGTTAGGCATTTATAATATTAAATGGCAATTAGAGGATATGGCATTTCGGTATCTTAAACCAGAGAAGTTTTCTGAGATAAAAGAGTTGGTTGAACAAACTCGTGAAGAACGAGAAAGCTTTGTTGAAAATATTATTTTAAAGATTCATGACGCTTTAGAAAAAGAAAAGATTTCTTCAAGTATCAAAGGAAGACCGAAGCATTTGTATAGCATTTATCAAAAATTAGATAAGAAGAATACAACGATTCATCAATTATATGATTTAACCGGTATTCGAGTTGTCGTAAAAAAAGTAGAAGATTGTTATGCGGCATTGGGGATTATTCATTCTCATTTCAAACCAATTTCAGAACGATTTAAAGATTATATTGCTATTAGCAAGCCAAATGGTTATCAATCATTGCATACAACTGTACTAACAGATGATGGAAAAAGTGTTGAAATTCAAATTAGAACAAAAGAAATGCATCAAATTGCAGAGTTTGGTTTTGCGGCTCATTGGCAATATAAGCAAACTGACAAAAAGAAACAATTAGAATCCAAATTAAATTGGCTAAAAACTATTTTAGATCATCAAGATGAAAATTTAGCCCCTAATGATTATTTGCAAACCTTAAAAATGGATTTATTTGTTAATGAAGTATTTGCATTTACACCCAAAGGAGATTTAAAAGTCTTATCAAGAGGCTCAACCGCATTAGATTTTGCCTATAGTATTCATACAGAAGTAGGGCATAGTTGTAAAAGTGCTATTGTTAATGGAAAAATAGTGCAGTTAGGGTATGAGTTAAATAATGGGGATCGGGTAGAAATTATTACATCCAAACAATCACGGCCAACAGTAGATTGGTTGCGATTAGTTAATTCACGGCATTCACGCTATAAAATTAAACAGTTTTTAAATTCTCAAAATAAAGAAGACTTATTAGAGGCAGGAAAAAATAGAATTAAGCGAGCATTTGTTTCTGAAGGATTAATATTTGAAACATGTTTACAGCAAATTAATCAACATGAATTTTTAGATCGATTTAATTTAGCAAAAATAGATGATTTATATGTTTATGTTTCACAAGGGGATCTATCTCCACGAGAAGTATTGCGATATATAGTTAAAAAACTAAAAAAAGAAGTTGAACCTAATTTAACAATAAAAGAAAATACTAAAAAAACAAAAAAAATGTCGGGGGGCATTTATGTAATGGGTGAAAAGAATGTTAAATTTACGTTAGCAAAGTGCTGTATGCCTATTCCAGGAGATGACATTATGGGAATTGTCGTGATTGGCAAAGGGGTATCGATACATAGACAGGATTGTTTAAATATTGCTTCTATTAAAACAAGTAGTCCAGAACGTTTATTAGATGTTCAGTGGGATATTGATCGATCAAAACCATTAAATTATACCTGTACATTACGTATAGAAGGCTATGATAGGGAAGGGCTATTACAAGATTTATTAAGTATCATTTATGAATCCAAAGTAAATTTAAGAGAAGTCAAAACCAAAGTAAATGCTGATAATACACGGATGTTTGCATCAATTACAATTGATATCAAAGATATTAAGCAGTTTTATGATATTAAGCGCAATTTAAATGCAATTGAAGATGTATATTCTGTATCACGTGTAAGCTTAGGGTTAGAAAAATGAAGTGTATTATTTTTACCAATAACGCTAAAAAATGTAAGGAATTACAAGCTATTTTAGCAGATCAAGCGATTGAGGTTGTTCGTTATAAAGATATGTTAGGACATGAGATTGATGTTATTGAAGATGGAATAACCTTTGAAGAGAATGCCTTAAAAAAAGTTAGAGCATTAAGCCAGTTAAAGCATGATATAAAGTTGGCTGATGATTCAGGAATAGAAGTAGAGTGTTTGGATGGAAAACCGGGTATTTATTCTGCTCGATATGGGGGAGAAGGTTTAACCGATCAAGAACGTTGTAAGTATTTATTGCATGAAATCAAAGATAAAACCAATCGAAAAGCACAATTTCGCTGTGTGATTGCTATGATATTTCCAGATGGAACAGAACGGCTAACCCATGGTGTTGTAAAAGGAACCTTAACGCATGAGTTAAGAGGAGATAGTGGCTTTGGGTATGATCCATTATTTATTCCAAATGGCTATAAGCAAACATTTGCCGAGCTAGGCCATAAGACTAAATATGAAATTAGTCATCGAGGGAAAGCACTGGTTAATGCAAGTAACTATATTAAACAGTATTGTAATCAATTATAAGAGCGTTGATGATGAGTAGATCATGATATTGTCAGTTAGATTCTCTTGCAGTATCCAGGGATAAAAGCTAGAATGCTAGTCTATATTTTCGGGGTGTAGCGCAGCCTGGTTAGCGCACCAGTTTTGGGAACTGGGGGTCGTTGGTTCAAATCCAATCACCCCGACCACCTATCATTAATGATCATTAGACTCATGACGACTAAAAGGCCCTTATTATTGTATTTACACGGTTTTTTAGGGACTACGAATGAGTTAGGCTGGTTTAATAGCAACCATGATTCATATGATGTTTATGAAGTGCCTTGGGCAACATTACTTCAGGGCAATAAACAGTGGACTATGGCTGATATGGCAATAGCTATCAACACATATCTTGAAACAAAGAAAATTCAGGGAACATATCTATATGGCTATTCGATGGGTGGACGACTAGCCATGCAATTAATAAGTTTATATCCAGATAAATGGAAAGGATTAATACTAGAGTCAGCTCATGTGGGATTTAAAAATGGGATTAAAAGAAGAGAGCAACAGCTAAAATGGGAAACAGAATTTAACCAGTTAACACGTAATAGTACCAAAGAATTTGTAAAAAAATGGTATGATCAATCTTTGTTTAAATATAGTAAATCGCTGATTAGGGATGACCTATACAAACAAAAAGAATCGTATCAGATCGAATATATTAAGACATGGGGCATGCAGTTACAAACAGCCAATCAAGTTTATTTTATACCTTTCTTAAAAGAATGGAAAAAGCCTATTCTTTATCTTGCAGGCGAAGCGGATGACAAATATAGAAAATTAGGTAAAACGATTGAGCGACACGTCAAGACTGCTAGAACTATCATTATTAAAGAAGCAGATCATAATGTACATGTATGTAAGCCTCAAGAAGTAAAAAAAGAAATAACTAAATTTATAAATAATAGATAGTAAATTGAAGAGATAGCTAAGAAATTTTATCTAGTAATTTTTTTGCGTCAGCTTTATCTCGATCTACTTGATCTTTAAAGTAGCTAGGATTATACGGAGCTTCAATAAGCTGTCTTAATAAAGATCGTGCTTTAGAACGTTTTTTTAGTTTTACTAATACTCTAGCTTTTTCTAATAGATACATAGATTCATTAGCATCCATTGATAAGGCGATATTAATGTGTTCTAATGCCTTTTTGGGATCACCAATCGACACAAATTTAGGTGCTTTACGATATAAACGTGACAAAACAAAATGAGCTCGATGATATTTAGGATCAAGTTCTAAAATAGTTTTCATGGTTTCTTTAATAGGTACAATAGAATTAAGCGATTTTAAAATACCTTGCAATTCAGCATGTCTACCTAGTGCAATCGCATACCAATAATGTCCATTAATTTTTTTTGGATATAATTCAATAGCTTGTTTACCTAAATCGACACCTCGAGCTAAGATAGCAAGTTTTTCTTTTTTATTAGCAACTAGATAATCAGGTGTGCGTGATGCAGAACGAGCATACCGCCATAATAATTCATAATCATGTCGTTTGGTTGCAATAAATTCTTTGGAGGAATCAATTAGTGTTAAAGATTCTTTGATATGATTTTGTTGATCTCTTGTATCATAAAGTTGATCAATTTTCGATAATTGATCATGGATCGTAGTTCCTGTAATAAATACAGGAAACAAAAGTAAGCAAAATAATGTTATTAATCGCATCATGAAGTAACTTGATTTTTATTATTTAATTCACTTTCTATTGTATCCTTCATTGCCTCGTTAAAGCTAGTAGAATTTTCACGTAAAGCACGATGTAAAATTTTGCCAACATTCGTTTTGGGCAATTCATCACGAAATTCAATGTGTTTAGGTTGCTTATAATCGGTTAAATTAGCTTTGCAGTGTTCTTTGATTGCATCTTCAGTAAGTGAATCATCAGATTTAACAACAAATAATTTAACACGCTCTCCTGATTTTTCATCAGCAACACCAATGGCAGCACATTCGCTAACCCCAGCTAAACTAACAACCACATCTTCAATTTCATTGGGATAAACATTAAAGCCAGATACCAAAATCATATCTTTTTCACGACTAACAATACGACAATATCCCCCCTCATCCATGGTGGCAATATCCCCTGTTTTGAGCCAACCATCAGAGGTAAAAACATGTTTGGTTTCATCTTCTTTGTTCCAATATCCTTGCATTACTTGTGGCCCTCTAACACAAAGTTCACCTTCTTCATTAAGCTCACATTCTGAATTATCCTGACGTCTAATAGAAACTTCTGTAGAGGGTAATGGTAAACCAATAGCACCGTTAAAGGCTTTAATGTCTAAGGGGTTTACACAAACAGCAGGCGATGTTTCAGTTAATCCATAGGCTTCAGCTAATGTGCAACCTGTAAGTTCTTTCCAACGATTAGCAACAGCTTCTTGAACAGCCATACCGCCTCCAAGACTGAGTGTAAGATTAGAAAAATCAATTGACGAAAAATCAGCATGATTCATTAATGCATTAAAAAGGGTATTAACACCTGTAATAGCCGTAAAAGGCGTGTTTTTTAGGGTTTTAATAAATAATGGGATATCACGAGGATTTGTAATTAATAAATTACACCCACCCACTCGCATAAATACCAGACAATTCGCTGTTAATGAAAAAATATGATATAAAGGCAAGGCGGTAACAACCGTTTCACACCCTTCTTTTAAATCAACCCAGGCATAAGCTTGTTGCATATTAGATAACATATTGGCATGCGTTAAAATAGCACCTTTAGAAACACCGGTGGTACCCCCTGTATATTGTAAAAAAGCAATATCTTGATGTGTGAGGGGGATTGGATGAAATTGATTAAAGGCATTGTCTTGAATAACGTTACGAAAAGCCATGGGATTAACGAGCGAATGATCAGGAACCATTTTTTTGATTTTTCGAACTACAAAATTAACAAGCTTTCGTTTTAAAAAGCCAAAGCAATCACCAATTTCAGTGGTAATCACATGTTCGATTGGGGTTTTTGCAATACATTGATCCAAAACATGAGCAAAGTTTTCTAAAATCACAATAGCTTTAGCGCCTGAATCAGTTAATTGGTGTTCTAATTCACGAGGGGTATATAAAGGATTAACATTAACAATAGTAATCCCTGCTCTCATGGCACCAAATAAAGTGATAGGGTACTGTAATAAGTTAGGCATCATAATCGCAAGGCGATCTCCTTTTGTTAGATTAAGTTCATTTTGAAGATAACTAGCAAAATTTTGGGATAACCTATCAAGTTCTTGATAGGTTAAACAAACCCCCATACTATTATAGGCGGGTTTATCAGCAAACTTTTTACAGGATTGTTCAAACAAATCAATAATAGAATTAAAATCATCAATGTTAATTGATTCTGGAATACCAGCGGGATAACTTTTGAGCCATATTTTGTCCATGTTTTTACCCTTTTTTAATATTCATCATTAGTTGCAGAAGAGCCGCTAATAAACGGGTTCTTTGCAAATAATGTTACACCAAATAATATCATATTGCCTGGCTGGATTCTACCAGGGAAGTTATAAAACTGACCGGTAGCATCATTCGCTAAAATAATGTTACTACGAACAAATGCTCGAAGAAAAATAGCGGGTTGATAAACCAATTCTAGATTTGCCATATGAACCGATCCGGCAGAGTTTGGTATGGCGGTCCAATCTGAATAAGCTGCAGTGCTAACAGGGTTAGTATTAGAAAAAGCAGAATTACCACCTTTAATATTGTCTTGACGATGATACAAAAAGGTATAGGAGCTATTAAGTGTGATGTTATCCATAAACGTGAGTGGTAAATTAACTTTTGCTAACATCATATTACCAGGATCAATATCACACTTTTTGATATCCAAAAAATCTTGAGTAAGATTACCTAACGCAATGTAACCGGTTGTTAATTCAAGAGTTTGACCAAGTAGATCTAAATTATGAAATAAATAAAGATGATGTTGAGAATAGCCACGTGATGTTTCTAATTCTTGTACCCCATCAGCTTGTTTCTTTTCAAGCGAGTCATGACCAACCATTAATTTGCTATCCGTTCCTTTATAAGCAACTGAAACAGGGCCGACATTTACTTTGACTCCAACAAAAATATCATTCATATTATCGGCTTCTGCTTTGTCAGGAACAGAATTATAACTACTATTTAAAACCCCATTGATAAGTGCGCTTTGTAAAACATATTCATTAGTATAATCCAATACAGATTTTTCATAAGACAAATTAGCAAATAATGTGATTTTATCAGTCAGCCCATATGCTAAATCAAGATGAGTTAGTTGTTTTTCCCAACTATTTGCTAATTTGGTATCTATATTTAAGTTAGC